>ENA-OUOG01005549-OUOG01005549.1-marine-metagenome-genome-assembly--contig:-NODE-5549-length-10135-cov-8.260091_pt1 | contig 10135 bp, 8 predicted proteins | sample MGYA00248635_ERZ508505 | MGnify/ENA primary metagenome ERZ508505 (study PRJEB26176, sample SAMN06267871) | marine metagenome | isolation source: Saanich Inlet, British Columbia, Canada | place: Pacific...
AATCCGTGAATATGAGCGTCGGCGCGCCGAGTTTCGCTAAAAACCAAGCTCGATAAAAGCATCAGTCCGGTTGCCATTAAAATCTGCATCACATTCTCCAAGAGATAATATGTTTTCACGGCAATAATATTGCAATTCGAAAGTCGGTTCAAGAGAGGACGTTTATCGAGCCAACGTCGGTGTTGATTGAAATGTTGATGGCGTCAGGGTTGGACATTTTGGAATTGGCGCGCCCGAGAGGATTCGAACCTCTGACCTCTGCCTCCGGAGGAAAAAGCTCTTCCAATAACCTAAATATTTGCAATGCTTTGGTTAGTAACATTTACACTTGTGCATGTTCTGATATTACGTATGTCTGCGTGTTCATGGAGTTTTATGCGATACGATTCCACTGGCTCATAGTGGCTTAGTTTAGGTTGTATCCCAGCCTGCTCCAATCAAGGCTTCATAATGTACTTAAATGTCCGCACAAACCCGCCCAGCAGAAACTGACTGCTCGAGCGAAATTGATGTCGGAAACTTTACGAAAAAAATTGGATGAAAGTTGGGGCTCAGGTCAAAATGGATCAAACAGGTGGCCGGTAGTGGCAATGTCATCCGGTGGGTTTAGGCATGCCTTCAGAGACAGACTCAGGGCAGTGTCAGCACCCTAAGATATAATTGATCAGCCAGGTGTGGTTCGCGCCTTCAAGGTGTTGGGCAATGCTATGGAGACAGTTATTCGTGACTTAGCCGATTGCAAATGTCTTGATGCAATCCAAAAAATTGTTTATTTTTTGAACTAATAAGGATGTTGCATCGACTTGTCTAGGATGACTTAGGCAGAAAATGTATGAGGAAGATAGCTATGGCAACAGTTCCTGGTCCGGCACCACTCGCTTGTCCAAAGTGTGGCAATACGTCAACTTACAAGCCAAACACAAGTAACGGTTCGTCAGTTGTAACCTGTGTAAAGTGTAGAAAAAACTTTAGGATCGAGGTGCGGAACGGTCAAATTTATGGTGTGTCGTAAACTACACTGACTGAGAAAATAACAACCTCGAGAGAGCTGCTATGGATCAAATTGAATTTGAAATTTATGGCTTAAAGCCTCTCAATAAGGTGTTTATCGTCCCCCCTGATGATTCTAGCTGGGATAATGAACCGCGCTATGTAAAACGAGGCCAAAATTGCGTTCCTAATAGGCAGCATTCAATAGAAGCTGGAGATTTCTTGCAGCCATTGAACGAAAATGTAATGTCATTTTTCGACAAGCGATCTGACTCTAATTATGGGATCTACATTCTCATATTTCCGGATTTTAAGAGATTCTATGTCGGAGTAGCTGCGCGTTTTTCCAGGTTGGTGCGCTCAAACTCAATGCCTATCAGTAACCCAGAGGGAATATTTCAAAGACTTTGTAAGCATCGAGCCAAGTGCACGGGCTCTTATTCTACGATCAATCACACTGATGCTAATGGCCGTGGATGGAGAACACTCGCAATTGAGCGTTACCTCTATCATAAGAGTCATGGCATTCCAGACACCATGTCTGACTGTCTGCTATCGATAATCAACTTTCAAGATCACACTGAGCATAAAGTTGATGACAAAGGCTCTCTGGAAAAACTTGAAAATTGGCTTTCTACTTCTAACCTAACCCCAATTTTTGGTGACCAATATCTCTATTTCGATCCGCTCGCACGCACTACTAAAAAGCAAATCGATTTTGAGCCGAATTTCAGAGAGCGGGACTTTGAATTTTAAGAGCGTAACGTACGCATGCTTTCTGGGTTCGAATAATGGCTGAGCCAAGAGCGAGTGCACGTAGGAAATTAAATGTACTTTTAGCCAGTGGTGTCACCTGCTGTGATGACGAGCAAATTCGTTCCTGCCGTTATTTTCTTAATTATTCCATTGTCCCCACTGATGAAGCTTCAGCATGAGTTCCTTGAGTTGTAAATTCGCAAGTATCGTCGCTTTACCTGGCATGGCGTTACTTTCATCCTGTGGAGAAGTGAAAGTCATTAAAAATAATAGCTTCATATCCTCTATGAATCCTGTGAATGAAGTTGTCGAAGTGACAATAGATAAAACTTCTGAGATTCCAGTGAGTTGTTTGAATATCAAAGAACCCACTTTCGAACCTGGATTATCAGTGTCTGATGTTGAGCGAGATGTATTTAATAGAGCGGTAATTGCGCATCTGGCACCGATACAAATTCCAATAAAGGAAGAATGTAGATTTGCGTTTCAATTACAGGTGGCAGAATACGATATTCAGACGCTTTTGGTCGCCTCAAGATTGATCGTTTCCCTGTCCGCAGAGATAGCAGATGACTTTGACCAAAGCCCGGTCTGGGCCGCACAATATCGGTTGACTCAAAATGCAGGAGCCATCCCTTTGGACCCAATTTCTATGGGTTTTGGTGCTGTTGCAGCAGCAAAAAATTCATCGAAACATAATAAGGCCGATGGCGTTTATTTAGCTGTGCGTCGCTTATTGATGGGGCTGGGATCTCCACAGGTTCGATCCCCGTCGATCGGAGATAATGCTGCACACCCTAATGAACCCACATTTTTTGATGCTTTGCTGTTGTGGCAAGAAGGCAAGATTAGTCAAGCGCTCGAACAGGCTGGTAAGTTGTATGATCGCGAGTCTATGCCGAGTATTGGCTATGAGTACGGATTAATGCTCGAATCCTCCGGCAATGAGCAACAGGCTGCAAAAGTTTATTCGGAGACTGCACTAGCTCAGATGGATGAGGACGAGGTAGATCGAGCTCTCATCAGTTTGCGGCGCTTAGAAAAATTAAACAGAGAGTCTGGTGGGAGGTACGCCCACCTTCTTGACAGCTCGTTAGCTCGCGCACTTGAACGTTAACTCAAGTGCATAGCATGTATTACTGCTGTTTTCGTCTGGCTATCTGGGCTTCAAGCTCTTGGAAAGCTTCCGACCGACGAGCTTCCTGAGACATTGACTGATCTTGTTGAATTGTGTCGTAAATCATCTGGTTTGTGGTTCCAAGAGGAAACTCGATTTCAACCCAGCCTTGTACTTTCCCATCCGCGGTCGCCATGTAATGGGAATTAGAGATTTTACTTCCACGTAATCGCCTCTCAACTATTGTCTGTGTCGTGCTTCTTATCTTCGAGTCAACTCCAAGGGCTTTAGCAGTATTTTCGTCAAAAAACTCATCGAACTTTCCCTCGATGTAAGAATCAAGTGACCGAATCAAGCGGTTTCGAGCATCACTCTCAGCTGCAAAGCTAGCTTGTTTAAGAGTCTCTTGCTTGGCTGTCCCGGCTGCATATAGAGCCACATCAGATTGTCGTGGAGAAATAAACCAATCAGGCGTTTCAGAGATCACGTTTTGCTGTACTTGCCTTTCTTGATCTTGCTTTTCTTTTTGCAGTAAAGCTAGTGATTCCGGAGAGCCTGGCTTTGGGCTATTTAGACAACCAGTCAATAAAAAAGGGGTAATCAATAAAAGAGCAACTGTTTTAGTGTTAGTCATTGTGAATCTCCTATGATTCTGTACCTGTAGTTTGCCATAGTCCATGTATCTCGCGGTCTTTCGGTTAACCAAGTGTAAAAAGCTGACTCTGAAATCTTTGAAGGGATTTGACCGAGCTTTTCTTTAGAAGAGACAACTATGAGAAATTCTGTTGAGTAACCCGAATTAGGTGGCTCGATCTGGATATCCCAGTGATGTGTTTTGAACTTGGATGGGATTTGTATGCTCGTTTCAGGATAAAGCTGGTTATCTACTTGATTTGGATAAATCTTACCGTAGCCAGATTTGTCGGTTTGAGGCGCCCAATAAAATACGTAGTGATAAGCTGGCCGTGTGCTGACAATCTTGATTACCGCTTTATCCCGCACTTTAAAACTATATGTAGCCGTAGGTGATATATCGTAAATTTGTTTAGTAGATTTTCTATCGACTAGTTTTTTTTCATGCATTGTTACACTAGTTTCAAAGAGCCGATCCGCTTTGCCTTCGTAGTCTTGTACGACGATTTTAGCATTCACCGTACAGATCTTAGCGTCACCGGTCTGATTTACCTTTTCATCTAAAATTTCAACGTTTGCAATAAATCCCTCTGAGCCTGATATTGCCCAAGTAGTTTCGAAGAATTCGCAGTCGTTCCCAGTGATGTTTTGCGATAAAGAGTCGCAGGCTAGGATCGTACTATTGGATCGATGTTCTCCGTATCGTATCAAGAGTGCGTTACGCTTAGCCTCATCGATAGCCTTAGCGCAGGCGCTGGACTCAGAGGTTTCTGGTCCAAATTTTTCACTAGCGGTGGTTTGATAGGTGGCTCGTGTTGATGCACCTGAGGCCACGCTGACACCGAGCGATGCGATTAATATCGCGCTGTTGGCCATCAAGAAATATTTGCGGATCACGCTGTACCTGTTTACTTTCATCTATTGTAAAGATTATGAACGGACAAAGGTAATTACAAGTGCTGAGTCATCTATATTCCATTTAAAATATGAGGTTTGACTAAATCTTCTAGCACGAGGATTAGGAAGGAAGAAGTGCAGAAAATAAGAAATAAAATGATGGCTTTGTTGGATGATTGGTTAATTGATCCATCGGCAGTTGATACGTTTGCCTTCACCTTCAAGCGAGGTAGGGTTGATGGTAATTTTTTAGAAGTGGAGATCTATTTTCCTGATCCAAACTCTGACCTAAAAGGAGATCCAGAGTGGGCTATGATTACAGCGATGAAAGCCATGAGACCTGAGACTCAATTCAAAGGCAACGAGTGGGACATAGTGATCATGAGTGAATCGGATATCAGCGACTTCGGCAAGATTTTTGACAAAAGTGGTGCGTCCAACTAGGGCGCTGATTGGAGTCAGTCTAGATGTTGTTCAACAAGATAGTTCCAATAGTAAGACTGACAGCTGGTGCGATAGCTATCGGGCTAGCTACACTTGTTAGCATCTCGACATTTTTGCCGTCTAAGATTGAACAGATCCCGTCAATCGAAAAAGCAGAATATTTTTATTGGGTCGCACTTGCAGACGCGGGAAATATCAGCCTACTAGATAAAGGGCTTCGTATTATCGATGCGCTTTTGGATTCCGGGTTAGATGATCCTGAAGTTTTCGCAATAAAGTCAGATCTCGAAGAACAGCTGGACATGGGGCACGACACTTTCGGTGGAGTATTTCCTCTTGCGCGTTTTGCCCTTAATCCCCAAATCGATTTGGGTGCACCCTTTGGTATTTATGAAACGATCGATGATGTCGAAGTAGTTGCTGCCACCCGGGCAACCGCGTCACTTATTGATCATATTGGCCAAAACTACAAAGGGACGACCGGTTTCGACGTACTATTCGTTCCTACTCCAGAACTGGGTGATGCTCTAGTTAACGAAGCTCTGTATCTCTTCAATCAGAACCCACGATTTTTTGTTCATAACAGGATAGATCAACAAAGATTTCAAGATGAGGCTCTTTCACCAGAGTTGACGGAACTTTTTTTGAATGGAGAAGTCAACTCAGAAATTGTCGGGTTAGCACAACAGTTTTTTGACGCAAATTCGCTGGTTGTTTTCGACTTGACTCGGCAAGACTCCGCTAGTAACGCGAGTTTTTATGTGGCCAAGGCGAGCGTTTATCGCAATCGTGCCGATATCGCTGATTCGACGATCCGAAACATGGGTTTCGCTATCGATCGCACGGGAACATTTTCAACTATCGTATTCGTTTTGATTGCTGGTCTATTGTTGATCGTTAGTTTCCGATTTAGCGAAATTCGAGCAACTAAATCATTATTGCAGGTTGTCGGACTATCTGTCTTGATGTCAGTAGTAGCCTGGTTAGCTGCACCGACTTTTTTGCATGCCAGTCGCCAATTCCTCCCGGTCTTCTCTCTGGAAACGCTCGCTTTTTCATCGTTTCCAATTGCAGCTGTTATAGCCCTTGTATGGGGTGTTGGGTTGGTTTTTGTGCTCTACAGCGGCTGGGAAAAAATCGCACCACTAATCTATTCACAATCCGGAAGTTTGAATAACAAAATTGCTCTGCAATCGCTAAGTTTGGGATCGTCAATATGGTTAGTAACCGTTGGCTTGGTCTACGATCCTTCAGCGTTATCCATCCTAGCCTCATATGTGATTGCCAAAGGTTTTATCGTAACAACAGTCGTGTCGATGCCAACGCGATCCGCAAGGCAAGCGCTGAAAGCCCTCGCAATACCCAGTATCATTATTGATTTCGCGTTATTAAATTTTTCTGATGTTTCGTTGGTTGTGTTTGCTATCGTCGCGGGCAGCGTTGCATATTGGCGTGTGGGTGTATCTAGTCAATCCGTTACTGAGACTATCCAACGATTACCAAATGAACCCGACGGTTTAGTCCCCTCCAGCGAAACAATAGAACAATATTTTGACCTCGTGTCTCATGCCGAGTCCTTCGATAGAGGAATTCAAATTACAGTGCTTGAGAGCGCTGATGAGGACTATGCAGAGTTTGTAGCTAGTCTTCTGACTAAAACCTGTGCATCGCGTGGGACATTTACTAACTCGGAGTTAGTAGAATGCGGCATGTCTGAGTGGGCGTTTGTCGAAATATTGGCGGGAGAACGGCTAGATAGTGACTCGAATCATCAATCCGAAGAAGGAATTGTCTCTGATTTCATGGGTAGTCTGCCGTTCGCGACCGTATTAGCTCTTGGACAGTCGGCTCCCGACTTGGACCGTAAAAATATTTTGCGAGATGCTCTTGGGAAGTTTAAAAATCGTATCAGGTCCAATTCGGCTGTTTTCGCGGTTCTTCATACTTCTCAATTTGGGACGCCTTCGGTCGAGTTTTTGAAGCTGATGAAAGATTCTGCTTCGGAGATGAATGGAGCCAGGATTGTTTTTTATCTCTTTTTTAATCACTCAGACCTCGCGACTGAGGCTGATTTTAAACAACTAGCGGACCAGTTTAGAAAGGTTGAACAGCCTAATCGTGAGCTCAGTATGTTATACCTGCAACGATGTTTCCCTGATATTTCGAGGGATCAACTTGAAATGATCGTAGATACTCTGATTTCTGAGGATGGAGTTTGTGATCCAAGAGATATACGTTCGTTATCTCAGAGAATGGAGATCCTGAGGCCGGAGTTCGACAACTTTCATGATCTTTTGATGCGAGCATTTGCTGAAACGGATGATGATCTAGTTGCTTTAGTTCGCGAGGTATGCCTGGATCGATCACACCGGGAGCTTATTCTGGCATCCAGTTTACTGATGCGCTACTGCGGAAAGATCTCTGTAAGTGCCTTGAGTAAAATTCTAGCTCGCGATGAGCGTTTAATCTTTGCTGCTACAGATGCGATTAACAAGCACCATCCGGTTTTTTATGACCCGAAGTCACGTGAAATAGTCTTACGGTTTAGGTCGAAGGAACTCGAGAAAGCGATTTCGGTGGCTCTTGAACTCGAAGGCACAGTTCTTCAAAAAGAGTCGTTTCATCAATTATTAACTGCGCGATGTTTATCCGTGATCGTGAGCGAAGACATGCTGGGATCTAGTGATTTTGATGCTGTGCTGGGGGATTTGTCACTGATTCCCTGTAATGATGCTAGTGACCTTTTACGGCCTTTAGTTGCATTTGTTGCGACGAAGTACATAGAGATCAAAAAAATGCTATTCAAAGGGGCTTCGCGGCTTGGTGATGAGCGAGAACCCAATAAAGAATATTTTGCTCAGGTTAATCGATTGATGGTTACGATCGATGATTTTCTTCAAAACAACCAGCTTGATCATGGCGAGATCTCTAGTTTGGCGCCCGACTATATTTTTCTACAATCGATGGTGCACTTAGAGCAGATTCATCTTAAGGAAGACGACGTATCTTCGGTAGGATCGCATCTGCAAGAGATGATGACGTTACTTGGAATGTATCCTTTAAGTCGTTTCGTTTCTGATCAATTTTTAATCTATTTTGTGCATTCATTATCCCATATGATTCAGGGGCTTCGTTCAAGAGGCCTACCGTTATCAGAGATCGACATACTACGATCGGATTTCAAAGCAAGGATCAAGGAAGTATTGACGGATCAGCTAACGCTAGTGCGGCCCAATTGGGTGCAAGTTCGTTTGGAGCATATTTTAGCGATTGAGGATCGAGGGAGTCACTCAATTGCAGAGCAGTCTGGAGTTGTCAAAACATGCCGCAAGTTGTTGCAGCTTGTTCCCGCATGGAGTCGCGATGCGTCAGAGCTTCTGGTAAGGAGCTTAATTCTTAGGGATATTAGTAATATGGACTCAACGGCAAATGACGCTGTTGCTATAGCAGACGAAGCGGTCGATATACTCCGTAAATTTTCGGACTTTGAGAATATTCCGGCAACTTACGGTGCTGCGGCTAGAACTCAGTATTTTCCGGCTGTTAAAGCTGAAAAATGCGGTGATGTTGAATTGGCAACCGCATCTTATAAGCGTTTTTTAGATCGTCTGCCTCAATGGTTGGCCTCATCTGAAGAGTATCCCAGCCCAGATCAATCGTTTAATGCAAAAAATGCATTGATGGCAAGGACATTTGAGGCAAGAGCCTATGGATTTTTAGGTAGAGTCAAAGAAATTTCAGTAGCGGATTTATCAGGCCATATCGTGCGTTTGAAAGGTATTGCAGACTCTTGGGTAGAGATGGGTCACGGGCGTGAGGAAAATCTGGGGTCGCTGTTATCTGAGTTAGCTGGGATGACGGTAATTGCTGGCGTCTTGCCTGACAGTTTTAATCCCAATCATCTGGTCGCTCAGATAGATGAATTGTTGTCAAACGCACCAGCCTATGTCGGTGATCGGTGGAAACAACATTTAAGACAAGATTTTGTTGAGAAATTTAGTATCTGTGACGGCTGAAAATATAAAAATACTATGGTGGGGCAATGGCGAAGCTACGTGCGCAGAGTATCCAAGCACATCATTTGAAAGTCATCGACCAGATAAATGATGCGTCAAAGAGTTCCTTCCTCAACTGTCATACTTACTTATTAAGATGGTCTCCCGATCATGCTATTAAGGCGAACCGCCCTAAAGCAGGCCGTTCATTACTTTTAAATATTGATTTTTTATTTCTCTTCCTCGATGGAGATTTGCGCCGACATGTCGCGCAAAGACTGTGGCAAGTTTTGGGACCCTCAGATTGGGGCCGTCTCTATTCTGAAGCATTGAAGCCTTGCTCTTTGCTTAGCGACGCCGCATCCAACTTACCCAAATTAATAACTTTGATTGATTTTTTAAGAACAGCAGGATGTTTCAGAGAAGGTTTAGAGTTCGCAGAAGATGTTGCTAATTCATTGTCTTTTGAATCTGTCGATGAGACTGATTGGGTATTAAATTTCCACACTACCCACGCAAAGATACTTAGTGATATGGGTCAATTTGATCGTGCTGAAGATTTATTGGAGAAAGTCTTGGAATCGCGACGATCTTATCTGGGACAGATTCATGCGACCACCATTGACTCATTCGCTAATTTGGCAGACGTAAAGGTTTCCTTGGGAAAATACGAAGACGCTCTCAGTCTGAGATCGGAATGCCTGAATCTTAGTGAGAAGTGTCTTGGCGAGTCAGACCCAAGAACACTTTCCGCTCTTAACGCTCTCGGAATGCTTCAGCACGATCTCGGGCTGCGAGAGGAATCTTTGACCACATATCAGCAGGTCATTCGTAAGCGAATCAATTCTTTAGGTGATGAACATCCGAGTGTTTTGGAGAGTAAGCAGAACCTTGCTGTTTTATTAACAGAGCTCGGTCAATTTGAAGAGGCCGCATCTTTGTTCGAAGATGCTGTGAATCACGGTCGGCTGGTTCGAGGAGAAAATGATCCAGTCACGATAGCTGTAATGAATAATCTAGCTGTTTTATTGATTGAAACCTCAGAATACTCGCGATCTAGCCCTTTACTTGTTTCTGTGGCTGACTGGCAGAAGAAACATCGCTCACCTTTACACATAGATACTTTACTCACAGAGAACAACCTGGCCCGCAGTCTCGAAGGTGAGGGAAAACTAGCAGAAGCCGAGGCTATTTATAGAGAAGTTGTGCGGCGGTTGACGTCTCAATACGGCCTCGATCATCCGAAAACACCTGATGTCATCATTAATCTAGCAGGTTTTCTCGAAGATGCGGGCCAGTTGGA
>ENA-OUOG01005550-OUOG01005550.1-marine-metagenome-genome-assembly--contig:-NODE-5550-length-10133-cov-5.182279_pt1 | contig 10133 bp, 3 predicted proteins | sample MGYA00248635_ERZ508505 | MGnify/ENA primary metagenome ERZ508505 (study PRJEB26176, sample SAMN06267871) | marine metagenome | isolation source: Saanich Inlet, British Columbia, Canada | place: Pacific...
CGCCCGCAAGGAGCAGGGCGAGCAACAGCGCCCTGAATTCCCAGCGCTCGTGCCAAGGGTGGTCCACCCGCACCTCCCAATCCGTCACCGGACCGGTGAAGCCGTCCTCGATGATGGCCCGGAACTGAATGCGGTGCGTTCCGGGCCCCAGCCCCCCGAGCATGACGCGGGCGGATTCCTGAGGGCGGGACCATTCCGCCCCCTCGTCGTCGAGGCGCCACTGGTACCGCTGAACGCCAGCCCATTTCGGATCGAAGCCCCGAAGGCGGATTTCCAGAGCGTGGTTGCCGGGGTTGAGCGTGGTTTGGTGGACCGGAAGGTTGCGGGCGCCCTCTCCGTTGTTCAAGTGCGTTACGGAATGCACGATCAGCGCAGGCGGTGCCGCGTCGACGGCCATCCGATTCGCATCGAGGTAGAGGAAGCCGCTCTCGACGGGGACGCACACCCGATCTTCGGTCAACAATTCCAAACGTTCGAAGGGCGCCACCAAAGGCGTGCCGGTGAGCGGGATGCGGCGCACTTCCATGCTCGTTTTGAGGTTGGAAGTTTGCGGGTGGATTTGGCCTGCGGTTTGGCCTTGAAGAAACCACCACGTTGCATGCTCACCCGCATACAAGCGCTCCACGTGGCCTTCGCGCGGAATCATCCCCGCGAACGCCTCGCGCGCAGGAACCAACCGATCCGTCGGCGCATCGTAGCGGTAAAACCCGTCGTTCGTCGAAAAAATCGGATCGCCCGCGGCATCGAACACTTCCACGTGGACCGGCTCCGGCAAGCCGTCCTCACTCGCGTACAGGCGCACCTGCACGACCCGCGTGCCCTCCTCGTCGAGTTCAACCCGATACACACCCTTATAAGGATAAGCGACCCAAACAACGCGCTGCGACTCAAAGGCCACGAAGCGCGCCGTCTCCTGAAATCCCTCAACGGGAACCGGGGGATGCTTCCCGGACAAATCGAGGCGCATCAATCCGTTGAAGGTGCCGGCATAATGGAAGGGCGTTCCGGGCTGATCGATCACCTCCCAAACACCCACCCCTTGGATGACCGGAACGTACTCCGCTCCCTCCAACCACCCCGCTCCGCTCAAGTGCGAAACCCACGGGCGGTCATTGAGGAGTTGCAAGGACCAGGTTTGGTCTTCCACCCCGATCACTGGCTCCAGCGGCGCATTCCGCGACGCCTGGGTCTTCACACCGAGGGAAGTGCCCCAGTACCGGCGCCCCGAGGCCAGGTGCAGCGAAGAATAACCCGACTCCTTCAGGGATTCCGTCATCTGAGGAACCCGTTGCGGCCAACTGAATCGGATGATGTTCAATCCGCCTTCCGCTGCCACCCACGCATTTCCGATGTCATCCACGGCGATGTCAACGACGGAAGTGCCCGTCAAACCCGCAGATTCCGTGTACCGGGCACTCACTGAAGACCAATCCCGGGTAACCACCACCCCACCCTGAGCCGTGCCCACCAACCATCCCTCCGGGGAAGCCACCACCACGTTCGCCCGGGCCTCCGACAACGCCGCACTGGCCGGCGTTGACTCACGCAACCAACTCGAGCCATCCCACTGCCAGACCCCACGGGAGTGCGTGAGCACGCGCGGGGCAACTCCGTCAATCCATGCCTGCACCCGCACCCCCTTTGGCAACTCCCACTCCCCCATCAATCGACCTTGAGCGTCAAAGCGGAGCAATGCCTCCCCGCGTTGGCAAGCGTACCCCTCATCGACCTTGAATCCGGTCGTAACCGAACCCGACGCCAAGACCCGGAACGCGCCATCTTCCGAAAGGAATCCCACAAAGGACGATGTCCGGACAAACATCCCGCCCTCTCCAGCCTCCAAACCCCACACGTCGCCGAAGTCGCCCGCCGCTGCAATCAACTCGCCCGTCCAATCCTGCCATTCCACAGGCTCCAAGGAAACGAGCTTACCCAGAAAGCCCTGCCCGCCCACCCAAACGCCTTCCTCGACGGGAAGTAAGCTTCGGGACACACCGCGGTTCGGCATGGGGATCAACTCCCAGCCTCCGCCATCGAACACCAACAGCCCGCTTTGGTTCGCAGCGTAAACGCATTCACCTGGCACGACCTCCAAATCGGTGGTCATCAACCCCCCTCCAACCTCACTCCGGCTGAAGGCATGGACCACGGCAAGATCGCCCCCCAAGGGCTCAATCGTGTCCTGTGCGCCCAACCAAACCGAGAGCGCAACGAGAAAAACGCTGTATAGGTGTTTCTGCATCCTTGCTAAGGTAATTCAAACTCCCTATATGGTAGAAGATTGGCTAAATTCAGGGTAAAATCACCTATCTTGTGCAATTCATGAGCAATATTGTAAATTTCACACTAAGTAAATTGTGCAGGTTGTGTAGCAGTTAAAAACAGGCTAAAAAGACCCCAACGTGAACACCGGTTGTACTTTGCACACGATGAAACTCCGTCTGTTTTTAGGAATCGCCATGGCCGCTTTCGCTTGCACGTCCACGGAGGAGCAACCCGCTCCTGCGAACGATCGTTCGACGTGGATTGAATCCACGCTCAGCGCGCTGACGCTGGAGCAGAAAGCAGGCGAGATGACGCAATTGACGCTGGGATTCATGCTGGAGGGGGAAGACCCGTTCGAGCCCGTTGAGCCGCAACGGTTGGATTCAGCGAAGGTCGCCGAGGCGGTCACGACCTACCACATCGGCAGTGTCCTCAATTGTGGCGACCACGCGCACACGCTCGAGCACTGGAGGAACATCGTTGCGGGATTGCAACAAGTGGCTGCTCAGCGCACGCCGAGAACGCCCATCCTGTATGGAGTGGATGCCGTTCACGGGGCGAACTACACCACCGGCGCAGTGCTCGGCCCGCAACAGATCGGCCAAGCCGCAACTTGGAACCCTGCCATTGTACAAGAACTGGCCTCGGGAACTGCGGCGGAGCTCCATGCAGCTGGAACTCCTTGGAACTTTGCTCCCATTTTGGACGTGGGCCGCGATCCTCGCTGGCCCCGCTTCTGGGAAACGTTCGGGGAAGACCCGTTGCTGGTGAAGACGATGGGCGTTGCCTCGATCCGTGGGATGCAGGAAGGGGACGTTCCGGTGGCGGCCACCATGAAGCACTTTTTGGGTTACAGCCAACCGCTTTCGGGGAAAGACCGCACGCCTGCCTGGATCCCCGAACGGCAACTGCGCGAAATTTTCCTCCCTCCGTTCCAAGCTGGCGTCGACGCAGGTGTCATGACGGTGATGGTCAACAGCGGAGAAATGAACGGCATCCCGGTACATGCGAACCGGGCCATCTTGACGGATTTGCTGCGCGATGAGATGGGATTTGAAGGGCTTGTAGTCACCGATTGGGAAGACATCAAATACCTCGTGACGCGTCACAAGGTGGCCGCCACGTACAAGGAAGCGGTCGAACTGTCTTTGAATGCGGGGATTGACATGAGCATGGTGCCTTTGGATTTGGAGTTCCCTGACTTGGTCGTTGAGTTGGTGAAGGAGGGGCGCATCGCGGAGGAACGCATCGACGCTTCGGTTCGCAGAATCCTCGGTCTAAAATGGGACTTGGGGTTGGTGGAGCAACCCGGACCTCCCGAGTCGCACCCCGTATCCGATGCGTGGCGCGCGGGACAGCGGAACCTTGCTCAACGCGCTGCTGAGCAAGGGATTACCCTGTTGAAGAACCGAGACGAGGTCCTTCCGCTTCAAGCCAACGAGGCCATTTGGGTGTCCGGTCCGACCGGAGCGTCCTTGGCCGCATTGAATGGTGGTTGGACGGGCACGTGGCAAGGCACGAATCCCGCATACGACACGCCAGGTGCGCTTACGGCCCTTGAAGCCCTTCGCGCGCATTGGGGCGCCGCGGTTTCCCATTTCCCGCTTGAGATGGGGTTCACGAAAGAAGACATCGCGCACGCGGTGGCTGACCTTCGGGCGATGGCACGGGTGCAAGCCGCGGTGGTCTTTTTGGGCGAAATGCCCTATACCGAGCTGGTCGGGAACGACGAGGAAGTGGCCTTGGCGGAGAACCAAACCGCGCTCGTCCAAGCCCTTGCCCGCACGGGAGTGCCGGTGATCGGGGTGTACCTCGGCGGACGCCCTCGCCGCATGGAAGCCGCGGTGGAAGCACTTGACGGTTTCGTCATGGCTTACCTCCCAGGAAACGAAGGAGGCGCTGCGATTGCTCGCATCTTGGACGGCACCGTGAATCCAAGCGGACACCTGCCCTTTACGTGGCCCCGAAAAGCCGGAACGCATTTGACCTACGACCACAAGCACACGGACCGCATTCACACCGACTTCTCTTTGTCCGCATTCAATCCCCTGTTCACTTTCGGCAGTGGGTTGAACTACAGCGCCGTTGAAGTGGTTAACCTCCAAGTCAACGGTGAGGAGTTTGGACTTCGCGACACGGTCGAAGTAACCACCACCTTGCGGAACACCGGCTCCCGGGACGCCGAGGATGTGGTGATGTTATTCAGTCAAGATCGCGTTGCTTCCATCACCCCAAGCGTGGACTGTCTTCGCGCTTTTCAACGAATCGCAGTCCCGGCTGGACAGCGCGTGAACGTCGCATTCCAATTGCCCATTCAAGAACTGGGATTCATCGGAAAGGACCTCGAATACGTGGTTGAACCCGGTGAATTTGGCCTTCGAATCGATACCCTTACAACAACCATTCTCGTCAAACCTTGATTTCATGAAATCATTCTACACCCTTTTGGCATGTGCCCTGTGCACCGCCTCCGCGTGGGCCCAAACCCACCAAGTCACGTTCGAAGTGAACATGGCGAACGAAACCGTCGCCGCATCTGGCGTGTACCTCGCTGGCGGGGCTGACTTCGGCGTTCCCGGAACCAACCCGATGACGGACGATGACGGAGACGGCATCTACTCCATTACGGTCGAATTGCCCGACGGATACAGCGGATACTACGCGTTCACGAATGGTCTGTGCCCCGATTGGAGCTGCAAAGAGAGCCTCGTTGGACAGCCGTGCGGTGACCCGTCGAATTACAACGACCGGTACATCGAAAACGTCACTTCCGACACGACCCTCTCGACGTGCTTCGCCCAATGCTCAACTGACGGTACGTGCAGCGCTCCTGCAGACCCTGTGGACGTGACCTTCCAAGTCGACATGAGCACCACTGCGGTCGTCGGTCCGATTTACATCACGGGCTTGGCCATCGATAACTGGTGCGGCAACTGCGTCGAAATGACGGATGGTGACGGCGATGGCGTCTACGATGTCACGCTCGAACTCGAGCCGGGTGGCTACGAGTACCGCTACAACAACGGTGGATGGGACGGTCAGGAAGAGCTGACCCCCGACATGGACGCAGCGTGCACGTTGACCACGGGCGCGTTCACGAACCGCCTCGTTACTGTTGAAGGTGGCGTGGCAGCGGACACCCTCGACGTCGTCTGCTTCAGCGAATGCGTGGAATGCTCGGGCGACCCGGTGGAACCCAGCACCTCGGACGTAACGTTCTCCGTGGACCTGTCGAACGAGGCCATTCTCGGCCCGATTTACATCACCGGCAATACCATTGACAACTGGTGCGGAACCTGCGTTGAAATGTTGGACGACGACGCCGATGGCGTGTACACCGTGACGGTGGCGTTGGGCATGGGCAACCACGAATTCAAGTACAACAACGGCGGTTGGGATGGTCAAGAAATGCTCGATTCCGTTGAAGACGCTGAGTGCACCTTGACTACGGACGGATTCACGAACCGCTTGATCGCGGTGTCGGATACCCTCGCGTTGGAAGTGCCCGAAGTTTGTTTCAACAGCTGCGCCGCGTGCGAGCCCGCAAGCGTCGAGGAGATGAGCACGTGGAATTTCGATGTGGTGCCTTCGGTCACGGATGGATTGTTCACCGTGCGCTTCGGACGGATTGCGGGCGATGCGTCGCGCATGACGGTTCACCGAATCGATGGCGGTTTGGTCCAAGAACTCAACATCCCTGCAGGAAGCGAGGTGCTCACCTTCGACGCCAGCGCCTGGGAAGCAGGGATTTACCTCATCCACTGCGCTTCTCCCCTCAACGGCGGAGTTCAGCGCCTCATCAAGATTCAATAAGCACGCATGCGGCATCTGCTCACACTCACCGCATTGCTGAGCGTCGGCATCGGTTCCTTGCTCGCCCAAACCCGGGTGGTGCAAGGAACCGTTGGCGGCTCAGACATGGAAGGCGGACTTCCGGGCGTAACGGTCGTTCAGAAAGGCACCTACACGGGTGCGTTCACCGACCTCGACGGACGCTACAGCATTGAAGTCACTGGACCCGATGCGAAATTGACCTTCTCGTACATTGGTTACCTGGAACAAACGTTGGCTGTTCCTGTGGACGGCAAACTCGACGTGATCCTCGAGCTCGATGTCACAGGCCTTGAAGAGGCGGTGGTCATCGGATACGGCAACGAGAAGCGGAGCCGCATCACGGGTTCCGTGGGAACCATCGACAGCAAGGAAATCACGTCCATGCCCGTCCTCCGGACCGAACAAGCGCTTCAAGGCCGTGCGGCTGGGGTTCAGGTCACCCAGAACTCTGGACAGCCGGGAAGTACCCAAAGCATCCGGATTCGCGGAACGGGTTCGCTCAACAACGCCGAACCGCTCTTCGTGGTGGACGGCATTCCGCAGTCCGGCATCGACTACTTGAACCCCGCGGACATCGAAAGCATTTCCGTGCTGAAGGACGCTGCATCCGCGGCCATCTATGGAGCGCGGGGCGGAAACGGGGTCATTTTGGTCACGACGAAGAAGGGCAGCGCGGGTGCTCCGCCTCAGATCTCCTACGAGACCTACTACGGCGTTCAGGAGCCCTGGAAGTACATGGCCCTGCTCAACGCTGAAGAGTACGGCATCCTGATGAACGAAAGCCGCGTGGCAGCGGGCTTGGCGCCGGATCCGCTTTTGGCCAACCCCGCCACCCTCGGTGAAGGGACGGACTGGCAGGACGAGATCTTCCAGCGGGCGCCCATCATGAACCACAGCTTCAGCTACACGCAAGGTTCGAGCGTGGGATCGACGGCCATCACCGGAAGCTACTTCACGCAGGACGGCATCATCGGTGGGGAGAAAGGCAATTTCGAGCGGTACACCTTCCGCGTGAACACCACGCAAACGGGCGGTGAACGCTTCCGGATGGGCCAAAACGTAAACATCACCCACCTCAATCGCTCCGCCCTTGCGGAGAACAATGAATTCACCACACCGGTCGTGCGGGCGCTGAACATGGACCCCACGACCCCGGTGACGCGATCCGATGGCGAGTACGCGTATTCGCAATTCATCGACTCGGACATCGCGAACCCGGCGAACCAAATCGCTACGACGTTTGACGATTGGACCACCAACCGCGTGGTGGCCAACGCGTTTGCCGAAGTGGACCTGTTGCCGGGTTTGTCCTACCGTTCGACGTTCTCGGTGGACTACAGCTTGGGCAGCCAGCGGATCTTCTTCCCAACGTACGATTTGGGCATCGGGGCGAATGACCCCAACCGGCCCGCTTATGAATTCCGCCCGGTGAACTCGGTGGTGCGCGCGGAAAACCAGTGGGCGAATTGGCAATGGGAACAAGTTGCGCGGTACGACCGCGAGTTGAAGAACGGCAACGAACTCAACCTCATTGCGGGCTATTCCGCGCTGAAGAACACCTACCAAAACGTCGTGGCCAGCCGCGACAGCTTGACCACGAACGACCCGGAACAGGCCTTCCTCGACAACAGCTTGAACGCGGCTGAACAGTCGCCGCGTGCAAGTGGCGGATGGGGCGAGTCGTCCTTCCTCTCGTCCTTCCTCCGGGGGAGCTACGCCATCGGAGACGAATGGAACGTGTCCGCCACGGTGCGCCGTGACGGCTCGTCGCGTTTCGGCATCAACAACCGGTACGGATGGTTCCCATCGGCGTCAGTCGCTTGGAATTTGACGGAACGCCCCTGGGTCGATGAAAAGGACTGGATCGAGTTCTTGAAAGTTCGGGCCAGCTGGGGGATGAACGGAAACGCGGACGGCATCGGGAACTACGATTACACGTCCATCGTCATCAACGGGTTGAACTACACCTTCGGTCCCGATCAGCAGCAAGTGAACGGGGCGGGGCCGGTGGTTACCTCGAATCCGGATTTGAAGTGGGAAACGGTGTCGCAATCGAACATCGGGGTGGATGCCGATTTGTTCGAAGGCAAATTCAACATCATCCTCGATGCGTTCGTGAAGCAAACGAATGACATGCTCGCGGTCGTGCCGATTGCCGGGGTGGTCGGGTTCAACCCGTCGCCCACGAACGTGGCTTCGGCGCGGAATGCGGGGGTGGAATTGGCTTTGGGCTACCAACACGTTGGCGAAGATTTCTCGTACAACATCAATGGCAACGTGAGCGTCATTCGCAACAAAGTCACGAACTTGGGTGAAGGCGGTCAGCCGATCTCAAGCGGCAACGTCTTCGGCTCAGGTGACTTCACTGCGTTGACGGAAATCGGCATGCCGATGGCCTACTTCCATGGCTTTGAAACGGCTGGCATCTTCCAAACCCAAGCCGAAGCGGATGCAAACGAGGCGCAGCCGGACGCGGTCGCGGGGGACATCATCTTCGTGGACCAAAACGGTGATGGCGTGCTCGACAACAACGACAAGGTCATGATCGGCAACCCGCACCCCGACTTCACGTACGGGTTGAACTTCAATGCATCGAAGGGGCCGTTTGACTTGAACGTTTTCCTGCAGGGTTCTCACGGCAACGACCTGTACAACGGCATCTTCCGATACGACCTGAACATGACGAACTTGCCGGTTTCGGCGCTGGAGCGTTGGACGGGTGAGGGAAGTACGAACGAGCAACCGCGGTTGTCGCACACCGACCCCAACCGCAACAACCGAGTCTCCGACCGGTTTGTTGAGGACGGCTCCTACATGCGAATCAAGAACGTGCAGCTCGGCTACAACTTGCCCGAATCGGTCCTCGACCGCCTGAGCTTGGAAAAGTGCCGCGTTTACCTCGCAGCGACGAATTTATTCACCTTCACGAAGTACAGCGGACTCGACCCGGAAGTCGGAACCCGCGGTACGTTGGAAATCGGCATCGACCGCGGATTCTACCCGAGCCCGCGCATGTTCATGGCCGGTTTGAATGTAACTTTCTAATCCTACCCGCATGAAACCCACTACCCTACTCCTTCTCGGAACCGTGGCCTTCGCGGGCTGCAAGCAAGAGTTCCTCGAAGCCGAACCCCTCGTCGGTTCAACGGCTGCGAACTACTACCAAACCGCCGGAGATGCGGAAGCTGCCATCGTGGCGTGCTACAACCCGCTCCAGCAAGAAGTGACCACGCTGCAAGGCTCAGGCCAACTCGCCACCCACTTCCGCTGGTACTTCGGCGACATCGTATCGGACGACGCCGACAAAGGCGGATCGGGCGACGGCGATGAGCCTGAATTGTTCCTGTTTGAGCAGTTCGCTGGACAGGACAACGCGCGCATGCTGCTCGGTGAATGGCAGTCGGCCTACCGGGGCATTGCGTATTGCAATTTGGCCTTGGCGAACATCCCGAACATCGACATGGACAGCTTCGACAAGGAGCGGTTCCTCGCAGAGGCGAAGTTCATTCGGGCTTACTGGTACTTCAACCTCGTGACCACGTTTGGCGGGGTTCCGCTCGTGCTGGACAACTTGGCGCCGAGTGAGTACCAGCAACCGCGGGCGACTGCGGAAGCGATTTGGGACCAAATCGAAACCGACCTCACCGAAGCGGCCTCCCGCCTGCCCTACCGCAGCGCGTTGTCGCTCAACGAGCTCGGCCGTGCCACCCGCGGAGCCGCCAACGCGATGCTCCTCAAGGCATACGCTCACCAAAGTAAGTGGCCCGAGGCCCTGCCGGTCGCAGAAGAAATCGTCGGTTCGGGCGAATACGCTTTGGCCCCGGACTACGGCAGCATCTTCACGCTTGAAGGCGAGAACGGACCGGGCTCGATTTTCGAGATCCAGTTCATGAACGCTTCCGGCGGCAACTGGGGCAACTCGCTCGAAGGCACGTTCACCAACGTGTTCCAGCGCGCCCGCGGCCAATTTGGCGGCTACGGCTTCAACTTGCCCACGGAAGACTTCGTGAGCGAATTTGAGCCCGGGGATCCGC
>ENA-OUOG01005551-OUOG01005551.1-marine-metagenome-genome-assembly--contig:-NODE-5551-length-10133-cov-3.000994_pt1 | contig 10133 bp, 11 predicted proteins | sample MGYA00248635_ERZ508505 | MGnify/ENA primary metagenome ERZ508505 (study PRJEB26176, sample SAMN06267871) | marine metagenome | isolation source: Saanich Inlet, British Columbia, Canada | place: Pacific...
AGCGTGAGCGCCAGCCTTTTCTACTGGGCGAGCCTCGGCAACGGTCCCATCAATGTCGATGAGGTAGTGATACCCGCAGTCGCTCCAGCCCCTATCCAAGTGCCACTTCGTGACCTCTTTGACCTTAGCGGCTGTGCTGTTGTCGCTCATCCACTCAGGCCGTGTCGCCGTGCAGTGAACAATAATCTCGTCAATCTTTCTCATCACCAGCGTCCTTGCTTTTTTCCGATAAAATAAATGACCAAGCCGAATAGACCAAGGCTTGATACCACAACCAAAATGCCAAGCACCCACTCAGCAATAGCCTGCCTGATCTCCGCCTTGCGATACATTGTTGCTTGGCGGTCCTTGCGAACCTGCGCTTCAATGAAGAGAAGCTCCTCCCAAGCCGACTGCCCATAGCTGAACTGGATGAATTGCTTGATTTCCGCACGCATAGCCTCCGCTTGCTTCTTCTTGGCGAAGATGTCCATCGCATTGTCGCCGTCTCCGCCAAACAGCACCGCGTACCACGGCTGGTGCTCGCTGCGCTTGTGGGCAAAGTTCAGATCAGAAATAGCACCAGCAAATTTGGCCAAGTCAGATGAAATGCCGCCTATGTCCTTGCCGAGCTGGATGCCCTTCTTGATGGCAGCAACCGCAGTCTGCGCCGTGGCAAAGGCTGTAAACGGATCAATCATGTGTCACCCACAATCTCAGGGCATTCATAGTATGGAGACACCCTGTATGACTGGCCACAACTATAGTGACAGTGCTTGTACAATACACTACCAAGCCCGCTTACAAAGATGTGGCCGTAGCCGACAAAGGCGAGCACACAGAGCATTATTTCCTCAATGCCTCTTCTATGCCATCCAGCTTCTCAAAGACACGCTTGAAGTTCTCACGCACCTCTTTAAACTCACGGTCATGCGCAATCTTGGTGGCCTCGACCTGTGTCTTGAGCACCTCGATTTCTGTGTGGTGGTGGTTGATTTTGCTGTAAATCATCCACACAAATGCGCCGACTGGCACAACGATGTACTTCAAGAAGAGGTCGAGTGTTTCCATCAGTAAGACCCTTCCCACACTCGCAGTGCTTGGAACTCGTTTGACATCAGCTTGCGCTTGATGACGTCCTTCATGGCTTCTGTATCTTCCCAACCGACGCCAGCCTCTTTGAGCCACACACCGAGCAGGGCGAGGTCTACATTGCCGACGTGCTTGTAGTCGGACGCAAAGCTGTTCTGCGTGGCCTCCCGGGCGTGCTTCGCGTCGTTGAGCATGTGGGATGCGTCAAACGTCTTCTTGATGATCAGCTTGTCGTCTTCAAAGCTGACCTTCTCGGAGAGCTTAGTTGAATGTACGGCTTTTTGCATTGCGAGGCTTCCGTGTCTTTTTAGGGGCTTCAGTTGGCTTGGGAGGCTCTACAACCTCGCGCAAAACGGTGATGCTGTCGGGTCGGAATGACTTGATCTTGGCGATCTCGGCGTCCGACAGGATAACAGTTTCGCCCTTTTCAATGCGGCCCTTGCTGCACTTGATCTTGATGCGATTGACGATGACTTCTTTCATGGCAAGCTCCGCTGAGTGAGGTAGAGGGGGCCGTGAAGCCCCCTCTGTCGTCATTATGACGTTGTGTTGTCGAAGATGCCGCCGTTGGCCGCTTCGTTTTTCGCGCAGAGTGTAAGCTCTGTAACAACTTGCCGGGTTGTGTTGTCCCCGGTTTTCGCTAGAGCAACGTTCTTGGTTGGACGCAGAACTGCGACTTCCCACATGTTGTCTTGCATGATGAAAACGTCACGCGAACGGTTCTCCCGGCTTGGCATAAACTCTACCGAACCCCAGGGCGTGACGTACACCGCGAGTGATTTGATCACACGCTCGTCGCCAGCTTGCACGGCTGAACGCTGGTTGTTGTTACCAGTGAAGCCGAGAGCTTTGTTCATCTGGAACGCTGAGAGGTAAACCGTGTCAGGCTTGCCGCCCTCTTCCCAGATTGACTGCATAACAGTGTCGAACTTTGTCTGATCGAAAGCTGTGAGAGCAGTTGTCTCGTCTGTACGGGCGTCTGTGCCGTCGCCTGTTGGGTCCGCGCCTTCGTTCGCACCGAACACAGTGTTTGTGGTCAGCCATGCAGGCGCACCAGCAAGCTCACGAGCGGTTGAAGAGTTACCTGCAACGCGCGCGTTGTTCGCAAAAAGGGCAAGTTCTATGTCCAATTTTTGTTCTTTTGCGATCTTAAGTGTTTGATAAGCAACCTCTTTTGCGCGGCCAGCTTTGTCCAGACCTTCGTCTGTGTCTGGAACGACAACAGCGTTTTTGAAGATTTGTGTGTAGTTGCCGAGGCGAGTTGTTGCGCCGCGAGCTTCGCCAGCAGTTGCGTCGCCTTCAATGTGCGCGTTTGCAGCAGAAGCGCGGAGGCTGTCTGTCTGCCACTCAACGAGAGTGTTGCGTGCTGAAGTCTTGGATGACTTCGAGTAGAAGGGCGTCTCGTCAGGGGACACATTGTAAATAACGTCTTTTAACTGTTCCTTGATGCCGACTGCGTCATAACTGTCGAACGTATTTGATGGTTGAGCCATTTGTTTAGTCCTTTCAAAGACTTAGGAGTTGAGGATCAAACTCAATGCGTCATCGATTGAGCCTGTTTTCTGCAAGCGCGATTGCGCCTTCTTGCGAGTTGCAGCTTGGCTGTCGGGCGTCTTCTTCGCACCAGCTCGCACGACAGGACGGGCTTTCTCGCCCTTCTGCTGTGCCTGTTTGCGCTTTGCCACCAGTTGACGGTACTTACGGGCGTCGTTCAACGCTCGGACGTAACGTGCATCGGAGACGTATGCCATTTCCTCGGCTGTGAAGCCGTAATCCATACCGACTTGCATCAAGTCGCCCTTGAGCCTCTCGCCCCTTTCAGGGTCCGCAATCTCAGGGATGTGCTGCCGCAAAATTTCAGCCTGCTCTTGCAGATACGAATGATGCGCCTGCGCCTGCTGCTGAACGGTTTGCTGATGCACTTGTTGGAGTTGGAATAGCTGTTGGTCGTAGCCAGCCTTATCCTCGTCATATTGGAGCTTCTCTTCCATGTATCCAATCGGATCACTTTCGAATAGCTCTCGTGACGGTGGGGTTGGGGCTTGCAAACCACCTTGTTGCGCTTGCTGATACAACTGCACGACTTGCTGTTGCTGCTGTGCTAAAACGGCTCGCTCGTGCTCAAGCGCCTTGCGGGCTTCAGCAGCTTCTTGGAACCGCTTGTTGATTGCCGCTTGACCCGCAGCAGATTGCTTTAGCTTTTCCAGTGTCCATTGCTCTTCTTTGCCGTCTACTTTGACGGTGATGAGATTGGTGTCTTCAGCCTCTGCCTCTACTAGGTCTTCGTCGTCAATTTGGTCATCATCGTAGTCTTCGTCGGATGCCTCGACGTCATCTTCGCTCTCAGCCGCAGCCTCAACCTCTTCGCTCTGATCGTCATCAGACGGCTCAGTGATTTGGTCTACAGCGTCGCTCAGATTATCACCCTGCGCCTCGGGGGCTTCGGATGTCGATAGCAGGCTCTCGGCCGCTTGTTCTAGGGTAGTCGCTTCCACGGTGCTACTTCCTTTGCTTGCGATCTAAAAATGTCTCTGCCGTCATAGCGGCGTCGAGTTTCATTTCGATCTGGTTTAGCGCACGCATCATTGCGTGGGCCTCTTCACGGACGGCCACGTCTGCCGCTCCGCTGTCTGCGAAGAGCTTAATCTGCTCATCGCGAACCTCTTGCACGAATGCCGAAAAGGCGCTGTCGGCTTTCAACCGACGCGCCTCATCTGCCTTTATGCGAACCTCTGTTGTCACTGTGCGTTCCCTTGGGCCATTCCGCCGATCATGCGGATTTTATCCTGCTCGGCTTGAACGCGTGCCACGTCTACGGCAGTGCCATACTGTCCGTAAATCTTAGCCGCATCCACGAGCAAGTCTTGCGCCATCCTATCACGCTTGAGGTCGTCTTCGGAAGCCGCTTTCTGTGCGTCAAGTTGCAGTTTTGCCATATCGGTCTGCATTTTTGTCTGCGCCTTCATTTGCTCTGCTTGCAGGAATGCTGCATTAGGATCAGCGGCTTGGCCTTGATCTGCCTGCGCCTGCTGCTGCTGGGCTTGCATCATCTGCGCCTCAATCTCTGGCGTCATCGGAGCGAAGTAGCGGTCTGCGTTGCGGACGCCACTCGCTGCCAGCATGTCGGCCAGTGTGTTGCGGATGTTGGTCATGGACACAAGGCCGTTCTGTGGGCCGTAGTTCTGGAACACGCTCATCTGCATTTGCAGCGCTTGGTTGAGGCCCATCATCTTCTCCTCCTCACGACCAGTGCCGAGACCGACGTTGATGGAGATGTCCATCGAGCCGTCCCACACGCGGGGGTCAACAGGGATAAACGAGCCGTTGAGGCGCATCATCTGCTCCTCGTCCACGTTCTTAGAGTAGAGGCGCAGCATGATGCCGAACAAGTCACGCAGGCCGTCAGCCAAGTTACGCACCATCACCTCAACCTGACCAGCGGCGGCCTGAACCGTCGCCTGCACGGCTGCTTTTGTCGTTGACTGCATGGCGTCTGGATCAAGACCCATAGAGGCGCGTGTGACGCCCGTCTTGGTCTCTACGAGACTGTCGAGATAACCGAGAGCACCGAGCGTCTGGCCAGCCACGAATGGCACGGTCAACTCTTGCACAGCGCCTGGCTGACGCATACGCACCACAGCGCCGATCTCGTTGTTGAGCAGATCGTCCATGTTGACCTGACCCTCAACAGCCGCAAGGCGTGGGTTGTTGGTCATGGCCACGTTGTCCAAGATGCCACGCAGGATAGATGTGGCGGCGTCTTGGTCGTCGATGATGATCTCGGCCAGTGAGCGACCGTAGAAGGCGTGAGGCTCTGGATCGACTTCAAACTTGGCGAAGGGAATTTCATCGCAAGGCTCGTAGTCCAGCATCTCGTATGCCGTGCCGCCGAGCGTGATCTTGTGCAGGACTGGCACGCCCGTGCCGTCTGCGTCAATCCGCATGTAGGCTTCGGTCACGGTGACATTCCGCATGGCGGGGTCTTGCGTGTCCTCGTCCGAGAAGTCTTCCTCATAGCCACGGCGCTCGAACACCTCTGCCTCGGTCATCTCTGAGCCGCTGTCGAAGCTGTCTAGGTCTGTCACCTTCTCAGGATCAAAGCCCATAGCGATCAGGTCGCCAGCGCGCATCTCAGTGCGGTGCGCCACGATATAGGCGTCCTTGAGGTTGCGAGCGTCACGGTTGATGAAGAACTCTTCTGGCGGCACGCTGTCGATCCGCATCTCACCCTTGTCTTCTTGGCGGCTGATCTTGACGCTGTGGACAGGCATTTCAACTTCCATGCCCATCTCGTCAATAGACATAGAGTATTCGACTGTGTGCTCAAGCACGCTCACGCTGTCGTCGTCCAGTAGGTAGGTGTACTCGTCGTCAGACAGGTCTGAGAACGTGTAAATCTCTGCGTGAGGCGTCATGAGCCAATACGCTTTAACGATGCCCTGCTTCTTCACCAGAGCGTCGTGGAAGGCGTCGTTGAGCACACGGTAGCCGTTGAGGCGTGTGAACTCGTGGTGCATGAAGGATGTCGCCTGCTCTGCGGCTGCAACGTCCTCTGGGCCTTTGGGCGTGTACTCGACAGGCTTAGCTGTGCTCAGGAAAATACGCATGAGGCTTGGCTTCACGGCACGTACGGTATCCCGTACCTTTGTGGCCACAACCTTGCTGCGGCCATCCTCATAGCCGATGTCTACCTCGCCGTCGTAATAGCGCTGCGCCTTGATGCGGTCGTCGCTGATCTCACTTTCGATGAAGTCGACGGCGTCCTTCATGGCGTCCTGCGCGATGCTTTCGATCTCACGCTCTGACTTCGGCTTGATGCCGCTCTCAGCGAGGTCTTCAGCCTCGTCCATTGGACCTTCCAGCTCTTCGCCAAGCATGGATGCAATGATGTCGTCTTCTGTCATGTCTTCGGGTTCCATGCGTCAATCCTTAATCTTGTGTCGCCATGTTTGGCCGTACTTCGATGCGCAGAGGCTCTCTTGGAACCATAATAGGCTGGTAGTTATCGCCTGCAAGCTCGCCAGTTTGTGTGGCCGCTACTCCGCGAGAACCGCCCCGCAAGGCCACAGTCACCTTCGCCACAGCATCCGCGAATGCCTGCATTCCGCTTTCGTCAATGATAGCGTTGCGGACGACTTTTGGGTCTGTTGAAACTAGCACCTGAGCAATTTTGTTGCGCTCAGCGTCGGTCAGGTCGCTACGGAAGAAACGGCCGACTAGCTTGCTAGCGACACTCAGGGTCTCGGCAGGGCTTCCACTCATAACACCAGCCAATTCGCCAGCGTTCAAGCCCATACCTTGCCGAGCAGCTTCAAACCCTACATCGGCTGTTTGTGATCCAGTGCCTGCCAACACGCGGCTAGCTGCGGTTTGAGCGTCACTAGCTATATCAAGCGACTTAAGAACCTCGTCCAGTTGGTCTTGCGGGAACACCTCACGCAGCAGCATACCCTCTTTTGTCTCAGGGTTGGCCAAATTGCGGATCATGCTCTGACGCGATCCTGTAGCCGCACGCCCCTCAAGTGCTTGCATAAGCCCCGCACGGAATGAGCCGACAGCCTCAGCGGCGTTCGGGCCTTGCTGCAATTCAGCAAAGTCAGCCAGCTTCTCGTTGACGTCCCCCGCCATAGCCTTTGTGCCAGCCTTGTAAGCATCTCGGTTGGCGCGGATGGCCGCAGCCTGAGCACGCGTAGATGCAAGCTCTGGTATGCTAAAATCAAGAACGCCTCGCAGTTCTTTCTCAGCGCCCGAAACAGCTTCGCCCGCCCCGCCCATACCTTCTTGGCGGTAAAGCGCTGACGCACGGTTATAAACCGCCCTGCGTACGCTCTCCGCTTCATCGACTGTGGGTGTTCGACTGAACGCCACGCTGCCGTCCTCGCCAATGCTGAAGAAAGGCTTCTTACCTGTTTGGGCCTGAAGACGAATTTCAACTTCTTTGGCGGCACTTGGCACTCTCTTGAGAGTGTCTTGCAGTGCGCCAATCACTTCGTCTGGTGCGGGTACGCCAGCCAGTGAGCCGTACGCCGCACGCTCAGCCGCCGCCGTGGCTGCATCGCTTGTGCGACGCGCGGCGACTTGGCTACCTTCCCCAGCGTCACCCATACCCTGACGCATTCCAGCCATAGCGGCTGCCCGCATCTGTTCGGCACGGCCTGTGAGGCCACGCTCTATAGTGGTTGAAGCCTCGCCGCCCTGCGCACGCAAAGTACGAACGGCCGCTTGAATTGACTTGTTCTCCGCGAGAACGCGGCCATCCATGATGTCCTGAGTTATTTCATCAGGCGTCTTGCCTGTTTGCTTAACGAGGCGCTGAATTTCATTTTCAACGATAGTCGAGCCTCGGCCACCGAGCTTGCGGCGTGCGGCGTCTGCCAACTTGTTGGCGGTGATACCTGTGAGCTTTCCTGCGCCGTAACCGAGGCTGCCGCCTACCGCTCCGCCAACAAGCCCCATTGGGACACGTTCCAAGCGCTCCGCAGCGCTACCCTCACCAGTGCCGAAAGCATACGCAGCCCCTTCAAGCGCTGCGCGCCCTGCGGCTCGACCGAGAGATGCTTGGCCGCCGGGGACAAGTGCTGGCAGAAGAGCGCCGCCGATCTCAAACAACGCAGCCTCTCCCGGGCGAGCCTCCTTGTAGGCCTTTAAGCCACCGCGTATTTCGTCCAAGATTTCTGCATATGGGCGGCCTGTTGCTAGTGATACAGCGCGCGCCTCAATCTCGTCTGCTGTGCCAAATGAAATCCCTTGAGAGAAGGCTCTGCCCCTTTGCGTCGGGACTGCCTCACGCGTCTCTTCTTTGGCTTTTGATCTGGCCAACGCGTCTTCAAAAGCCTTTTGCTGCGCCTCTGTCATACCCGCCATCAGTTAGCACCTCCGTCAATAAACTCTTGGCGCTGCGCCTCAGTCATGTTGCTCCATGCGGTCGCCCACTGTTCTGTACTGACGCGTGTGCCGTCGGGCATGGTCGGAGGAGGAGGTCGAGAGAACTCAAGAGGCTTTCTGTACAGGTCCTTAGAGTACGAGAAGTCTGGGATAACTTGGTCAACTGGCAGCCCAGCTTGCTCAGCAAATCCCGCATACTGCTCAGCAAGGCTTTGATACTGGCCCTGAGCTTCTGAATAAAGACGCGTTGCTCGATCAGCAAAGTCTGCGCGCTGCTCTGGCGTAAGTCGCTCGCCGCTCGTAATACGGTTGTAAAGACCTCGTGTACGCTGGTCGATACCACCAGCGTTTTGCGCGGTCGCAAACTCGCCCTCACGGACAACTGACCCCGGATCAAGAACCTTCATAAAGTTGAAGATCAATGCCAAGTCGCCAGACGGAGATGGGTCATCAACTGACGCGACTACTCGGCCATAAGCAGATGTTTGGTCGGCGAATTGCTTTACAGGTGGAAGCGAAGAAAACTCTTTACGCGCCGTCACAACATCCTTGGGATCAAATTTAGGAGCCGATGCGTCCTCGTAAATTACTTCTCCCGTAACTGGGTTGACCAGACGGTCGCCCACTGCGACGCCAGCCTGCGACTTTTGAGGCGTAAACGCCATCTTCAGAGCCGACACAGCATCGCCGCCCGCTTGGATGTACTCGACAGCCGCTTGCGCTTGCGGCGTGTTCATCTTGCTCAAGTATTCTAGCGTCTTGTTCCGCGCCTTGTTCTCTGTCCGCTGCTTGGCGATGTCATCGGCGATCTCTTCCATGCCCATGATGCCCATGCGACCAAAGCCCTGCGCCAGAACTGCCGCCGTGTCTTTGAATGTGTCGCGTTGGTAGAACGGCAGGGCGGTCTCGCCGCCTGCCGCTTCGTCACGTTTCTGAATGCCGAGAGAGCCAAGTAGCCCCTGTGGCTTTTGTTCTTGCATCATCTGCGGGCCTTTCGTCGATGTTTGTGGGCCTTGGCCCAGTAAGCTCATAGTTTCGGCTGCGATAGCCTGACCTTCGGTCATGGGCTTGTAGCCTTCCCAAGCGCCTGTACCTTGCGTCTTGTAAATCCACTGGCCGAGCTTGTCCTGCATGGCTGGTGTAAGCACCTCGTCGCCCCGCAAGCCCAGACCTTCCTTAGCGGCACGTAGTGTCGTGCCGACAATCTGGTAAGCGCCCATCGGTGTCGCCACGCGGCCTACTTGGCCTTTGACATACTGCCCATAAGGTCCGCTCGGGTTTGCGAAGTCTAGAGCCTGATCGACAGTCATCTTGGTCAGGTCAACGCCAGAAAACCGCCCGTTGGGGCGGTTCTGATAGCCGAAGAGAGCGCCGTAGTCGCCGCCGCTCTCCCCTGCGAAAATGCCTTGCTGGATGCGTGACCAGTCCCGTGGGTCCATCAGGCTGCCTCCGCCGCCAGTCCGCTATAGTCAACGCGGAGGAAGCCGTCAGCGCCGAGCTTGACGAGATGCGGGTGCGTCTCCTGAAGCTCTTGAGCCATGACACCAACCTTCGGCTGTGACGGATCAGCGATGCGCTTGCCGTCTTCATTCCAGTCCCATGAGTAGACGTTGATGCCGTTCTCTTTGCCAAGGTGCTTGATGTTGGTTTTGAGGCGGACGTCTGATCTTGCGAATGCAGTTGCAGCAAGACCCAAGTAGTCGAACAGCCCTGGGTTCTTCTGCTGCGTTGTCGTTGACTGGTTCGGAACTGCGCCGAGTGCTGCCAGCGGCAATCCGAGAGATTGGCCGGGAGCGCCTGTGAAGCCTGCATACTGGCCACGAGCAGCGTCGATGAGCGACTGCTGCAAGCCTTGCTGCATGAGACCCTGCTGCATCTGCTGTTGGCTGATTGCTTGGCCTGTGTTGAACGCCTGCTGACCGAGTTGGCCAAGCTGCGATGCTGCACCGAGGCGCTGCTGGTTCGCCTGCAAGCCCGCCATCTGATTGAGCTGCTGCGCCGTCATACCCTGCTGAGCGCCAAACTGACGTGCTTGGTTGATTGCACCAATGTCGGCCATAGCCATCTGCTGAGCGTTCTGGAAGCCAGACTGACGAAGCCCCGACGCCGTGCGAGCGGCCTGATCTGCGAAGGCTCGGTTTGTCTCGGCTTCTGCAATGCCCTGCCGCGATCCGCCA
>ENA-OUOG01005552-OUOG01005552.1-marine-metagenome-genome-assembly--contig:-NODE-5552-length-10129-cov-2.659570_pt1 | contig 10129 bp, 5 predicted proteins | sample MGYA00248635_ERZ508505 | MGnify/ENA primary metagenome ERZ508505 (study PRJEB26176, sample SAMN06267871) | marine metagenome | isolation source: Saanich Inlet, British Columbia, Canada | place: Pacific...
CAATTGAAGGCTTCCCGATTGCTGATAATAAGGATCTAGGCTCACTACAACAATGATATGTTCCTTATGGTCTAATGACCATTTATGGTAGGCAAGTAGCCCATCATTAGCGGTTTCTAAAAACTGAATTTGATTCGTTTGTTGCAGAGCACTATGGCTTTTTCGAGCCTGGTTAATGGCTGTCATCAATCGACTTACCGATGTAGAGGCGTTCCAATCCCATTTTCGTATTTGGTACTTCTCAGAATCGAGATATTCTTCTTTTCCGGGAACGGCAGCTGAAATACCGTGCTCGAATACGGGTCCATATACACCTACATTTGAACTTAAGGTCGCGGCTAAGGCGTAGCGTATCATGTGCATATTTTCATTCGCCCCTTGTAGGTGCCATGGGTTGATGTCAGGCGTATTTGGCCAGAAATTAGGTCGGAAATAATGCGGGGCGAGGCCTGTGGTAAGCTCGCTTATGTACCCGATGAGTTCAGCCTTGCTTGTTCTCCAAGTGAAGTAGGTGTAACTTTGTGTAAAACCTTGTTTTCCAAGCTGTTCCATTATTTTTGGTCGAGTAAATGCTTCGGATAAGAAAAGCACCTCAGGATATTTTTTCTGAACTTCTCGGATAAGCCAACCCCAAAACGCAAAGGGCTTGGTGTGTGGATTATCGACTCTGAATATTCGAATTCCAAAGTTTTCGACCCAGTACAACGCTGTTGCCAGTAGCTCGTTCCAGAGGTTTTTCCAGTCTGGGGTTTCGAAATAAATCGGGAGTATGTCTTGGTATTTTTTTGGTGGATTTTCTGCGTACTGTACCGTGCCATCAGGACGCCATTTAAACCACTGCGGATGCTCTTTTACCCACGGATGATCAGGAGCGGCTTGCAATGCAAAATCCATTGCAATTTCAATTCCAAGGTCTTTAGCGCTAGCAACTAAAGAAGCAAAATCAGCTTCAGATCCAAGCTCTGGGTGCAGTGATTGGTGCCCTCCGTGTTTACTACCAATACCCCAAGGCGATCCTACATCATTTGCCTCAGCGGTAGTAGCATTATTCTTTCCTTTACGATTGACTTCACCGATCGGGTGAACTGGCGGAAGGTACAACACATCAAATCCCATATCGGCAATGCGGTCGAGCTGTTTTTCACAATCCTTGAACGTCCCGTGAGCCGAATCGCCAGCGCTTCTTGGGAAAAATTCATACCAAGTAGAGAAGCGAGCTTTTTCGCGCTCAACCCGCAGTGAATAGGTGGGACTGGTCGAGATCGCAATCGGCTTAGGATGAGCTAGAAATAAGTCTTCTAACTCAGCACCTAATACTAAATTAGCAGCTTGCTCATTGGCGCTTTCATCTTGAAGTAGGGCTACATAGGATGCTGCTTTTTTCGCACTTGCCCCTTTGAGTTTTGGTTGTATCGCTTCTATATAAACGGCTCCTTCGAGTAGCTCCGAGTGTACATTAAGTCCGGCTTCTATTTTCTTGCGAGTTCCCTTTACCCAGCTTAGCGGCCAGTCAATGAATGCCTCTACTTTAAGGTCAAAAAGCCCTTCTTTTTCGCAAGAGTAGGTTCCCATCCATCGGTCATTTTCTATGTGATTCATGGCAATGGTAACTCCAGAACGCTTACCCTTCTCGGTAATGCAAAGTCTAGCAGTGATAGTTTCGTGTCCGTCTGCGAGTAAATCAGTTTCGAAAACGAGCTGCTCTCCTGGAGTCTTTTTGATGTAATGGTCTGGATTTTCAAGAACAGGAAAACAGTTCTCAATAACGACTCTGTGTAAACTTGGTTTCATGATGATCAATGGTCTCTTACAAGGATAATAAATTTTTCAGTTCACTCAACCAAGCATTTCGGCACGGTTTTTGGCTAATTTTGCGGCACTCAAGGTGTTACTAACCCAACTTTGTACTTCATGAAACGATCTGTATTACTTTCATTACTAGGCGTAGTTGCCATTGCACTAGCTGTGTTTTTGGCTAATCAATTAGTAAGCTCAAATAAGACTCCCCAAGTAGCCGTTCCAAAAACGGTTAAATCTGTTTTCGTAGCTCAAGCATCGAACAAATCAATTCCCCTTATGGTTTCGGCCAATGGTAGACTGGTTTCACAAAAACGGGTTGACTTGTTTTCTGAGGTGCAAGGGGTGTTACAGTTTACCGGAAAATCGTTTCGATCCGGGCAGATATACCGACAAGGTGAGCCTATCTTGAAATTAGATGCGGCTGAGTTCGCTGCTTCTGTCCGATCTGCTAAGAGTAATTTTTTAAATATCTTGAGTACGGCCCTTGCTGACATTCAGTTAGATTACCCTGAGGTTTATATCAAGTGGGAGACCTATGTTAAGAATTACGATATCGAGGCCCCGACACCAGAACTTCCGGGTTTTGATTCTGAAAAGGAACGGTTTTTTATTAGTGGCCGAGGTATTTTGAATACCTATTATAACGTGCTGAATTTAGAGGCTCGTCTGGAAAAATTCGAGATTACAGCCCCTTTCGATGGAGCATTAGCAACCACAACGGTAACAGAGGGTAGTTTAGTGCGCTCGGGTCAATCATTAGGAACATTTATAGAACAAGGAACCTTTGAAATGCCTATTTCGGTAGCTGCTTCCTACGCAGAATTTTTGCGCATCGGAAAGCCAGTGACACTTACTAGTTTAGAGACTCAGAACCGATATCAAGCAGAGGTGATTCGAATTAACCCGGCTATCGACAACGCGACCCAAACTATTGAATTTACGGTTGCGGTATCAAGCACTGATTTACGGCAGGGCCAGTATTTGAGCGCTGAAATCGAAATGCAAACCATTCCCAATGCGATTGAGATTGATCGATCACTAGTTTTAGACAGTCAAGAAATTTTTGTAGTTCGGGACGAAAAGCTCGAATTGCTTCCGATACAAGTGATACACTATACCGATAATACTGCGGTTATTCAAGGTATTTCTGATGGAGAACAGTATTTGGCAAAAGCCCTTCCGGGTGCGTTTAAAAATCAACCTGTGAAGATTTTAGCCGATTAGCCATGCGGAAACTCATTTCATATTTTATCAAGTACGAAATCGCGGTAAACATCGTGATTATTGCTTTTGTGATTTTTGGCCTTGTGGGGGCGTTCTCACTTAAGTCTTCCTTCTTTCCACTTTCGGATTCTAAGAACATTTTAATATCGGTAGTGTATCCCGGAGCTTCTCCTCAAGAAATTGAAGAGGGGGTAGTTCTAAAAATTGAGGATAACCTAAAAGGTCTTCAAGGCATTGATAGGGTTACTTCGACTTCACGAGAGAATAGCGGAACAATCAACGTAGAGATTGAGAAAGGTCGCGATATTGATTTCATGCTTTTGGAGGTAAAAAATGCGGTAGATCGGGTTCCGAATTTTCCAACAGGCATGGAGCCCCTAATCGTAGCCAAACAAGAAGTCGCGCGACAGACTATTAGTTTTGCGATCAGCGGAGAAGGAATTCCGCTTGCTGTGCTTAAGCAAGTGGGGCGTCAGGTTGAAAATGATTTGCGGGCTATTGATGGAATTTCTCAAATTGAGATCACCGGATATCCCGAAGAAGAAATTGAGATTGCTGTAGATGAAGATCAGCTACTAGCGTACGACTTGCGTTTTTCTACTATTGCCCAAAAGGTGGCTTCTAGCAATCTATTGATCACCGGAGGTACCGTTAAGGCCGATGCCGAGGAGTACCTTATACGGGCGAACAATCGACAGTATTACGCAGACGAGCTCTCACAGATAGTAGTTAAGGCCCTACCCGACGGACGTATGTTGCGACTCTCGGATGTTGCCATGGTTCGCGACCGCTTTGCCGAGACTCCTAATGCTACCTATTTTGACGGAGAGCGATCGATTACCGTTACGGTTACCTCGACAAACACCGAAGACCTAATTGGTGCAGCAGAGGCAGTTAAGGCCTATATAGAGGTCTTTAATCAAAAGGCCACTAATGTTACCCTGACCGTTGTAAATGATTTGTCTACAACGCTTACTCAGCGGACAGAATTACTTACCGAAAACGCGATTATGGGTATGATTCTAGTACTCATTTTCTTGTCGCTATTCCTGAATACTCGACTCGCATTTTGGGTTGCCTTTGGTCTTCCGGTTGCGTTTTTAGGCATGTTTGTGGTTGCTCCTTTTGCAGGTGTTACCATCAATGTGCTTTCACTCTTTGGAATGATTATCGTAATTGGTATTCTAGTTGATGACGGAATTGTTATTGCTGAAAATATTTATCAACATTACGAAAAAGGAAAGTCTCCTGTACAGGCGGCTATTGATGGAACTCTTGAGGTAATTCCTCCGATTGTATCTGCTATTCTTACTACGGTGCTAGCCTTCGGAATTCTATTATTTCTTGATGGACGTATCGGAGAGTTTTTCTCAGAAGTCGCTGTAATTGTAATCCTCACCCTTGTGGTGTCTCTTGTCGAGGCTCTGATTATTCTGCCTGCTCACCTTGCACATTCAAAAGCCCTTCGCGTGCAAGAGGCTCCTAAAACCCTGATCGGACGCGGTTTTGCGAAAATGCGGGTGATTAATAAGGCAGGAGATCGCATGATGATGTGGATGCGAGACAAGCTCTATGCTCCAATCCTAAAATTTGCTTTGCGAAATGCATTCTTCACTTTTGCTGTGTTTTTAGCACTACTCGTGAGCACATTTGGTTCGATTGGCGGTGGCATCATACAAACCACCTTTTTTCCTAGAGTAGCCTCGGATCAAGTGAGTATAACCTTGCAGATGCCCAATGGTACAAATGAGAAGGTTACGGATTCGATCATTCGCCTTATCGAAGGAAAATCTAAAATTGCCAATCAGGAGTTTACCGAAAAGTACCTAAAGGGTACTGGAAAGGAGTTATTTGAAAACATCATTCTTCGTCTAGGACCGGGCGCGTCTGCGGCTAGTTTACAGATCAATTTATTACCGGGAGAGGAGCGCCCTGATGCCATAAAGGCGAATTTGATCACTACTCGAATCCGAGAGCTTGTTGGCCCAGTTGCTGGGGTTGAGAGTTTAGTATATGGATCAGGCGGAAACTTCGGAGGATCTCCAGTAAGTGTTTCCCTACTCGGAAACAATATTGCCGAGCTTAAGGCTGCGAAAACCTATCTTAAGAATGCGATGCTCGATAATGCCTTACTGAAGGATGTATCGGATAATGACCCTTCAGGAATCAAAGAAATTCGCTTGCAGCTTAAAAATAGCGCCTATTTGTTGGGATTAGACTTACAGTCAGTCATGGGTCAAGTTCGAGCAGGGTTCTTTGGCGCCCAGGCGCTTCGTTTTCAACGAGGTCAGGATGAGATTCGGGTTTGGGTGCGCTACAATCGTGAAAATCGATCTTCGATAGCTGATTTAGATCAGATGAGAATCATGACCCCAAGCGGAAGTCTGGTTCCGTTGCGCGAAATCGCTAGCTATGAAATAGCAAGAGGTGAGGTGGCTATAAATCACCTCGATGGTCAGCGCGAGATTCAAATTAACGCTGATTTAGATAATCCAGACGCTACCACGCCTACCGAAATTCTCGATTGGATTAAGTCTGAAGTAATGCCCGAAATCTCGGCTCGATATCCGACTGTGACCCCATCGTATGAAGGTCAAAATCGAGAGGCTGGAAAACTAATCGATTCGCTGAGATTCGTAGGGTTAACTGCGCTATTCCTGATTTTTGTAGTGATAGCCTTTACGTTTAGAAGTTTCTCACAACCCTTATTATTACTGCTTTTAGTACCCTTTAGTATTACTGCGGTTGCTTGGGGACATAAGATTCATGGGTTTCCGCTGAACATCCTCTCACTTCTCGGAATCATCGCGCTCATCGGAATTATGGTGAATGACGGACTCGTGCTTATTGGAAAATACAATAACAATCTACGATCTGGAATGCGCCTTGAACGGGCACTTTACGAGGCTGGAAAATCGCGATTTAGAGCCATCTTCTTAACCTCAATTACTACCATAGCGGGTCTTGCTCCGCTGTTACTCGAAAAGAGTAGACAGGCCCAGTTTTTAAAGCCTATGGCAATTGCGATTGCTTATGGTATTGGTTACGCGACGATTCTAACGCTTGTTATGCTTCCGATTTTCTTACTCTTCGGAAATCGAGTTAAACTAGTTATGCATTACCTAAGAACAGGTGAAAAAATTGCTCCTCGCATGGCTGAGCGCGCAGTAAAAGACAATCTACATGATGAACTATAAAATTGTTTTAGTCTACTTTCTTTCGGCAGGTTCACTGCTGGCCCAGGAATTACTGACTCCCGAGAAGGCCCTATCGCTCACACTCGAGAATAACTTTGGTATTTTGGTAGCTAAAGTGTCGGAGTCGCAAGCTGAGAATAACGCCTCTATCTTGAACTCAAACTTTCTGCCAACGGTTTCGGCGACCTCAGGAGCAAATATTGCCAGAGATAATCAAGAGGCTGTCTTTCAAGATGGAACTTCTAGATCGATAGATGGGGCTGAAACAAAACGATACAATGCTTCGGTAAATTTAAGTGTTACGTTATTTGACGGTTTAGGTCGTAAGTACAATTATCAACGACTTAAAGAAGCTTATGAATTATCGTCTTTACAGGTGAAACAAACCATTGAACAGACCCTATTACAGCTCTACGCTTCGTATTACGAAGTAGCGCGTTTAGATGAATCAGTGCGTATTTTGTCAGAAACCTTTGCAAACTCTAAAACGCGTCTTGATCGCGCTCAAAAACGTTTTGCTTTCGGAAGCGCCACTGGTCTCGAGGTGCTCACTGCACGTGTAGATATGAATGCGGATAGTATTAGTCTTATCCAGCAGCGTCAGCTACTGCGGAATGCAAAACGAAATTTAAATGCCGTTCTAGCTCGAGAACTTGAAATCGAGTTTGAAGTGAGTCCCTTTGTTGAATTCCTTGATCGAGCAGAACTCGAAGGGCTTAAACAAGAGTACCTTACAAAAAACACACGACTTCAATTAGTGCGCACTGATCAAGAAATGAGTGAACTCGGTTTAAAGGCTCAGCGATCTACCTTGCTTCCAAGCCTGACTGCCAATGGCGCCTATGGCTACACAGAAGGGCAGTTTCCTGCAACAGGATTCTTAGCCTCGAATAATACGGTAGGTTTGAGTGCAGGTATCAATCTGAACTGGAATTTGTTTCGAGCGGGAGCCCAACAGGTTGGTATACGAAATGCAAAGCTAGCACTACAGGCCTCAGAGCTTAGAGAACAACAAATTGAGCAAGAAGTGTTGCGCGATTTAAGAAATGCCGAAGGAAACTATAGTAATGCCCTAGAGGTCTTTCGTCTACAGCAAGAAAACATTAAAACGGCACAAGAGAATTACAAACGTGCACGCGCCCAGTTTGAGCTTGCTCAAATTACATCTATCGAGCTTAGGCAAGCTCAGATTAATCTGCTAAACGCTGAACTCCTGGGTGTTCAAGCTAAATTTTCTGCTAAGCTTGCCGAATTAGAATACCTCAACCACTGCGGATACTTGCTAGATATTGAGTTTTAATACATATAGTTTTTATTATCTGATTCGAAATAAACATTAATGAATTAGGCTCCGTAATTCGAATCAACTTTGTTGCGATTTATACAAATCGCTCTATGCATCCTCTTTTTTTTGGTCGGTCTTTGGTAGTAGCAACCATGCACGGTAAAGAACGGGTAATCGCCCCGATTCTTGAGCGGTCCTTAGGGGTAAAGGTGCTTTCTGAAAACACTTTTGACACCGATCAGTTTGGAACCTTTAGTGGCGAAGTAGACCGAAAGGGAACTCCTCTAGAGGTGGCTCGAGCCAAATGCGAAGCAGCAATGAGTATCACAGGTGCAGATTTGGCTATTGCGAGTGAGGGGTCTTTTGGGCCACATCCGGAATTGTTTTTTGCAGCTGCGGATCATGAGTTACTGCTCTTTGTAGATCATAAACATCACATTGAATGCTCAGATACCTTGCTTTCGACATCGACCAATTTTTCAAAGGCTAGCGTACCGGATTTGGGATTTCTTAAAAGTTTCGCTGATCAGGTAAACTTTCCATCGCATGCCCTGATTTTAAAAGTTGAAGGGCTCGGGAATAGCACAATTAAAAAAGGAATCAGAACGCTCTATGAGCTAGAGAAGACCTATGAAGAATTGGTAACATTCAAAATGCCCATAACCGTAGAGACCGATATGCGAGCGATGCACAACCCCACACGAATGGGGCTAATTGGACAGCTTGCAGAGCAATTAGTCCGTAAAATTTTAAACAGCTGTCCGTCTTGTAATTTTCCAGCATTTGATATCGTATCGAAAAATATAGGGTTACCTTGCAGCCTTTGTCATTTTCCGACGAAATCATTCCGAAGCTATACCTATAAATGTGCCTCTTGTGGATACCACAAAGAGATTGAATTTCCTCATCATAAACGCTTTGAGGACCCTACATTCTGTGATTTTTGTAACCCATAAAAACTATGAATCTACCTACATATTTGATCAAAGATGCTACTGTTGTAAACGAGATGACTACTCGTGTATGTGATGTGCTTATCCGCCGCGGACGTATCGAGAAAATAGGTACGAATCTTTCTGATCTAAGTGCTATTGAGCTGCCGGCGGCTGGGCTTTATTTACTGCCGGGCATGATCGATGATCAGGTGCATTTTAGAGATCCTGGTCTTACCTACAAGGCAGATCTTACTACTGAAAGCAAGGCGGCAGTAGCTGGGGGTGTCACTTCATTTATGGACATGCCCAATACACTGCCCAACACCCTTACTCAAGAACTCTTAGAGCAGAAATATAAGGCAGCTGCAAAAAAGTCGGTGGCGAACTATTCCTTTTTTATGGGAATTAACCAGGATAATTTAGACCAAGCACTTCGAACCGATAATGAGTGGGTTGCTGGGGTAACCGATGACGGTTTATACTTCAATGATAGTCACGGTATTTTGGCGAATTATCCTCAATTTTTAGAGCAATTATTCTCAAAATCAGATGCGCTAATTGCCTTACACAGCGAAGACGATCAGATTATCGCAGCTAATCTAAAGCAGTATCATCAGCGCTTTGGCGATGAGATTCCGCCTGAGTATCATCATAAAATCAGGAGTGAGGCCGCCTGTCTAGTCGCGACGGAGCGAATTTTAGACTTGGCTCAAAAACACGGTAACCGATTGCATGTGTACCATCTTTCAACTGCTGCCGAAATCGATTTGTTTGATTCTGAATCACCCATAGAGCAAAAACGTATTACTACCGAGGCTTGCGTGCATCACCTTAGCTTTAGCGAGTCTGATTATTTGACTAAGGGCCATTTAATCAAATGGAATCCGGCTGTAAAGACGGCTAATGATCGATTAGGTCTTATAGAAGGGCTGCGAACTGGTGCAATTGATTTTATTGCCACCGATCATGCCCCTCATAGTTTTTCGGAAAAGCAAGGGAACTATTTAAATGCCCTCTCTGGCGGACCTCTTGTACAACACGCACTACAGGCCGCATTAGAATTGTATCACAGCGGATACCTTAGTTTAGACAAGGTAGTTCAAAAGACTAGTCATCATGTGGCAGAGGCTTACCGAATGATTGAGCGAGGATACATTAGAGAAGGATATCACGCCGATTTGGTTTTAGTTGACCTGAACAGCCCTTATAAAGTTGCCCCATCGAACCTTTTATATAAATGCGGTTGGTCTCCTTTCGACGGTCATACATTTTCTAGCACCATAGTTTCAACTTTTGTTGGAGGGCAAAAAGTGTTTGACCGTGGTGAGTTTAATACAACTTCTCGAGGACAACGATTACAATTTAAGCGAGACCGGATATAAAACAAAAGGGCCGCCCTATCGGGGCGGCCCTTTTTAATTTACTGCGGTAAAAGCTCGCTTATTGCACAAGTAATTCTTTATCAATGATTTCTTGTAGAGCATTTTTAGGAAGTGCCCCTGCTTGCATCATGGGTTGTTTGCCGAAGGGAATGAAAAGAATGCTTGGAATACTTCTGATCTGAAATACTGAAGAAAGTTCTTGTTCTACCTCGGTGTCTACCTTGTAAATGATAATATCGGGGTTTTCGTTGCTAAGTTCCTCTAGGATAGGAGCGACCATTTTACAAGGTCCGCACCAATCGGCGT
>ENA-OUOG01005554-OUOG01005554.1-marine-metagenome-genome-assembly--contig:-NODE-5554-length-10124-cov-11.817956_pt1 | contig 10124 bp, 13 predicted proteins | sample MGYA00248635_ERZ508505 | MGnify/ENA primary metagenome ERZ508505 (study PRJEB26176, sample SAMN06267871) | marine metagenome | isolation source: Saanich Inlet, British Columbia, Canada | place: Pacific...
TCACTCGTATTTAGGCACCGGCTTTGCCTAAACACGTTTATGGGCATTTTAGTGATTCATTGAATTGCACTTAAATGGCAACTGATAGTGGTTAACAAGATCAGACACTGATCTGTGTAATTGTCTATGTATATATACGTGTGGCAGGGGGGTGGATCATGCCCCGGGGTTACATGTGAGTGATTATGTTTGGGTAGACCACAGGGTAGACCAAAACAGTGCATTGACCTGTGCAATTAAAAGTGGGATTCTATGCATAGCTTCAGTTACATGCTGGACTGGTGCCTATGTGAGGATACATACTCCGCCCCCGGGCACCATTTTTTTCCTTATAAAACACCGGATTTTGTCAGTATTCACCGCAATGTGATGCCTGCCGACTCTCCTGATTCATGCCATTTTGTCAAAGTCTGGGTGACTGAGTTGTGACCGACGCATTATCAAAGTTGATCGTGTGGGTCCCATGTTCAGGCAAAAGACACCCCGGCGGGGAAAATAATCACTGATTCCACAAAAGAGGACTAAAGGGTCGGGCTGATGTTTATCATTCGGTTGAATCATGGTGCTTTGAGTCACGGTGCTTTGAGCCAAGGTGCTTTGCGTTGGAGCCGGTCAAACAAATTCTGTTTACTCTTGAAAAAATTAATGAAACCCTAGGCCGCCTGTAACAGTGACGTATTTATTTTTGAAAGAGAGCAGTATGAAAAATTTGTTAAAGACTGGGCTTGTCACCTTCTCAACATTATTGGGGGCATCTTTTATTAGCACCTCTGTTTTAAGCATCAGTGCTTTTGCACAAACCTTCCAGACTGCTCAAGAGGCGTTTGATGCCAAAGCGTGGAAGAAAGCTGCAAAGCTAGCGCGAAGTGAGGCATTAGACGGTAATGCAAATTCACAAGGATTGCTTGCCCAACTTTATCATTTTGGACAGGGCGTTCCCAAAGATGGTTCACTTGCGGTCATGTGGTACACGATGAGCATGGCCAACGGCAATATGTCGATTGAGGGCCTGAGCAATGGTGCTACATTTCATTTTAATGAGGCAGAATTAGTTGAAATCAGAAATCGGGCCACAGCCTGTTTAAAAAGCAATTATACAAACTGCGATTGATTTTTGACCCTTGGTAAGGTCAATGATTTCAAAGATGAGTGCATGTTCAGTTGAAAGGCAAAAAAGGCCCATCGGTGTGAATGAATGGGCCTTGCGCTCGTCTTTGCTTTGCATGGCCTTGCGAAGCGTTCTAATGCCAACGCAGCACATTAGGACGCGTGGCTAAAAGCAAGTAATGATAATCAGCCTAAGCTTGGCGTCTTCGCAAAAAACTCAAGGCTTAAAGACGCGCAATGGATAGCTAATACGACCAAAGGCAGCAATGACTTCATTTACGGTTCTCATCTAATCTACCGCGACGACCAGACTATAAACCCGGTAGCTGCAAGGTGGCTTGTGGGTTAGGATTGTCGCTTAGTTTCCATTTGTAGCTCAATGAGGTGAAACCGTGATGCGTGAAAAAGCAAAACCAACCGTTCAAATTGATGATGACAAGGTGAAAGTGACCCGATGGGACTTTTCACCAGGGGCGGAAACAGGATGGCATAGGCATGAGATGGATTATGTCGTCGTGCCTTTAACTGATGGCGTTCTGACGGCAGAAATGAAGGATGGCTCTATTGTTGAGAACAAATTGACCGTGGGCGCAAGCTACATACGTCCAGTGGGTGTTGAGCATAATATCATTAACAGCAACGATGGGCCGTATAGTTTCATTGAAGTTGAATTGAAGTAGTTCAAAAGAAATCAACTAGCTCATCAAAAACATCATCTGGTCTGCTGTTGCTAAAATTTGCACCGTTTCTTTTTTGGTTTTTTAATTCCAAAATTACCCCGTGGCTGTTGTCCTTAGGCACCATTTTTCTCTCAAGAAAATCCAAGTACTTGCCTAAATCAAAGCTTCTGTCGCCTGTTGCTATTGGAACTGTGTCTATAATCCGCAGTGGCGCTTTGCCATTGCAGAAACCGAATCCCTGTCTTTTTTGTGGCAATATCCTGCGACCAAAGCCTCCTGATCAGGGGAATTTTTAGCGCGCTTTTCGATCAGCAGCTCGCTGGGCTTCGGCGAGTGCATCGGCTTGGTTAGAATATTTATAAGGGCCAACGTGATAGACATCCGTTGAAACGCGCATAATGCCATGTTTTTTCAGTGACGTATCGCTCATATTCTTTTTCTCATTAATCATTTTTTTCCGTTTCTTGCGTTGATTATGCATCGTAAAGTTTTGGATAATTTTTTATTCAGCTAATTTGCCAATTAGCGTGCATTTATATTTTTGGTCGTCATTAAAAGACATTTCCCAAACTTGATTTTGGTAGATGAAAACCTCTCCTTTCCCTGTTGAAAGTCTGGTGCCTTTCGAAAGCGCATACAGGCACTCGTTCAAGGAAACATAGTTATCATCTGGTTTGCTCAGCTCGAATTGCTTTGCTTGCGCGTTCGTGAAAAGCGATATTGATATGGTTAAAAATATTAAGGTGGTTTTCATTTTATTTACTTTTCTGTGAGCCAAGTTGAATTGATCCTGCATTTGAAATTCGGTTTGCTGTTGCCCTTGGACATTTCATGTTTCTTCATTTGTTGATATCAAAAAGCAAAAGTCACTTTGTTAGCTGGCGTTTTAGGAAAGATCGGTTTCAATTGAGGTATTGAAAACTAGCGACCTGAAAATCTTCCAGCACAAAAGGCTGCTTGGGTAAGCTTGATTGGGGCTAAATTAACGCAAAAGCTCTATAGTTTGCTTGGGTTGGTTTCACCGCGAAGCAAATGGCTGCAAATCCTGCAATGCTCGATCGTTATTTTGTGCGCTTGGATGCGTACCGAACGACCAAGATAGAACCATGAGCCTTTTGAAAAATTAAAGCAAGGTTTTTGGCGAAGCGGCAAAAACAACCGCCATAATGTTTAACTATTTTTTGGCGCTGTGAAATTTCGGTGGGGACTGAAGGGTGCCCCAGAAGTGGAATATCTGTCTTTTTGTGGCGAAATCTCTTGATCAAAGGCGGTTAGACAGATGCATTTCTAACGAGCTTTCCAACAAGGCGGCGGGTCAAGGGGGCAACAATCAAAATGGTTGGAAAAGCAACAACCCAGCTTTTCAGCCAAGCGGTCATCCAAAGACCGAAAAATCCGTCAATCAGCCCCGTTGTGTTAAACACCGAAACACCTGAAACAACGCATGACATGAATATTGATAGGAAAAAGCTAAAAATTAGCTGTGTATATTTGGCTGGAATCATGATGGCCTTCTAACTTTCTGAATTGCTCAGCTTCCTGACTAAACGTTGAACACCCATCCAAAATAAAATGGAACTCCCAGCATAGATGCCGCGCTCTTGAAGAGAGAAGTCATTCGATAGAATCAAATATAAACAAACAACCACTATGAGGCTGTTATTTAATCCTATTAATAAACTGGGGACGACCTGTTTCATGATTGTTACTCATCATATTGCTTGAACTGGCAGGCCTTGGCTTGAATAGCCAAGCCGAAACAGCATGACATTATAGTGACCGTAAAAGCAACTTGTTCACCTTTTACCATGCCCGTTTGGTGTCTTAACCGGATACAGCTAGCATGCGGCCAAACTTGTTCGCGATGGTCATTGTTGATTTGATGTTTGGCGTCCGTTTGTTTAGGCTTTGACATTCACGCCAAAAATAATGATGCAAGCCTATCAAATGAGCAAACATATACCAAAGGTTGCCTTACTCGGTCTCATACTCGAGTCAAATCGGTTTGCGCGGCCAGCTTCTTTAGAAGATTTCCAACGCCTCACGGTAAAACGTGGCAAGGCATTGATTGATGATGCAAGATCGACAACACCCTCAATAGCCATCGAGTTTTCTGCCTTTGTAAAAGCAATGGACGCAACTGGTGATTGGAAGCCTGAGCCGATCATTTTGATGGCTTCACGCCCCCTTGGCGTGGTGCAAAAAGAGGTTTTTGAAAGCTATTGTGCCGAAGCCATTACGCAATTAGACGAGAGTTATGATGCGGTTTACCTTTGTCATCATGGCGCCATGGTAGCAGAGCATTTACACGACCCCGACGGCGTCATTGCCGAAAAGATCCGATCTGCAGTCGGGCCGAAAACGCCAATCATTATGACGCTCGACCTCCATGCAAATATCTCTGACAGGATGTGTCATTCGGTTGATCTCATTTGCGGATACAGAACAAACCCTCACGTTGATCAATATGACCGAGGGCAAGAGGCTGCATTCGGACTTCGCCAAATTCTTGATGGTCTGGCGACGCCCAAAATTGCGCATATAAAGTTACCACTTGCGCCATCGTCTATAACGCTGCTTACCGCCAATGGGCCATTGGGACGTGCGATCGATTTTGGACAGCGACGCCTGGCCGAATTTGGTGGCAGGATATTGAATATTTCCATTTTTGGAAATTTCATTTTTTCAGATGTTCCGGAAAATGGTGTATCAATTGTTGTCACCGCACGAGATGATGTAGAGATTGCAACAAGGCTAGCCAATCAAATTGCCAAATTTATCTGGGAAACCCGAGATGATTTTGTGAAGTCGTTAACACCGTTTGATAAAGCCATTGAAATCGCATTAGATACAAGCCGTAAGCCAGTGATTTTCTCTGACTCGGGTGACAATCCGGGTGGTGGTGGTAGCGGCCGAACGACGGGGCTGTTATCAGCGTTGCTGGCATCGGATGCTTGCAATATTCTTTACGGCTCATTCTTTGATTCCGCACTTGCACGCGACGCGCATAGAAGGGGGATAGGCGCAACCTTTCCGGCGGTTTTCAACCGTGAAGGAAACGATGCCCCCTGGGAACAATGGGATGCGCGGCTTGCCGTTGATGCAAAGGTGATCGGCTTACATCATGGCGATGTTATTGGCAGATTGGGAATGATGGCGGGCCGGAAACTGTCGCTGGGATTATGCGCCTTGCTTGAAATAGCCGGTGTAAGGGTCGTTGTGATTTCCGAACGGTCGCAGACCGCCGATCCGGTTTTTTTCGAGATGTTCGATCAGGACATCGCCGCCGCCCATACGATCATCGTAAAATCCCGAGGGCATTTCAGGGCGGGTTTTGAACCTTGGTTTGATGGTTCAAACATATATGAAATCGATACGGTTGGTTTGACGTCACCGGTGCTTTCAAGATGGGATTTTAATAATGTCCCACACCCGTCTTTTCCGTTTCAGCCAAAAGCTGAGTGGAGCATGCGTCTTTGAGACAGGTGAAGGCTTAAAGCGTTTTGGCAAGGATGCTCTCGACAAGGGTCTGGATGCGGAAAGCCTCTTCCATTGTTGCAAGCCTGTTCGGTTTTGCCGCTAGGTGAAGCGAAAGATCATCAAGCTGCGCTTTCAGGCTTATTGCCCGCGGGTCTTGCGGTGGTTCGCGCAAGGCGATGAAATCACCACCATCACTAATCGCATCTTTGTGAAAATCAGTGACACGGCGGCTGGTTTTCGTCCCTTTTACGGTAAATTCCTGCCGGTCAGGCTGAGCACCGCCAATGGTTGCCAGAATAGAAACTTGCTGTCCTGTTCCCGATGTTAACCGCGCCAGAACCGCGGTTTCGCATAAAGACGGATCATCGGGATATGTCGTATGCGCTGATGCAAGCGATAGTGGCCCCAGAACGCGTTCGGTGAAAAACAGAAAGTGGGAAATCACCTCGCGGGTCATGCCGCCTTCGGCACGAAACCGCAGCCAATCAGCATCCTTTTGCCATTGGCGCGGCCAATCGGGATAGGTCACGACAATATCAACCCCAAGCACGGTACCCATGTCTCCGCGTTCCTGTGCCACCAATAAATCGGTCAAGGCGGCCCCTGATGCTTGCGTGAAATTCACTGCGACAGGAACATCATAAGCTTGCAATTGGGCCATAAGCCTTGCGCTATCGTTAAGATCAATGCCGAACGGCTTTTCCAGAAACAGGGCTTTGCCCGCTTTTGCCGCCGCAAGCGCATAGGGTTCCCGAACCGCCGGTGGGCAGGCAAGATAAACCAGATCAGCCTTGCCGATGGCGTCGCTTGCACTATCCATAATTTTTGATTGCGGGTCCAATAGGGTTGCCTGATGGCAAGCAGATTGATCCGGATCCCACAAATAATCCGGTTTGAAATCGCGGTGGAGCCGCATATGGGCAAGCATCCGCTGTCCCATTATGCCCAATCCGATAATTGCTACTTTTGTCGTCATGCTTGCGGCCTTTATCTAAGATGTCTTCGAACTGCTTGCGGCGCTCTTTGTGATATTTCTACAGGCTAGCACTACCGTGAATTGATGACTATCCTTCTGCAGCAACCAAAGCTATCTGGGATGCCTTTCGTGTCAGGTCGCAATCGGATTGTCTAGAAATTGTCGCCACGACATAGCGTTCTGAATAAAACGTCTTTGAGCGCCATTTCATCCTTTACGTCAGATCCTGTGAAGATCGAAAAGGCGTCAACGCCCTGATGAAAAAACAGCTCAAATCCGGAAATAAACTGAATCCCGCGGGCTTCTATCATTTGTTTGAAAGGTGTTTCAACCGGCTGATATACGGCATCAAAGGCCCAGTCGAAATCTGGTGGGATTAGCGTCTCAGGAAGCGGCAGCCCGCCATAACCATGCATGCCGGCCGGACTGCAATTGACCAAGGCGTCAAATGCTTGCAGCTCGTCTAAATCGGCCACCATCGCAAGGCCGGGCATAAATTGATTGATCGCTTTTGCAAATCTTGCCGCTTTTTGCTGATCCGTGTCGAGAATAGTCAGCGCGCTAGCACCAAGTTGTGTTAGCGCAAACCCGATTGACCGGCCAACACCGCCAGCACCGATTAATAATACATGGCCCGCTATTTGATCGCCACGCGCGGTGCGATAGCTTTTCAAAAATCCAGTAAAATCGGTGTTTGCGCCGGTAAGGCCATCGGGTTCAAAACAAACCGTATTTATCGACCCCAATTGACATGAAAGATCGTTCAATCATCTAAATAGATGCAAAGCCAGACGTGCAAGATGTCTATAATGGCGTTTAAAGGCGGCTTTTTTGGAATTGGGTGAGATAGTCTTCTGCGCGTTTAACATCATAAAATTCGGACGCCTTATTTGCATGTAACGCGTTTAGGGCCTTGGCTGCCCAGACCACATTATTCTCCAGCGCTAAAAGCAAATAATATTTTGCCTTTGTATCATTTTTTTCGACGTCATCACCCAAAAGATAAGCCACGCCAAGGGCAAAATAACCTGCCGGATATGCGCGGGACGCCGATTTGTGAAATGATGATATCGCGCCGGCGGAGTCACCATTGCGCAATTGTCCACGGCCAAGCTGCAAATAATACCGCGCTTGGTCTTGCGATTTTGCAGCTGACGCAATGGCGGCGTGGCAGGCCATGATCAACCGCATAGCCTGAATATCTTCAAATCTAACGGGTTCAGACTGCCGTAACGGATCTGCCGCCAATGCTCCCAAAGAATCACAGCTTGGTGCTGGTTGGTCTAAAGCGTCGCTTTTGCTTGGTTCAGCAAAAATCAGCAAGCTGGCAATCAGGATGACAAGCCGCATTTTTCAAGCCTTCAGGAATTGCATCGGCGATTGATGCTATATTAGCGTTGTGTCAGTTTAAATGCCGCTCATGCCAAGTCAACCGGCGCGTTTACTGGTAAACTTGCGCCATCCCAGCCTGGCCATTGTGTTTTGCTATTTCGTGATGGCCAATTGAAATTGGCGGGCATATGCCCATTTAACTAGTAGGAACAACCAAAGGGTATGATTATGACGGCTCAAAAAATTTTCAGCATTGGCGCAATAATTATGGTGACTTTGCTTGGTACCCACGCATTTGCTGCGGGAAGTGATGATTATGCGCCAAATGCGGTCAAGCCAGCGGCCTATAATCAAGCGCTGGATTTGATTAAGGATAAAAATTACGATCAAGCGATTCTTAAGCTCAAGGAAGTTGAAGCCGTGGCCAAAAAGGATGCGGATGTTCAAAATTTGCTGGGTTTTGTACATCGGAAATCGGGCAAGCTGGACGAAGCGGCAGAATATTATAAATCTGCTTTGGCCCTCGATCCAAAGCATAAGGGGGCTTTGGAATATCAAGGCGAGTTGTTTTTGCTGCTTGGTGACAAGGCTGGTGCCGAAAAGAACCTGCAAAAACTGGATAAGATTTGCTGGCTTGGCTGCAGCGAATTGGATGATCTTCGCACGGCGATCAGAAATTATAAGCCATAAGCGGTTCGATTTTGCGCTTGCCTGATTTTGTGGCAGGGTCGTTGTTACAACGCTTATTTGTTTCTGCCAATTGATGATTGAGATGATAAGGAAGATCAATTTGCCCATAAACCCGTTACCGCAAAACCGACTTGGTAAGGTGATTATCGTCATTTCGGTTATTTTCGTGTTGCTGTTTGCATCAGCTGTGTTGATGCATTGGCTTGACAGTCCTGAAAGCCTGAACCCGGTATTTGGTTAGCCTGTTTTGCCCTGTTCGACAGATGGCCATTTGGCTTTGTCTTTTTTAAAATTTGCCATCATGGCCACCCGATATAAGGATTCATCAATTGCAGCTTTCAATTCTCATTCATGCCGCCAATATTGGGTTTATGGTCATGTTTTCGGCCGTTGTTGCGCCGACAGTGTTCACGGTTCTATCGCAAAAAGCGGCTGGCGCTTATCTTAGAAAACTATTTCCAAGAATGTTTATGTTTGGATTTATAACCTCAAGCTGTGCAGCGCTTGCCGCACTCCTTGATAGCCATTCATTGACTGCCATCATATCGGTTTTGGTTGCCTTGGGTTTCTTGGGCAATGCTTTTATCCTAACACCGCAGATCAACAAATATCGCGACGCGCTTCTTGCTGGTGATGCCGCTGCAAAAACAATGTTTGGCCGGCTGCATTTACTATCTGTTGCCGTGTTTCTTGGGCAATTGCTTGCAAGTGGTTACATCGTCATTGCTGCCTATTTATCAAGCTAGCAATCAATCATCATTGATCATTCATCTCTAGGCAAAATCGCGTTTCTTGCCTTTGCAGCAAATGTCACCGGCGTTTGCTTGGAACGCGCGAGTTGAAATCGGCTGGCCGCTTTTTGATCCAATTGATAAATTTGGCAATTCTTGGATGCTGCCGCAGGGTGTCAATGGAGTTATAGCCTCTTGCCAATTCTGCTTCGGTCAAAGTCGCGTGTATTTCTTTATGACAGATATGGTGCAAAAGAACCGTCTCACCGGTCTTTCCGCCTTTTAGCTTTGGTATCAAATGATGTTTCGATTGCGCAACATAGGCAGGAATCGGCCGAAGACAAAGCGGGCAAATTGGGTCATTTATGTCGTCCAAATTCGTCTCCCGAAATGCCGTTTGTCTTTACGCTTGCCAGAAGAATTTACTCCGAGGCTGGCGCAAATTGCGATGCTTCCAAACTATCATAGCCTTGATGGCTTATATGCTTCAATGAAACCGAAGCGATAAATGGTGCCAGCGGATAAAGGCCGATGACAAAAAAACTGTCCCGATGATTATTTTAAGTCAGTTCAGGCGTGCATGTGCTATGTAACGCACATGAAAACACAAACAAAAAATCAAAATGGTGGATGGGCAGGCAAAGAGCAGCGCAAGCAGCAAGCCGGCTATCTGAACAAGATCGCAAAGCAAAATAAGGGCAAGAATCTTTTGGCGTCCGAAAAGGCCGATGAGGCAGCGAAAAACCAACCCAACTCAAAATAGAACCGGTCACCGCGTCAGCTGTGATCTTACGCAAGCGCCGCATAGATAATCGGATGTTTTGTCGTCATAGGTCACATGCACCCCGCGCAATGGTGGCAGATAGGGTGGCTTGATATTACGAATACAGCGATCGCAGCCCTGATTTTCATAAATGAAAAATTGGCGTTTCAGATAAATCCATGCGGATCCACTGACCAGATTTGGCGTAACATTCGGTGACAAAGGTTCTCACTCAATTTCTATTGCTTTGGTTGCCGCCAGAAATGTGATCAATGCCAATAGTTTGACCAGGGTATTTTGATCAGGGCATTTTGACCATAGCATTTTGGCTATATCATTATGGCGATGGCGTTTTATTTTGCCAG
>ENA-OUOG01005555-OUOG01005555.1-marine-metagenome-genome-assembly--contig:-NODE-5555-length-10124-cov-3.200756_pt1 | contig 10124 bp, 7 predicted proteins | sample MGYA00248635_ERZ508505 | MGnify/ENA primary metagenome ERZ508505 (study PRJEB26176, sample SAMN06267871) | marine metagenome | isolation source: Saanich Inlet, British Columbia, Canada | place: Pacific...
GGGATAAGCGATAGTGATTCTTTTTGCAGGGGTTTGCTCTATAATAAGGGGGTTGTAGTCACACCTGGTACCTCATTCGGTAAAGATGGGTATGTAAGACTTGCTATTTGTGGCAGCAAACCTAAAGTCTTAAATGGTATTGATATGATGATGTCTTTTTTAGCAAAGTACTAAAATAAAATTGGGTTAGTTTGTATGACAAAAGTTGGTGACTACGTGGTTGATTTCTTCGCTAAGAAGGGAGTTGACAAAATATTCCTAGTTTATGGTGCAGCAAATGGCGATTTGGTGGACGCTTTCGTAAGAGTCGAAGGAACTGAATATGTGGCTATGATGCACGAGCAAGCGTGCGGTTTTGCAGCCGAAGGTTACGCAAAGGTGAGGGGTTTGCCTGGGGTTGCCATAGCGACGAGCGGTCCTGGCGGGCAGAATTTCATTACTCCTATCGGAAATTGTTACTATGATTCGGTCTCGGCGATCTTTATAACAGGCCAAATTAAGCAAGAGTTTATGAGGCCAGACGAGTCGATAAGGCAGATTGGTTTCCAGGAGACCGACATTGTTTCAATAGCTAAACCGATAACGAAGTATGCAGTCATGATTTCTGATCCCGATATGGTCAGATTTGAATTGGAGAGGGCGTGGCACCTGTGTACTACCGGCCGTCCGGGTCCAGTTTTAATAGACATACCGATGGATATACAGAAAGCGTTTATAGATCCCGAGAGTCTGGCGGGGTTCGACGTGGTCGAAAACTCTGCGGTTAATTCGGCAGCGCTAGAAGAAGATTTAAAGGCGCTATTAGATGATATCTCCAACTCAAAAAGGCCAGCTATTCTTTGCGGTGCGGGAGTTCGGTCGGCGGATGCTATCCATGAGTTAGAAGCTGTGGCTAGCAAACTGAAGATACCGGTGTTTGCAACTTGGAATGCGTTAGACGTGGTTACTTCCGACATGGAGTGCTACGGGGGTAGAGTGGGAACCTATGGTGGTTCTGGCAGAAACTTTGGTATTCAAAATTGCGATCTTTTAATAGCTGTGGGTTCACGGATTTCAGGTCGCATCACTGGCGGTAACGTCAAAACATTTGCGCGTGAGGCAAAGAAGTATCTGGTAGATATCGACAAGCCGATGTTGCAGAAAGCATGGCAACAAGTTCCTTTTGACGTAAATATTTATGCAGATGCAAAGGAGTTTTTAGGTGGCCTTTGTGCGTTAGTTGATTCTGAGAGCTGGGCGCCTGAAGAGAGTCATTTGGAATGGTTTGACACCGTAATGAATTGGAAGACTAAATATGACCCGGTCCAGCCGCATCATCATTTTGGGGTGGACGGCAGGCCGCACCCGTACAGCTTTATGCGAAAACTGTCTGAAGCTATGCCCAGCAATGCAGTTATTGTTGGCGATTGTGGTGGGAACATCGTTGTTAGTAATCATGCTTTTGAGACAAAACGTGGCCAGCGTATGTTTTCTAATAATGGTAATTCGCCGATGGGTTTCTCATTTGCTGGCGGTTTGGGCGCATGCGTGGCCACTACAAATCCGGTAATTTGTACCATTGGGGATGGTGGGTTTAATATGAATCTCCAAGAATTACAGACTTTGCTGAACTACAATATCCCATTAAAAACATTTATTTTAAACAATCATATTTATGGAATTACAAAGGCATATCAGGAAACAAATTTCGAAGGGCGTTGTGAGGCTTGTGGCCCCGTCGGGTATAACCCTCCTGATTTCAGAAAAATTGTCGAGGCTTACGGCATAAAAGTCTTTTGCATAGACAACGTTGAGGATGTGGATTCAGTCATTGAAAGTGTTCTGTCTTACCAAGGACCAGTAGTTTGTGATGTGAACATTCATGAGCACCATACCTACGAGCCGCGCATTTTTGGGTGGTCCACGCCTATCGAAGACATGTATCCCTATCTTCCAAGAGATGAGTTCGCTAATAACATGATTATTCAGCCGCTCGATGGTTGGGATAACCCGATTCAGCCACCCAGTGGCATGGAATAGAGCTGGATAGCTGTTAGTGGAGAAATGTTCAATTGATTAAAATCGGAACTGTGCAAATCAATAATGGATTTTCGGGAGCATATTATCTTCCGTATAGCATTGGTCTCCTTGTAACCTATTTTAAACATTATTCGGTTGTTAGTGATAATTTCTCATTTTTTCCACCAATATATAGGCGTGTTCATGTTGACGAGGCAGTCAAATCACTGCGAGACTGCGATCTGATTTGTTTTTCCACTTATGTTTGGAATGAGAAAGTCTCTCTAGAAATTGCGCGGCGTTTAAAGCAAATTGATGAGAATAAGATCATCATTTTTGGTGGACCACAAGTTCCTGATGCGGGTGGCTCTTATCTCAGCGAGCATCCTTTCATTGATGTTTTGACTCATCAAGAAGGTGAGATTACGTTTTCGCGTTTACTTGAGGGGCTGGTTAATAGAGACCTATCTGAGTGTGTTGGCATATCTGGTCTTTCCTTGCGCATCAAGCAAGATGGAGCACCTGATCAGCTAGTAGTAAATCCCCAGCGTCCCCGGATGAAAGAGTTTAGTGAAGTTCCGTCTCCATATCTGACAGGATTTTTTGATGAGTTGCTGGAAAGTGTTGGGGAGTCACACTCATGGTTAGCATGTTGGGAGACTAATAGAGGTTGTCCTTTTAAGTGCGCATATTGTGATTGGGGGTCCGCCACAGCGAGCAGGGTATCCAAGGTTTCTATTGACCGAGCTATTGCAGAGTTGGAGTGGTTCGCTAAAAATAGAATCGAGTTTGTGTTTACCTGTGATGCAAATTTTGGAATGCTTGAGAGAGATGAGGAAATTGTTGATAGGGCAATTGAAATAAAAAAACAATTCGGATATCCAAAAGTCCTATCGGTACAGAATACAAAAAACAGTAAAGAAAGATCCTACAGAATTCAAAAGAAGCTTTTCGATTCAGGTTTGACTAAAACTGTGACGATTGCCCTTCAAACAACGAGCGAAAACTCTCTTAAAGCAATAATGAGAGATAACATTAAGTCATCGGATTTCGAGTATTTTCAGGCCAAGTTTCGCGAAGATGGTATAAGCACTTATTCAGAAATTATAATTGGGCTGCCAGGCGAAACCCTCGTTAGTTTTGTATCTGGGATTGCAAGTGTAATCGAGTCTGGTCAACACAATAAAATTCAATTTAACAATTTATCAATCCTGCCAAATGCTGAAATGGGTTCGCCTGATTATATGGCACGGCATAAGATCCAAACCGTGGATGCTCCTATTATAAATCTTCATGGTACCTATGATGACTGCGGTGATGGGATTGTTGAAACTCAAAAACTGGTGATTTCAACCGCTGATTTGCCAACTAGTGATTGGAAAAAAGCTAGAGTATTTTCGTCCGCCGTAGAGTTTTTTTACTACACAAAGATATTAGCGGTACCGCTTAATTTCCTCAATGTCGTTGGGGGTATTACCTATGTAGCTTTAATTAATGAATTGTTGAGATCTAATTTACCTACGCTCTCATTTCTTAGGGGTTTGATGGAAGGTCACGTTGATGGGATGTTAAGTGGCAATGGCGAATATATTCACTCTGATGTTTTGGATATATATTGGCCTCCAGGTGAGTATTGTTACATTGAGATTATTCGCCGTGATATGTTCGACTTATTTTACATCGAAGCACAGAGCTGCCTTCAAGGGTTGTTGAGCTCAGTGGATGAGCAACGCGTTCTGGCGGATGCTTTTGCCTTTAATGAGTTTCTAATGTGTCGTCCTCACGCGGCTCATCCTAAGTATATAAATTTGGATTATGACATAGCGGTTGCCTGGGATAAGTGGCGCGCAGGGGACCCATTGATTCCAGAACGAGGATCCTTTACTTTCAGAAAAGAAACAGAGAATGACTACGCTAAAGATGACATCGAGAAATGGGCAAAAGAAATCGTTTGGTATGGTCATCGAACGGGTGCTTATATTGATGATGTCGGGAAAAGTGATCTGCGACTTGCTGCACACTACTGAACCCTTAGGTGCGTCTTGTCTAGATTAAGAGTCTTGGTGTGCGGGGGGGCTGGTTTCTTCGGAACTAATTTAGTGGCGCGGTTGTCGGAATTGCCAGAGATTGATGTTGTAGGTACCTATTTTTCGAAACTTCCTAGTGCTAGTCTGACAAACACTAAATTTCGTAGGGTAGATCTTGCTGATTTTCAGCAGACGTTGGATATTACTGCCGATTTTGACGTTGTTGTAATGGCTGCGGTTATGTCGCCAGTAACAACTGATATTGGCCGTTCGGCGGTTCTTAGCAATGCGTATAACATTAAAATGGTGTCGAATGTTGGCCAAGCTTGCGATATAAACCGCGTGGGTAAATTAATCTGGCTGAGTAGCGCCACAGTGTATCAGCAGATTTTCGGAATAGCGTCAGAGTTAGACCTTGATTTGAATGCTAAACCTGCGAGACCCACTGAGCAGGTAGGTTGGTATTATCGTTACGCGGAGCAAATACTTTTGAGTAACGGCGCGCTAACTCATACCCAACTATGCATATTGCGCGTCTCAAGTATGTACGGCCCTCATGATAATTTCTCAAATACGGCTACAGTGGTTCCCGCTCTTCTAAAGAAAGCGCTGTCACATCCAGATAAATTATTTGTGCGAGGCGATGGCAAAGCCGCCAGAGATTTCGTTTTCGTTAGTGACGTTGTCGCAGTCGTTGAGGAATTTATTAATAACTGTTTTGAAGATCGATGTGTGGTGAACGTCGGTTCGGGGAGAACGACTTCTATTCGAGAATTGGTCATCTCGATCATAGGGCTGCTTGGAGTCAACATGCCGGTCGAGTTCGAATTCGATTCTGATCAATCAGCGATGACTAGGTCGATAGACATTACAAAATTGGATCAACTAACTGATGGATTACGTAAAACTGAGTTGTTAGCTGGCCTCGCGAAAACAATGAGTTGGTACCAAGCGGTCAAGGAAGCCGGTGGCGTCAAGTGACCGATTCTGAGCGGCGGTGGAAGATTCTTATACTAGACTCAACAAGTCGGTACGTTAGTTATGACATGGGAGTTAACGTTGCGCGAGCGTTAAAAGCTCAGGCGAATTGTGACGTCACCTCATTCAAGTATAAGCCTTACTTCGATATCGGCGGGGCCTCTCGCACGCTAACAAAACTCAAAAAATTGCTGTCTGATTCTGAACTAGTGATTTGGTGCGCTGATGCAGACTATGAATTTGAAATACACCAACTTCATCAGGCGATTGGTGATAAAAATTTTGTTATTTTTTTTGGTGACGATGAGCTAAATTTTTCGAAACATAATGTTTACTATGCTCAGATAGCAGACCTAGTTCTTACTGCCAGCCCTATGGGCGTCTCGCGTTACAAGCTCTATGGGATTGATTCAAAACTTTATTACAGCTCATATGCACCTATTGACTTATTAGATGATTTGGCTGGCCCATATGAGCGAGATTTGGCCTTCGTGGGTGGTGTCAAGAATAAGGTCGGTCGAGAAGTGTATATCGAACACTTGGCAAGACTTTTTGATTTACAAATTTTTGGAGCTGGGACACGAAATGGTATTATTTCACGCTCCCAAATGGAAAAGATTTTTCGCACTACCAAAATTAATTTGAGTTTCACAGGAGTTTCAATAATTGGCTCTCACAGTAGCTTTCCAGCGATTGAGTCACGATGTAAACAGATAAAAGGCCGTTGCCAAGAGATCTTATTGGCTGGTGGGTTTGTGCTTACCGAATATGTTCCTGGACTCGAAGAGATTTTCGAAATAGGTCCTGGAAAGCACCTAGATGTTTTCCATAATGCGGATGAATTAATCGAGAAAATTAACTATTATCTTATACATGAGCGCGTTAGGAGGGAAACAGCTTCTTGCGGTCACCGGTACGCCGTTGGGAAGTTTAATGAAGTTATTCATTGGGGTGAATTACTAGGGGATTTGACTAAAATAAGCCGCAGATCTGAGGATTACAGGCTGGTATTTTTAGATCCGATTTTTAAACGGGGACGCAGTTCATTTTTTTTAATCCGATTTTTAGATTTTCTTTTGCAAGGGAAGTTGTCTCAATGTCTAGAATGTTTTCGGATTTGGGTCCGATACCCTTATCTAGATTTGGATGTTTTAAGGATTGAAATTAAAAGATTTGTTTTACGTCGGCCGCGGCTAAAAAAGATAATTGGTAAGGTAAAACGTGTTAAAAATATTGTGGTTGATTCCTGATTCTTCGAATTCCGTGTATGAAAACGCTAAAGAGATATTTAATTCTAAAACAGACGCTACTGTTGAACTATTTGATTATGCCTCTTCTTATAAATCATTAGGTGTGAAAGCGTTCGAGTCCGACATTGTTAAGCGATGTTCTGTTGATTTCGATGTAATTTTTTTGTCTTTCTTTGCCTTAAGTTTCGAAATGCGTCTCCCTGTTATCGAGCGAATAAGGGAATTGACACCCGTGGTGTTATTTCAGGCTGACGATGAGATATACCTTACGATTAGCTCAATAAATTATCATGCCGTTGTGGACGCTGTCATCACCACGGATTTTCATAGTGGTGGGTTGTTTGAACAATGCGGGGTTCCAGCTTTGTTTTTCAATTTGCCTGTGACCTTTGATTACCGAGACAGTTGCACTAAAGCTCTACATGAATCTCGGAAGGAATATGATTTTTGTTTCGTTGGAGACGTGACTAAGGACGAGCGACAAATTTATATCCGGCACTTGAAGGATTGCGGATATTCTGTAGCAGTTGCGGGTGAAGGTTCGGCCTTAGGGAAGCTACCGCGTTCAGAGACATTTAAACTTATTCGAAGATCGAAGGTTGTGTTGAATTTTACAGGAGTCTCTGTGCCTTGGTTTGTTAGGCTACTTGAGCCTTGGCGTGACAATGTGAAACAGATAAAAGGACGACCCATCGAGAGTGCTCTATTGGGTACTGTATGTCTGAGTGAACGCGCTCCGGGACTTGATCGCCTTTTTATCGAAAATGAAGAGATATTGATTTTTGATGATTTCCAGGATTTTTCTCGAAAAGCAAACTTTGTTAGGCAAGAAAATAAATTGCAGCTAATGAAAGCGCGGGCGATTACTCGGGCTCAGCGAGACTATGCACCAGAGATTTATTACGGTGCTGTGATTTTTAACTTGAAGAAAATATTAAAAGATCGGCCCCTAAAGCGGAAGTCTATTTACATACAGGGGATGAATTTTGAGGTTATGCGAGCTCTATTTCAACTTAGGGCAACTTGGTTTTTTCTTCGGTCCTATGATCTAAGAAAATCAGTAGAGGCGGTGCTACAAATTAATTATGGTTTGGGCTTAATTGTTGGTTTATGGATTTTATGTCGTCATTATGCGCTCAGGCGTGCACCTGATTGGAGGATTTTGCGTTGAAAGTGGTTGTGTTAGGAGCTACAGGTTTTATTGGTAGAAATGTATTGGAGTACTTGGCTACCCGCAGTGATATGAGTTTGGTCGCGGTTCATTTTTCGCGACCCTCATTCGAACTGCCAGATGCAAAAGCTCAGATAGTCTGGGTTCGAGGAGACCTTCGAATCCCAGAGTTTTGTGATTTGGTGTTAGAGAATGCCGACGTTGTGATTCAGGCAGCGGCCGTGACCTCGGGCGCCAAGGATGCAGTTGAGCGACCATGGATTCATGCCACGGATAATGCAATTATGAATAGTTGCATTCTCCGGAGCGCGCATTTGGGGTCGGTGAACCATTTTTTGTTTTTGAGTTGCACGGTGATGTATCCAGATCGCGAAGAGCCATGGCGCGAGGACGAGTGGTGTAAATCGATGCCTATTAACCCAAAACATTTAGGTGGAGGACTGACGAAAGTATACATAGAAGAAATGGCTCGTTTCTTTGCAGGTCTCTCGAACATGCGTGTTACCATAGTGCGGCATTCGAATATTTTCGGGCCGTATGATCGTTTCGGCGAGGGTAACAGCCATGTTTGTGCCGCAACAATATCGAAAGTTATCAGCTCGCAAGGGGAGATCGTTGTTTGGGGTGAAGGAAAAGAGAAGAGGGATCTGTTATTCGTTGGAGACCTTTGCGAATTCATCGAATCGGCCATCATGTGCCAAAAAGCTAAGTACAGAATCTATAATTGTGGCTCAGGGCGAGCAGTTTCGATTAAAGAGTTAGCCGAGCTAGTTATAAAATGCGCGAATAAAGACGTGGAAATAGTTTATGATCCTTCTAAACCGACGGTACCCTCAGCCCTTAGTCTAGATACCAAGCTAGCGCGTGAGGAACTTGGCTGGCATGCAAGTACAAGTCTGGAGAAAGGATTGCTTTTGACGATCGACTGGTTTTTGAAAAATGGTCATGAATTTAGGGTTTAGATGTGATTGGTAAGCGAGCTTTGGGGGGGTTAACAGTTAGTAGTTCGGAGTTCAGGTTTGCTTTCGGAAAAAATTGGTTAATTTTTCGCTCGGATATTGATAGTGCTCGGATTATCGACGCGGAAGAGTCTCTGCGCGAATTATTGGGCATGTCTCGATTGGACGGGTTACGTTTCTTGGATGTTGGTTGTGGTAGTGGTCTATTCTCTCTTGCCGCAAGAAATCTCGGTGCCGAAGTAGTGTCATTCGACTATGATCATGATTCAGTAGCATGCACAGAGACGGTAAGGGCGCAGTTTGCGCCTGACTGCGATAGATGGAGGGTACTTCAAGGTTCAATTTTAGATAAAGATTTTGTCTCTAGTTTGGGTATGTTCGACATCGTCTATTCTTGGGGAGTTCTTCATCACACTGGAGATGTCAATCTGGCAATGGAAAATGTGATCATCCCAACGCAAAGTTCAACAAAACTCGCGTTGGCCATATACAACCACCAAGGATTTTTGTCTGCGTATTGGACTAGAGTGAAGAAACTTTATGTGAGATATCTTGCACTACGCCCGGTGATCGTTCTGGCACATTTGATTTATCCATCTGGGCCAAGCTTGGTTCTAAAGCTTTTGCGTGGTCAAAAATTGCCGAGAGGAATGTCTTGGTGGACGGATCTGATTGATTGGTTAGGAGGTTTTCCATTTGAACCTCTCCGACCGGAAGATGTTTTTAATTTTTTCTCTCTCCGAAGTTTTCGTTTAGAGAAAATAAAAACGGTAGGCGGAAAGTTGGGCTGCAATGAATATTGTTTCGTTAAATCAATTGACGATGAGACGAGTACTCGTGCAGAAGAAGAGTAGGATCGCGGTCGTCGGGCTGGGTTACGTTGGACTTCCGGTCGCTTTGAATTTCAGTAGATCTGGGTATCCTGTTATCGGGTATGACCTTAACCTGGCTAGGGTAGAGGCTTTGCAATCGGGTATCGACAAAAACCTAGACCAAAGTGTTGATCATCTCAACACTGCTTCGTGTGCAGATATAGAATTCACGAGTGATAAAATGCGATTGGATCATTGTGATGTTTATATAATTGCAGTCCCAACTCCAGTAGACGATTTGAAACAGCCTCAATTAGATTCACTCAAGCTTGCTTCTGAAACTGTCGCTAACGTCCTTAGAGAAGGGAGAATTGTTATTTACGAGTCAACTGTCTATCCCGGGGCGACCGACGAAGTATGCATCAATATTCTGGAGGAGCTATCAGGTCTAAGATGTATCCGTGACAACGTTGCAGGTCAGTTTGGTGTTGGTTACTCACCAGAGCGGATTAATCCAGGGGACACTGAGCATACGTTCACAAATATTTCAAAAGTTGTCAGTGGGTCTTCGAAAGCTATAGCTAAACAGATTGCTGAACTATATGGTAGCGTCATCGAGGCTGATGTTCATATTGCCCCAAGTATTGAAGTCGCTGAATTAGCCAAGGTACTAGAGAATACTCAGCGTGATGTCAATATAGCATTGGTTAACGAGGTTGCAATTTGTTGTGACAACTTAGGAATTGACACTTTAGATGTGCTCGAGGCCGCAGGGACTAAATGGAATTTTCTGAATTTTCGCCCTGGTTTAGTGGGCGGTCATTGTATTGGTGTAGACCCATACTATTTAGCATTCCGGATGAAGCAGCGAGGGGTCGAGCCAAAAGTTACCCTTGCCGGTCGTGAGGTAAACGAGAGTGTTGTTGACT
>ENA-OUOG01005556-OUOG01005556.1-marine-metagenome-genome-assembly--contig:-NODE-5556-length-10116-cov-7.267855_pt1 | contig 10116 bp, 7 predicted proteins | sample MGYA00248635_ERZ508505 | MGnify/ENA primary metagenome ERZ508505 (study PRJEB26176, sample SAMN06267871) | marine metagenome | isolation source: Saanich Inlet, British Columbia, Canada | place: Pacific...
ACCCAGGTCTTTTTCCCGAGTAAAACACCTCCACTGTTCAAGAGCCACTTTCTGCTCTTAGAAAAGAGTACGGTGATGGGAGCAAGAAGTAGTACGGCTAGAGAGATGAATATATCGAATAGTCTTTTTTGAGTCCTGTATTCTTGTTTGCTGAGATTGAGCTCTATCTGCTCGCCAAAATATAATCCATTCGCATTTTTACTATGACTGCCAATCACAAAATTACTGTCTGCAGGAATGGTGTAATAGTTTACCCGTGGTCCTATCTCATTCATTAGCCTCATAGTGTCTTCCGTACTGATGGAGTCATTGCTAAATATGACCTCATTGATGCCGTAGATTTTGATGATTTCTTTGAGTTGATTACACGTTCCGAGCCATTGCTTTGAGCGACTCTTATGGTCACTGACAAAACCTATCTGCTGGTAGTTGCGGTTATAACTCTTGAGCATAGCGATTACTTGCTCCCACTTGCTCTGTTCGCCGACAAGAATACTTTTGGTATGGTGCCTCTGGGAAAAATCCAGTGTCTTGTATTTTGCGAAGTGCAAAATAGTGCGCCAAATGAGCAACATGGCCAATACGAGTAATGTGCCAAATAGTATAATTCCGCGACTATACCTTAGCGTATCAGGAAGTAAGCCGTAAACAATGGATATCACCGCTGTGCCTATCAGTATACCACGTGCGAGTAGTCCGAAGTCGTATTTCTTCTTATAGCTACCTATGAACCATAGACTCGCAATCCAACTTAAGGTGTAGTAGGGTAAGTGTATGGTGACCATCTCTATAGGGTAGATTTCATTGTCACGCTTTATGTGCTCTTCCCAGTAGCCTTTTAGCCAATACAGACTTATGAATATGAAGAGAGCCTCTAGAGCAGGCTGCCAGAATTTTCGTACTCCATTTGTGACCATAGCCAAGGCTGCTCTAGCGTATATGGCCGTATGGATAAAAAACTTAAATAGTCGCTGGTTTCTACCAGAGTAGTGCTTCTCCGCGAAGATGACCATCGCTTTGTAAAATACGCGTACGTAGTTGGTGCTCAGTTTTTTTGTGCTTTCTCCCTTGTAATGGATAATACTCGTATCCGCGAAGTAGTAGTTTTTCCAGCCGCCTTGTGTGATGCGGTAGCTCAGGTCAATGTCTTCTCCATACATAAAAAAGGTTTCGTCCAATAAGCCGATTTGATCTAACGTTTTTTTGCGGATCAGCATGAATGCTCCAGAGAGCACATCTACCTCATTGTTCTCGTTTTCAGGTAAAAACCCAAGATGGTATTTACCGAATTTTTTAGACGTTGGAAAGACTTTATTTAGCCCTATCATTTTGTATAAGGCTACTTCAGGAGTAGGAAGTCCACGCTTACTTTCGGGTAGGAACTTGCCTTGACCGTCTACCATGTGAACACCACACCCTCCGAGATCTGGTTTGCTATCTGCGAATGTGAGGACTTTGCTAAAGCAATTTTCGGGAACTACTGTATCGGGGTTTAGGAGCACTACATACTCTCCGCTACTTTTCAGTATTGCTTGATTATTGGCAGTACTAAAGCCTACATTTTCGGTATTGGCGATGAGTTTGACTTCAGGAAACAGTGATTGTACCATTTCATTAGACCCATCTACAGAATTATTGTCGACCACGAAAACTTCCGCATCGATATCTTTAATAGATTGATTTACAGACTTTAAACACTGCTCTAAGAAGTGCTTAACATTGTAATTTACTATGACTATGGATAGTTTCAAACTTAGTTTGGCAAACATACGGAAATCAAAAGTGTTAATTACACTAGGTTCGATGAAGTCTTACTTTAAAAATTTATTCAATCAGTTAGAAAGCGAAGATTTTTCGTTTAGCAAACCCATCAAACGAGGGGAGAATTTTGCGGATGAAATGTGTCACTGCTATCTTGATTTGCAGGATTTTATACTGCATCTTCAGGAGGAGTGGGAGCTGTCTAAGACCAATGAAGAAGATATATCTACCTACGTAATAAATCGAAAAGATTCGGCAGGTATTGTGGTTAAAACATCGGACCATACCAAGTTAGATAAGCTTCATTACCTCCTAGACTATATGCGTGATTCACTGCGGCAGGATGATTACATCGTTCATGTAAACAAGCATATTTCGCAGCGAAAGTCAGGTGCGACGGAAGAGTCTTGGCAGTATTTCCTGAAGCCCAAGCCGACGTTTGATGAATTGGGGAAATATGAACAACGTTACGGCACAGTGATGTTAGAACTTAAAAAAGACGCAAAATCGCATTTGCAGTTTAAGCTGCAGTGTAATTACTACGCTGGGTTTAATTACGGCCAACCCATCCCATTCGAGGACTTATTGGCCAACTTATAAGGATTAATCCATACTCCGTTTCGATTTAGTTCGTTTCTAAGTAACTTCGCACGGTAGAATTTTATGAATTTCCAACAACCTACATTTCTATGGGCATTGTTTCTTTTAGTGGTCCCTGTTATAGTCCACTTATTTAATTTCAGGAAATACAGGAAAGTACTTTTTAGTAACGTGGCTATGCTGCGGGAGATACAGACGGAAAGTCGTAAGACCCGTCAGATTAAAAAGTGGCTTGTACTGCTGACGCGTATGCTAGCCCTAGCAGCGCTGGTAGTTGCCTTTGCACAGCCTTACCTGCTCGATGAAAATGCGAAAACAGGAAGGCAGTTGGTCAGTATTTATATAGATAATTCTCAGAGTATGCGTGCAGAAGGAGAGCAGGGTGAGCTTTTTGAAAATGCAAAAAATGCAGCGCGCACGGTGCTGAGTAACTTGCCAAATGAGGCAGAAGTCCAAGTCATAGATAATGCATTGAGTCCTTACACTACTAAAGTGTATTCTCCCGCCAAAGCAGAAAAGATAATCGATGATATGGAACTGGATTATTACCCGAATGATTTTGGAGAGGTAATGCAGCGCGTAAGCAGTAAGTATGTCTCGGAGGGATATGCTTCGCAACACACTTTTGCCATCAGTGATTTTCAGACTGTAGGCTATGGAAAGGGGCCGCTTTTGGATAGTGGGATTTCAGTGAGTGCAGTGCAGCTGAAAGCGACCTCTCCTCGAAACTTGAGTGTGGATTCTGTATGGTTAAAAGAACCCATTTCTAGGCCAGGATCACCCGTAAAAATAAGCGTAAAAGTTACCAATAATGGGAGGGAGACTGTGGAGTCTGCCAATGCAGTCCTGCGAATTAATGGAGTGCAGCAAGGCGTAGAAAGCTTTGGTGTAGCAGGTGGGAGTGAATATGTGCTGTCTATGTCGTTTACCAGTGCCAAAAAAGGATGGATCGAAGGAGATATCAGTGTGAATGACGTACCCGTTACCTTTGATAATCGGTACTACTTTTCGCTAGAGATAAAACCAAGCATAGACATCCTTCAGATTGGAGCAAATAGTGCCGCTATCGCTAAAGTATTCGGTAAGGACTCGATATTTAACTATACCGCTACAGGCACAGGAGCTATAGATTATGCTTCATTAGGCAAGTATGACTTTATAGTACTAAATGAGCTCAGTGAAATAAGTAGTGGTCTAGCCACTCAGTTAGAAGCATTCGTGCAAAAAGGCGGAGTGCTCACCATAGTGCCGCCACAAGTAGGTAAAGTAGATTACAATTCGCTAACCACAGGGCTTGGTCTGGCTACGTATGGCACTGTTGTTCCGAAAGAAATCAGCATCGATGGTGAAGATCTGAAGAGACCATTTCTCCGAGACGTGTACAAACGCGTGCCAGCCAATGTACTCTTGCCCAAGATTAAGAAAAGCTACGCGCTTCAAAAAGGAGTAAATACACGTGAACTGTTATCCTTAAAAGATGGAAGCCCGCTGCTTACAAAGACGCAACTAGGCGCAGGGTCTGTCTATCAATATGCAGTTTCCTTGGATGCTAGTTATGGGAGTTTAGAAAGCCACGAAATATTTGTACTCAGTATGCTGAAGATGGCATTTAGTAAATCGGAGAAACAACGATTGGCATATACGTTGTTTGATTCGGAACCTATCTACCTGAATGTGTCAGAACCTGGAGCGGAAGCACTGAAACTGGTAGGGGAGAATAAGGAGATCATCATAGAAAGTAGCACTGCGGAAAATACTTTTCGATTTTGGCTCAATGGAGAAATTAAGTCAGCAGGTATCTATAGTCTTACCACAGCGGATAAAAAAGAGCTAGCTAATGTAGGGCTTAACTATTCTAGAGCAGAGTCTGTACAGACTTTTGCAGACGAAGAGAAACTGCGCGCATTTTTGCCCGGAATAGAAGTAAATAGCACGGGGACAGCTGCTGCTGCATTAAAAAATGCCGTAAATGACCTTCAGGTAACTACTCCGCTGTGGAAAGTCTTCGTAAGCCTATGTTTGATATTTCTACTGATAGAGATACTTTTGCTAAGATTCTTAAAATCATAACCAAAGCGTGCTAAAATCTTACCTCATCCGCAATGCTACACTCCTAGACGAAGGACACAAGCATCATTCACAACAAGTAGATATACTTATCACAGATGGTAAAATAGCTGAGATAGGAAAAGAAATAAAGGCAGACGCCCAACTCATAGAAGGAGAAAAGCTCTATGTCAGCAGAGGATGGACAGACCTCAGATGTCACCTCACCGATCCAGGGCATGAACAGAAGGATACTCTTCAAACGCTTCTGGATACTGCAGCTGCAGGTGGTTTCACAAGTGTAGTGACTTTGCCCAATAGTGAGCCAGCTATCACAGATAAGTCTGCGGTAAATTACCTAAAAAACAGTAGTGCCAATCACCTGGTAGATGTATTGCCAGCAGGCATGTTGTCTGCGAGCAGTCACGCAGAAAACCTTGCTGAGCTGTTTGATATGTATCAGACAGGAGCCGTAGCTTTTACAAATGGAGATGGAGGTCTGAGTAATGGCCTACTCAAAAAAGCCTTGCTGTATACCAAGCCTTTTGGAGCTAGAGTCATCACCCATCCTTCAGACAAATCACTGGAACAAGGTGGTTCGGTAAACGAAAGTGAGAATACGATACACACAGGTCTAAAGACTTCGCCATCGCTCGCCGAGTATGTAAGTGTGAGTGAGCAGATAGAGATAGCCAAGTATTGTGATGCACACTTGCATCTCAGTGCACTCTCCTGCAAAGAGTCTGTGGCGCTTGTAAGACAAGCGAAGAAAGAAGGAGTGAAAATTACCTGTGACGTAGCCATATCCAATCTTTGTTTTTCGGATAAGGAAGTACTCAGTTTTGATGAGAACTTTAAATTATATCCTCCATTGCGAACAGAAGAAGATCGAAATGCATTGGTAGAAGGGGTGAACGACGGTACGATAGATGCTGTCAGCAGTAACCACGCTCCACAAAACATAGAGCAGAAGCAAATGGAGTTTGACTATGCAGACTACGGATCACTTACGTTGCAGCAACTGTTTGCGTGGTACGTGGAGTACTTAGCCAAAGATATCTCAGTAGAGCGGTTTATGCAGACCTTGACTCAAGGTCCTGCCCATGTGCTAAGACTCGATTACGGGAGCCTTCAAGTGGGTGACATTGCTCACTTAACTGTCGTTGATCAAGGAGCTAAGTGGGACTTTGATGCAACGACCAATGCATCGTTGTCTAAGAATACGCATACGTGGAACACTAAACTTTCGGGGAGAGTAAAAGCAGTTTTTCACCGTAAAAAAGTAAACTTGTACTAACTAACCAATAAAATAACCTAACCAATATGAATATGTATCAACCAGCCATCAAACAAGGAGTAATTATGGGAGTAGTGAGCATCCTACTATTTTTAGTACTATATGCTGTGGATCCTATGTTTTTTGCCAAGCCTATGGGTTGGCTGACTTTGTTTGTGGTTAATTTCTTAGCATTACCTATCGTGTTTATGATTTTAGGCGCCAAGAAGACCAAGCCTAATTTTACACCTTTTAGGTTTCAGGAAGCATTCGTAGCTGCATTTCTTACGTCCGTGGTTGCTACTGTAGTCGTGTTGGTATTTAACCTGCTTTTTATTACGGTGATAGATACTACTTGGGAAAAAGAACTTGGCGAAGAGATAATCCGAAGTACAGAAACTTTTATGGAGGACATGGGAGCTCCTCAAGAAGCCATAGATGAGGCTATAGTAAAAGCTAAAGGAGATTTAGAAAATCGTGCTACTGGTGTGATGGGGCAACTAAAGTCAGCTTTAGGAGGTCTAGGATGGTACTTAATCCTCGCTCTTATAATAGGTGCAGTACAAAAGGATAAAAAAGAAGAAGACGCTCTCGTATAACGTGGATATATCAATAGTAATACCTCTGCTCAATGAAGCAGAATCGCTTCCAGAACTACACGCTTGGATCAAGCGAGTGATGGATGACAATAAGTTCAGTTATGAAATTATCTTCATAGATGACGGAAGCACAGACGATTCTTGGAGCATTATTCAAGGATTGGAAAAGGACTTTCAAGAAGTAAGAGGACTAAAGTTTAGAAGAAACTATGGAAAGTCTGCTGCGTTGAATGAAGGCTTTGCAATAGCGCAAGGAAACTCCGTATTCACGATGGATGCAGATCTTCAGGACAGCCCAGAAGAATTGCCAGAGATGCACCGTATGCTTTGGGAAGACGGTTTTGACCTGGTAAGTGGTTGGAAGAAAAAACGCTACGACCCGATTACCAAAACCATACCTACGAAGCTTTATAACTGGGCTACTCGTAAAATGAGTGGGATATACTTGAATGACTTTAACTGTGGGCTAAAAGCATATAAAAATGAAGTCGTAAAAAGCATCGAAGTATATGGAGAAATGCACCGCTACATACCGGTGATGGCAGATAAAGCTGGGTATAAAAAAATAGGAGAGAAAGTAGTCATCCATAGAGCACGACAATATGGAGAGACCAAGTTTGGATTGAGTAGGTTTATCCGTGGTCCATTGGATTTGCTAAGCATCATTTTCGTGTCTAAGTTTGGAAAACGACCCATGCATTTCTTTGGCTTTTGGGGAGCTGTAGCTTTCGTAGTAGGATTTGGACTGACGGTATTTGTGTTGGTACAGAAATTTATTGCTCTTAGTCAAGGAGTACGACAGACACTGGTCGCAGATAATCCATTGTTCTATCTTGCTCTGGTGATGCTCATTGTAGGCTCTCAGTTGTTTATGGGAGGCTTTCTTGCAGAGATGTTGAGCAGAAATGCTCCGAACAGAAATAAGTACGAGATATCGGAGAAGATAGGAGTTGAGTAAGAGCATCGTCATAGTAGGTCCTGCTTATCCACTGAGAGGCGGTCTGGCTACGTATAACCAGTTGCTGGCTACCAAACTGCAAGAGCAAGGACACTCCGTGCGAATAGTTACCTTTAGTCTTCAATACCCGAATATCCTTTTCCCAGGGAAAACACAATATAGCACGGATCTTAAGCCAGAGAATATTGAGATAGAAGTAAGCCTGAACTCCGTGAATCCCTTGAATTGGCTTAGCTTAGGCAATACACTACGAAAGGAAAAACCGGACTTGGTCATTTTCAGGTACTGGATGCCATTCATGGGTCCAAGTCTAGGAACGCTGGGAAGGATTATTCGCAAGAATAAACACACCAAAGTAGTTACTATAGCAGACAATATTATCCCTCACGAGAAACGATTTTTCGATACGCCGTTCACGAAGTATTTTGTAAATAGCTGTGATGGGTTTGTCACTATGAGCGAGTCGGTACTCGAAGATCTCAAACAATTTGATAGCACTAAGCCGGTGGCCTATAATCCACATCCGATGTACGAGAGTTTTGGCCCTCAGCTGGATAAAGCAGATGCTAGAAAGAAATTAGGCTTGGCTGAAAATGGCAAGTATTTGCTCTTCTTTGGGTTTATCCGAAAATACAAAGGATTGGATATCTTACTTCGTGCGTTTGCAGATGAGCGAATACAAGAAGCAGGGATAAAACTAATCATAGCAGGAGAGTATTACGACAAGCCAGAGGAGTATCAAGCCATTATAGAAGAACACGGACTCGAAAAGGCACTGGTACAAGCCAATGATTTTATTCCCGATAGCGAGGTGAGCACCTATTTTAGTGCGGCAGATATGGTAGTGCAGACCTATAAGACAGCCACACAGAGTGGAGTGACTCAGATAGCCTATTATTATCATAACCCTATGTTAGTCACGGATGTAGGCGGACTAGCAGAACTCGTACCGCACAATAAGGTGGGTTATGTTACTTCTACAGACATTAAGGAGATAGCAGACGCCATCCTGGACTTCTATGAAAACAAGCGTGAAGCGGAGTTCGTAGAAAACATCAAAACCGAACGCCTACGATTCACGTGGGAGAGTATGATAGCCAAGCTCTTTGAAGTAGGCGGATTATAGCCTGCTACTCGTTGACTACTTGTATCTTCTTAGAATGGCAGGAGAATGGATAGAGGAAGCTAAAATGCTTTTCTAAAACTGACTCTCGTACGCTCCTATATCGGGTTCACTATCTCTAGTGCGGTCACAGTAATCTTGCGGGATGATCGGGGATAGGAGTAATGCTTTGTTCTTAGCAGGGGATAGCGTGTCTAAATCTAAGTTGTAGTTGTTCTTGTCTACATAGCTAATCTGGTCTAACGCTATGTTATTGCTTCCCGCTCCGAAGTATACGTCATTTGAAGAGCGCAGTAAGTTATAGTCTATCACGGATGGGGAATCTACTTTGCTAAAATCAAGATCGCCCACGATTTCGCCATCTTGGTTTATCCCGTCTACTATATTATTGAGAAAGCTAAAGCGGATCGGGTAGGTTTCAAGCGCAGCTCCTGTGATGGGATCTCTGCGTATATTTAGGTAAGCGAATGTCGGTTCTTGTCTGCTAAAGTCCCTCCCGTCTGTGTAGAAAGTATTGTGATATAAGGTGTAGTCTCCGCCTTGATTTGCGAGAAATCCAAATCTGCCACAGTTCATACTGACGCAGTTCTCTGCGTAGATAGTGCTCCCTTTTCCGCTTATTCCATCAAAACTCATATTGCGAATCATGGTTTTCTTTAGGGTTATATTTCGTTCTCCATCTCGTCCAGCTGTGGAGTCGCAGTATACGCCTACTGTGCCATTTTTTATGATGGCATGTGCTATGGTGCTTCCGTAGCTTGGATAGCTTATCCAGACACCTCCCCACTGTCCGGCGCGTTCTTCCCATTGTGGTTGGAGTCTATCGCCTTGCATGAGTACAGGTTCTTCTTTAGTGCCGTTTATAGCTAATTCTCCTTCTACGAAAAGCCAGCTTCTTGGAGAGAAGTGCACTTTCATTCCTTTTTCTATGGTGAGCTTCACGTCTGGTTTTACATAGCAGTATCCGTATACTATTATAGGAAGCCTGTCATTGGCCCACGTAGTATCAGTCTCTATACTGTCTCTAAAAATGTAGTGTGCATCTTGTCCCCAGCCTATGAGCATCGTTTTGCTTTCATTTCCGTTTGTGCTAAAGAGTAGCGAGTCACGAATAATCAGTGGGTTAAATTCAGGGCTATTGTTGTTTGGGTCTGGATGTACTTCTACGAAAAGAAATATGCTATCCTCTGGAAAAATCTCTATATCCTGGAACGCGTACCCGGGTTCGCCGTCTACATTTAGTCTGAAATGTGAGTTAAGTCCACCACCTAAACGAATAGAGGTGCGGATGCTTTCTTTGCTCGGGTTGTAAACGAGTATTTGCTTATTGACAGATAGCGGGGTTCTGTCTTTCACCTTAGTAAATACGGTATCAAACCAAAGCGTATCTGTATTTACGACTACCGACTCTGTGGTAGTAAAGGACTCTTTCCTACAGGCCGAAAATGCAATATACATACAGCTTAGGAGAGCGAAATATTTTAATGTTGAATTCAATTGATGTCTTAACGAAGGAACAAAGGAAATATTTTAAATGGGAAGAGAGGGTACTGTTTTGTTTTAGGCGTGTAAAACTTTAGTTGAAACCATAAAGAGTAATACAAAATCGGAGAATGGACATATTTGGGACCTGCATAAAAAAACACCTTCCAAACGCAGTGTTTAAAAGGTGTTTTAGTTTTTGTGCGCCCTCACCTGGACTCGAACCAGGGACCTATTGATTAACAGTCAACCGCTCTAACCAGCTGAGCTA
>ENA-OUOG01005563-OUOG01005563.1-marine-metagenome-genome-assembly--contig:-NODE-5563-length-10109-cov-6.328549_pt1 | contig 10109 bp, 7 predicted proteins | sample MGYA00248635_ERZ508505 | MGnify/ENA primary metagenome ERZ508505 (study PRJEB26176, sample SAMN06267871) | marine metagenome | isolation source: Saanich Inlet, British Columbia, Canada | place: Pacific...
CATAACGCAAAAGGACCACGAACCATACTGCCTTCCATAATCTCTGCATCTTTTCCAATATAAATTGGGCCATTTGTAGCGTTAAGCACACAGAGTGGCAATATTGCACCTTCTTCAATAAAAATCTGAGTTGCGTTAAAAGCAACAACCTGTTCTGGAATAGGTTGAGATGTTCTATTTTTTGTAATCAGTTGAAAGTCAGCTTCTATGGCAGCACCATTCAGCTTAAATATAGACCATGTGTTTTTTATAGACAAAGTCGATTCAGGACAAACTAGTGGTTCAAAAACATCAAAATCAATTTCACTTTGTGTTTCTGTGGCTCTAAATGCTACAACAACTTCCCCGTCATAAATCACCTGCTTTGGCTTTAGATTTTGAATCATTTCTACCAACGCATCATTTGGCGTATAAGACGCATTAATGAGCGTATTCTCCTCCAATTCTACCATTGGAAATTTTGAAACCAAATAATCCTCTGTTATGGTTGTTGTGGTAGCCCCTAAATACCGCTCCCATTTTTCGCGAATGGTTAAAATACCAAAACGTATATCGGCAACTGGGCGCGTATACGTAAATGGCAACAATGCAGTTCTAAAAGGGCCATCAAAGAGGATGTAATTCATCTAAAATCTTTTTTGTAAAAGTAATAAAAAAGCCCTTCAAAATGTTGAAGGGCTTAAATTTATATCGTTGAACGCTTTGTTATTTTTTGAACTTAGCGTATTTCGTTTTGAATTTGTCAATACGTCCTGCAGTATCTACAAGTTTAGATTTACCAGTGTAGTACGGATGAGATGTTCTAGAAATTTCCATTTTAACTAGTGGATACTCTACCCCATCAACTTCTAATGTTTCATTAGTGTTAGCAGTAGATTTAGTTAAAAAAACATCGTCATTGGACATGTCTTTAAACGCAACTAATCTGTAATTTTCTGGATGTATATCTTTTTTCATCTCTTTTGTATTTAATTCGATTTTTTTCGAGTTGCAAATTTATGTATTTTTTATAAATCTACAACAGATTATTTTATTTTTTATTTTTGATTATATATTGTAACATTTTCCACTAACTTGCATCTAATACAAAAATTTAAATTAATTATATCATTATGGAACCAACCAACAAATCAAATTCAATCAATCTTGGGCTATATCTAGGAGGTATATTATCTCTTATTATAGTGCTTGTTTATGCTTTTAATTTAGACTTATTTATCGAATGGTGGCTTGGTATTTTACTTTTAGTTCTGGTCGTAGCATTCGGTGTTGTGGCTGCTAACAAAGTTAAAAAAGCAAATGGAGGATTTATTTCATTTAAGGAGTCATTTATTCATTATTTTATTGCTATTGCTGTTGGTACGCTTATTGGTACCGTTATTAGCATTGCTATTTTTGCGTTTATCGATCCAGAGGCCGCTACCTACCTCAACGAACAAATTTTGATAGTCACAAAAACCAGCATGGAGCGTTTTGGTGCACCTCAAGAAACCATTACAGCAGCACTGGAGAAAGCTAGTGAAACAGACAATTTTTCTGTAGGTATGCAAATGCAATCCTATGTGTTTAGACTTGCTGGTTATGCTATTGTGGGGCTTATTGTTGCACTAATCGTTAAGAAAACAGATACAAGCGAAGCTTAATTTCGCTATTTTTGGGGTTTGTAAGTTAACCGTATGGATATTTCTGTCGTCATACCCCTTTTGGATGAGCAAGACTCATTGGTAGAACTCCATGATTGGATTGCACAAGTCATGCAGTCTAATCAATTGACTTATGAACTTATTTTTATTGATGACGGTAGCCGCGATCAGTCTTGGGAAGTCATCACTAATTTAAGTCAAAAAAACCCTTCAGCTTTGGGTATACGTTTTTCAAAAAACTTTGGAAAATCTCAAGCCCTTCATGCAGGTTTTGAAAAAGCAAAAGGCGATGTTATTATTACAATGGATGCCGATTTACAAGATAGTCCCGACGAAATTCCAGAACTTTTTCGTCTTATAAAAAACAACAATCACGATATTGTTTCAGGATGGAAAAAAAAGCGTTATGACGCTTATTTTACAAAAAATTTACCTTCAAAACTTTTCAATTGGGCTGCTCGAAAAATTTCGGGCCTAAAATTACATGATTTCAATTGTGGCCTAAAAGCCTACAAAAAAGAGGTTGTAAAATGCATCGAGGTTTATGGAGAAATGCACCGCTATATTCCTGTTTTGGCGGTCAATGCGGGATTTAATAATATTATTGAAAAACCCGTTGTGCATCAAGCAAGAAAACATGGAAAAACAAAATTCGGTATGGAACGATTTATAAATGGATTTTTAGATTTAATTACAATTTGGTTTATCTCCAGATTTGCAAAACGCCCCATGCACTTTTTTGGATTGTTAGGCGTCTTAATGTTTATTGTTGGTTTCGGTTTTGCCTTTTATTTGGGATTAGAAAAACTCTATTTTAACCCCACTGGTCGTCTTATTTCTGAACGTCCAGAATTTTTTATTGCGCTTACCACCATGGTGATTGGAACACAGTTTTTTGTGGCTGGTTTTTTAGGCGAAATTATTTTACAATCAAGAAATAATAAAGAACGTTATCATGTTATTGAAATAACCTAATCATGTTAAATTTAATTTAAACGAAAGCAATTATTTACATTTGTGAAAAATAAAAAGAACTCAAGTGAAACAGTTACCAATAGAAAATATAAAAAAAGTATCTTGGAATTGTGGGAAAATTCAAATTGTGTACAAGGATGGCTCTAAATTTCAATCTTCTGCTGAAAATATTATTTTGATTTCTGATTATAAAAATAGTAGTAACATACCTTTAAATGACCATTGTCAATAAAAATTATACAAAATGACAAAATTAAGCCCTCAAGTGGCAAAAAACGTTGACCACTGGTCATCAGATTTATTTGACGAGAGCACACGTTCTGAAATTCAAAGTTTAGAAAACAACCCAGAAGAATTAGAGGATAGATTTTATAAAAATCTTGATTTTGGAACTGGCGGAATGCGTGGTGTTATGGGGGTTGGCACCAACCGCATAAACAAGTACACCTTGGGGAGAAATACTCAAGGGCTTTCCAACTATCTTACACAAATTTATCCCAATAAAAATCTCAAAGTTGCAATTGCCTATGACTGCCGACACAACAGTCAAACCTTTGCAAAAATTGTAGCTGATGTATTTTCAGCCAACGGAATCGAAGTTTTTTTGTTTGAAGATTTACGCGCTACTCCAGAGCTTTCATTTGCTGTTAAACATTTGAATTGTCAGTGCGGAATTGTACTTACCGCATCGCACAACCCTCCAGAATACAACGGCTACAAAGTATACTGGGAAGATGGTGGACAACTTGTTCCACCGCATGACAAAGCCATTATTTCAATTATTAATGATTTGGATTACACTGAAATTAATTTTTCTGCAAAAAACGAGCTCATTCATTCCATTGGTAAAGACTTAGACAATGTATTTATAAATACGTCTGTAAAAAATGGAATTTTAGAAAAAAACAACAATACAAATAGAGAAAATCTAACGGTTGTATTTACGTCATTGCATGGAACCTCAATAACGGCAGTTCCAGAAACATTGAAAAGAGCGGGCTACACCAAAATACACATTGTTGAAGAACAAGCAACTCCAAACGGTGATTTCCCAACTGTGAAATCTCCTAATCCTGAAGAACCAGAAGCATTGAAAATGGCAATGGAATTAGCCGAAAAAGTAAATGCTGATATTGTTATCGGTACAGATCCTGATTGTGATCGGCTGGGGATTGCTGTACGGAACACTAAAGGACATCTTACACTTCTAAATGGTAACCAAACCATGATAATAATGACTAAGTTCTTGATGGATCAATGGAAAAATCAAGGTAAAATTAATGGTAACCAATTTGTAGGGTCAACCATAGTTTCAACCCCAATGTTACCAAAACTTACAGAACACTATGCTGTAGAATGTAAAATTGGACTGACAGGATTCAAATGGATTGCCAAAATGATTGAGGAGTACCCAACCATGGATTTTATTGGTGGTGGCGAAGAAAGTTTTGGATTTATGGTAGGTGATTTTGTTCGTGATAAAGATGCGGTGACCTCTACTCTACTCGCTTGTGAAATTGCAGCCCTAACCAAAGCCAGTGGCAGTTCATTTTTTCAAGAACTCATTGAATTGTATTCTATACATGGGTTTTATAAAGAACGCTTAATTTCCATCACTAAAAAAGGAAAGAAAGGAGCCGAAGAAATTCATAAGATTATGGATCATGCGCGCAACAATCCACACCAAAGCATAAACAACTCAAAAGTTATTTGCATTGATGATTACCAATCTTCAATTTCAAAAAATATATTGGATAATTCGTCGTCTAAAATTGCAATTCCAAAAGCAAACGTTCTTATATTTACAACAGAAGATGGTAGTAAAATAGCATTGAGACCAAGTGGAACAGAACCCAAAATAAAATTCTATATCAGTGTCAATACAACACTATCAAGCACCAATAATTATGAGCAAGTGAATAATATTTTAGAACAAAAGATTGATAAAATTTTAGCTTCAATGCAACTCATTTAGAATGAAAAAAATTATAAAACAATTATTACCTTTTATAAAGAACTACAAAAAACATGTAGTACTAAATATTGCATTTAACCTGTTGTATGCGCTTTTTAGCACCTTAGCATTTGTGTCTCTTATTCCAATGCTTAATGTCTTGTTTGATAAAACTAAAAAGATAGCTAAAGAACCTGTTTGGACTGGAGTTGGAGGACTTAAGGATTATGGAAACGACTTGCTCAATTACAAAGTTTCATCCCTATTAGACGAGGGCAACCCACAAATGGCACTTTTGATAGTTGTTGCACTAGTGATCACTACTTTTTTCCTTAAAAATTTATTTGGATACCTCTCCATGCAACATGTTATGTATCTCAAAAATGGTGTTTTAACCGATTTGAGAAAGAACATGTACAAACATATTATTGAACTTCCAATAAGCTTTTATTCTAAACGCAAAAAAGGTGATATTATGGCCCGAGTTTTAGGGGATATCAATGAAATGCAAAACTCATTTTTTATTCTTTTAGAACTTATTATTAGAGAGCCATTGACTATCATATTTTCACTTATTGTAATGTTTAGTATAAGCTGGCAACTTTCTGTTTTTGTTTTACTTTTTATTCCAATCTCTGGATTTTTGATTTCGAGTATCGGTAAACGCCTCAAACGCCAATCATTGCGTGCGCAACAAGAATCAGGTTTACTTATTTCAACTGTCGAAGAAACACTTACTGGTTTAAAAATTGTAAAAAGTTATAATGCAGAAATTACCTTCAAAAAAAGATTTACTGATTCTGCCGATAGAATTTTAAAACTCGTCAATAAAATTGGATTGAAAAATAATTTAGCAGGTCCCCTAAGTGAGGTATTAGGAATCATTACTATCGCAATTCTGCTATGGTATGGAGGAAAACTAGTACTTATAGAAAATACCATTGAAGGTACCACATTTATTGGTTTTATGGCCTTAGCCTACGGGATTTTGACTCCAGCAAAAGCCATAAGTAAAGCATCTTACAGAGTAAAAAATGGTATTGCTGCTGCCGATAGAGTTTTTGAAGTCTTGTATCATGAAGACACGATGCCAGACCATGAAAATGCACTAAAATTATCTGGATTTAATGATAAAATACAACTCAAAAATGTATCATTCAAATACGAAAATGAATACGTTTTAAAAGATTTCTCAATGACCGTTAATAAAGGTCAGAGTGTGGCTTTGGTAGGACAATCAGGAAGTGGGAAATCGACTATTGCAAATCTATTGACACGTTTTTATGATGTTAATGAAGGTACTATTTCTATAGATGGAAATGACATTAAAAATACAACCAAAACCTCTTTACGTTCACAAATAGGTTTGGTAACTCAAGATTCTATTTTATTTAATAACAGCATAAAAAATAACCTAAAAATTGGAAAAAATTCTGCTACAGACAAAGAGATTATAGAAGCCCTAAAAGTTGCCAATGCTTGGGAATTTGTAAAAGAACTTCCAGAAGGTATTGAAACTAATATTGGGGATGCTGGCAATAGTCTTTCTGGTGGACAAAAACAACGTCTGAGCATTGCAAGAGCCGTTCTTAAAAACGCCCCTATTATGATTTTAGATGAGGCCACATCTGCTCTGGATACTGAAAGTGAACGTCTAGTGCAGGATGCTTTAGAAAATATGATGAAAAACAGAACTTCTGTGGTTATTGCACACCGTCTTTCTACCATTCAAAATGCAGATCATATCATTGTTATGAAGCAAGGTAAAATTGTTGAGCAAGGAAAACATCAAGAACTTCTAGACAAAAAAGGGGTGTACTACTCCTTAGTCATGATGCAGTCTTTCGACTAATTTTTTTTTGACTTAAAATCCAACTGAACAATACGTCCTTTTCCTGCTGCAAAAGCTGTGCTATCATTCAAAAACCGAAAGGTATAAAAACCTTCATCACTTAATGACGTCCATGATGTACCTCCATTTGAACTGTAATCTATCCCCTCAAAACCAATAGCAACCAAACCTTTGGCATCTGAATTGGGAACATATTGCACACAACTGCGATAGCCGGGATTATTCTCATCGCCTACAGCAAACCATGTTTGACCCCCATCAGAAGTTTTTATAACAGTGTTAATGTTAGATTTTGGTTGCGTATAGTCACCGCCAACAGCAACACCATTTTTGATGTCATAAAAATCTATACTATACATGCCTGTGGTTGGGGTGCCTTGTACAATGGGTGTGTCAAACACCGTCCAAGATCGGCCTTTATCTGAGGAATAAAACACTCGACTTGCCATGCCTCCACTCGCTATCCAAACATCATTTCCAACAATTGAAATATTGGTATCACTCGCCGCAAAAGCAGCCTCACCATTAACCGCTTTAGGAAGTTGGTCGCAAGGAATTTTATACCAATTTTCGCCACCATCTCTGGTTATTAAAATACTCAAACAATCCGCTGTGGGATCACCCATTGCAATACCGTCCTGAGAATTCCAAAAATCCATACTGTCATAAAAAACAGCTTCATCCGACTCCGAATACACTAATTTTGAATTTTTGTATAAATAGGCAGGACTAGCAATACTTAAAGCAAGTACAGTCTCATCTAACAAAGCCATAGAACGTATATTAAGCGTGTCTTTTGTAAAACGATTTTTTGACAATTTCTTTAATTCTAAGTCATAACGATAAACATCACCTAATGACGATACCGCCACTAATGCTTTCTTATCCAATTCTAAGGCTCTAATATTGAGCAATGAATCTTCAATAATGGGAATGATTTGAACAGCACTAAAAACAGGGAGTGGCTTAGAATTTTTACAACCATACAAGGCTAAAAAAAGCATAATTTTAAGAGGTAAAGTAAATTTCATAATACTATTCATTGAGTTTCAAATCTAATATACAGAATTCCTCAATGTTAAACCATTAATTAAGTGTAACTTTGCATTGAAATAGACCAATTTTTATGCGTTTACACAGAAATCTATGTTTTGCCGTTATTGATGGTGTTTTACAAGTCTTCAATGATGGAGATTATGCCGATAAAGTCATTCAAGCTCTTTTGAAACGTGATAAACGTTGGGGAAGTCGTGATCGTGGGTTTGTAGCCGAAACGACATATGACATTGTGCGATGGAAACGACTTTATGCTGAAATCGCTGAAGTTAAAGAACCTTTTAGTCGTGATGATGCATGGCGACTTTTTGCAGTTTGGGCAACACTTAAAGGTATTAAACTGCCCGATTGGAAATATTTTGAAGGTACACCAACTCGAAAAATAAAAGGCCGTTTTGATGAAGCCTCAAAAACACGTAAAATCAAAGAATCTATCCCTGATTGGATTGACAGTTTAGGCCTTGAAGAATTGGGCGAAAATATGTGGGCCAAAGAATTGGCCAAACAAAACGAACAAGCCGAGGTTATTTTGCGCGTCAATACGCTAAAAACAAGCAAAAAAGAACTTCAACTCAAATTGCAATCCGAAAATATTGAAACGAACGAAATCAAAGGATATCCATTTGCTTTAAAACTAGTAGAACGCGCCAATGTTTTCAAGACAGAGGCCTTTAAAAAGGGATGGTTTGAGGTGCAAGACGCATCGTCCCAATTAGTCGCAGCTTATCTCGATGTAAAGCCTGGAATGAAAGTCGTTGATGCTTGTGCTGGAGCTGGAGGAAAAACCCTTCATCTTTCGGCACTTATGGAAAATAAAGGGTCGCTTATTGCAATGGATATTTACGAAAGTAAGCTTAAAAAGCTTAAAATTCGTGCCAAAAGAAATGGAGCGCACAACATTGACATGCGCGTTATAAACTCTACAAAACCCATCAAGAAGTTAAAAGAAAAAGCAGACCGTTTACTTATTGACGCGCCTTGTTCTGGACTAGGGGTATTGCGTCGTAACCCTGATTCAAAATGGAAATTGCAACCTGAATTTTTGAATAAAATTAGAGGAACTCAACAACACATTTTGCAAGAATATTCTAAAATAGTGAAACCTGGCGGCAAAATGGTCTATGCCACATGTTCAGTGTTACCCTCTGAAAATCAAGAACAAATTAAAACTTTTCTAAATTCTAAAGAAGGCCAAAACTTTGATTTGACAAAAGATAAAAGTATACTAGCACACCAAAGTGGCTATGATGGATTTTATATGGCGCTACTTGAAAAAAGGAGAATTTAAAAGAAAAAAAACATGTTTAAAACACGTGAATAACTCTTAAAAATAGCGCAACACATTAGCAATAATTACACAAAAAAAATTAAATTTGCATTAATTGATAATTATCAAATTTAAGCGCATGATTCACTTCTTTGGCCAACCAAATACCAAAGTTTTTGCAGTACAAACCCAAGGCGAATTACCTCTCGAAGACCTCACAAAATTGCAATGGCTTTTTGGAAACCAATCCAAAATAAATAATTCAACGATTGAAACCCCTTTTATTGGTCCTCGCGCTGCAATGATTACTCCTTGGAGTACAAATGCTGTAGAAATTACTCAAAATATGGGGATTTCAGGCATCATACGTATCGAAAAATTTGAAGCTGTAACAAAAGATCACCAAGGCTTCGATCCGATGATTTCAGAAAAATTTGCAGCACTCAATCAGCAAATTTTTGATATCAATATTACTCCAGAACCTATCTTGAATATTACTGATATTGCGGCCTACAATATCCAAGAAGGACTTGCACTTAACAACGAAGAAATTGATTACCTCAACGCCGTTAGCGAAAAAATAGGTCGCCCTCTCACTGATTCTGAAGTTTTTGGGTTTTCACAAGTGAATTCTGAACATTGTCGCCATAAAATTTTTAATGGAACTTTTATAATTGATGGCGAAGAACAACCCACTTCCCTATTCAAGCTTATCAAAGAAACCTCAAAGCAAAACCCCAACAACATTGTCTCTGCTTACAAAGACAATGTAGCCTTTATCAAAGGGCCCGTAGTAGAACAATTTGCACCCAAAAGTGCTGATAAACCAGATACTTATGTGACCGAAGATTTTGAATCTGTGATTTCTTTAAAAGCTGAAACACATAATTTTCCAACAACTGTAGAACCTTTCAACGGAGCAGCAACTGGTTCTGGTGGTGAAATCAGAGATCGCCTTGCAGGCGGAAAAGGCTCCTTACCATTAGCAGGAACAGCGGTATACATGACCTCCTACTCACGACTGTTAGACAACCGTCCATGGGAAAATGGTTTTAAAGAACGGCAATGGTTGTATCAAACACCAGTGGATATTTTGATTAAAGCTTCAAATGGTGCTTCAGATTTTGGAAATAAATTTGGACAACCCCTAATTTGTGGGTCAGTCCTTACTTTCGAGCATCAAGAAGATGCTGAAAGATTGGGTTTCGATAAAGTAATAATGCAAGCTGGTGGAATCGGATATGGAAAAGCTAATCAGGCTCTAAAAAGTTTACCAAAAGAGGGGGATGATATTGTTATTTTAGGGGGCGAAAATTACCGCATTGGAATGGGTGGTGCTGCTGTATCCTCAGCCGATACTGG
>ENA-OUOG01005565-OUOG01005565.1-marine-metagenome-genome-assembly--contig:-NODE-5565-length-10106-cov-5.508226_pt1 | contig 10106 bp, 5 predicted proteins | sample MGYA00248635_ERZ508505 | MGnify/ENA primary metagenome ERZ508505 (study PRJEB26176, sample SAMN06267871) | marine metagenome | isolation source: Saanich Inlet, British Columbia, Canada | place: Pacific...
ATGTATTATTACCACTATTTAGCAGAATGATGATAACTAGGCTATGTGGTGATACGTCGATGCGCGTATCGGCGATACGAAGCGTCGGATACGACGAAGACGGACGTAGGTATACTGTTTTCGCGCCGTTCACGTCGGCCCGTCCGCTTTTTCTCGCCACGGAAACGACGTCTGGCCCTCTCGGAACGCCGCGCGGCGTTCCGCGGGCGCCGCGCCGAACGCGAACTCGAGCTCCGTCTCGACGTCCAAGACGCCGTCGAACGCCAAGCTCAAACCAGAAACTCTGGCATCAGAACTGTTTTTGTCGCGCGGTTCGTTCGTGTCAGAACGAAACGAACACTCCGCCGCGGCGTTCCAGACACTCAGCGAACCCCCTTGCAGCTCGAACCGCGCGTCGGCGTCGAGGAAAAACGCGACGTCCGGCGTTTCACCCGTCTCAACGCCGCGCACGACGATTTTGATCGAGTCGCGATCGCGCGAAGAGTCCGAAGAGTCACTGTTCCGCGATGCGTCAGAAGACTCGGTTAAAGTCACGAAGTGCGCGTTCTCCTCGACCCAGTCGTCGTCCGAGACGGGGCGCGACGCGCGGAACACGCGAGACGGGCCCCCGACGGATGACAAAAAAGTGGGCGAGTGCATCGTCGCGGCGGTTCGCTCGCCCGCGGAGACAAAAACAAACCCGCCCCCCAAACAAGACACGCGACCGGAGACGCGAGCGCGACCGCGCGCGTGACAAGGCGTCGACGTCGTATTCGAATCGTCACTCGCCGCGACGGGCGCCTTTTCATTTTTTTTCGCCGAATTAAACGCGAGACGCCCGCCCGGCGCGCCGACGACGAAAGCGCCCATTGACTCGCGAACGTCGCCGAACCCGGAGACGCGCACAGTTATGTCGTTGGAAAACGCAAACGCGTCGTCCTCGAAGACGCCACCCAACGCCTTCGCGCCCGCGAACGCCGTCTCCAAACGCGACACGCGTCCCGCCGCGTCGGAAGACGCGTCGCTCGGTCCGCCGAAAAGCCCTCCGAAAAAGGGAGTGTTCGCGTTTCGCGACTCCGTCGTTTGCGGCAAAGTCGTCTCGAAACTTTTGGCGCGCCCGCCTCCTCCCGCGGCTCTCGCGGCGAACTGCGCGGCCAGGTCCTCGAACGCGCGCCGCGCGGCGGCGGCCATGCCGTTCGGGTCCCGGTCGGCGTCGCCGGATGCGCCGCCGAACGCGCCCTCCGCGAGTTGTTTCTTCAAGCGGTCGAGCATGGCCAACGCGGCGACGGAGGGATCGGCCGCCGCGGCGGCGTTCGCCCGCGACAGCTGCTCCGGCTCGTACGCGCACGACGCGAGGTTCAGCGTTCGCAGGCGCGTCGTCGTATTTGGAGACTCCGCTGAGTTAATCGAGGAAACGCCCCGCTCGACGAGAACGGCTTCGCAGATGTCGCGCGCCGCGTCTAAAAGCGGCGCCGCCGCCGCGCGGAACCGAAGCGTCGTCTTCGTCGTCGTCGTCGTCTCCGCTTCGTTCGCGGTCTCTCCTCCGCGCGCCGCGTCCGCCACGCGCGCGTACGCGTCGGTCGGGAAGTTCTCCACCAGCACGGGCGGCGCGCCGCGCGCGTGGTACGGCATGCGCTCCATGAGCCGGCGCAGGCCGGGAGGCGCCGACTTCGCGAGCTCGGCGGCGAACGTTTTCGCGTTCGAACCTTGCGCGTCTCTCGTGATTTCTTCGGCGCGGGTCACCGCGACGCACGCGTGTCGCAGCGCGTCCTCCCCGAGGCGGCTGAAAAGACGCTCGAGCGCGATGGCCTCCTCCTGCGTGAATCGAGCCGCCGCGGAGAGCACGAGGACGAACATGTGCACTCGCGCGGGCGCGGACGTGTCGGATTCGTGTAGCGGATTCGATTCGGCATCCTTCTCTTCACCAGAACGATTTCGCTCGTGTCCCGCCTGTCCGGCGCCCGAACCCGCGTCGGTCGCGCCCCCCTCCTCGCCTCGCAGGTGGGCGCTGATGTGCGCCAGGTTATCCTCCAGAAGCGCGCCACTGTCGCACGTCCCAGGGGTGTCGATGACGCACAGTTCCGTTCGTCTCGAGACGTCTTCTCCGACAGATCCCGCCGCGTCGTCGCCGCTCGTCGACGCGACGAGCGCGTCGTCTTCGTCCAGCCACGAGACCTGCCTCGCGCATCCCTCGGTGACCGAGGCGAAAGAGCGCCTCGCCGCGAACGCGTCCCTGCCCAGGAGCGAGTTCGCGGTCGCGCTCTTACCGTTTCCGGTCTGGCCCACGAGCACCACGGTGAGGCGCTGGGGGCGCATCGCGGGCAACCCTGGGCGGCGTGTGCGATACTGTCGGCGGTCGCGCCGGCGACCTTCCTTAAAGAAGTCGAACGTCCGCGAGTCGAGAACAAGAATCTGCGTCCGCTCGACTCGTCGAGAATCTGCCGCGGCCGACTCTAGCGTCTGCGACGGGACGCGCACCACTGAGCGCCGCGCGCGGTTCCCCCCACCTCACATCGCGTTCGCCCTCGCACGGCGGCGCGTCTCGTGGTGGGCAGGACGCGCCCCTCGCCGAACGCGCCCCCCTCGATCCTCGTTCGATCGTTCCGCGAGTCGCGCGTTCGACACGCGCTCTCCAAGCGTCGCGATTGAAGTCGTCGAAATCGAGATCCTCGGCGCGCGAGATCCGAGACGATGACCTCGTTCCTGACCGGCGCGCTCGGGGACTACCTCGGCGACGCGGTCGCCGCCGCGGTGGGCCTGGAGCATACGGATGCCGAGTTCTCCAAGCGCGCGGAGGCGGCGTTCAAGCACGCGGACGCGGACGGCTCGGGCGCGCTCGATTTCGGCGAGACGTACGCCGCGTGCGTAGCCGTGCCCGGGCTGAAGCACCTGTCGGAGGCGCGCGCGCGCGAAATCTTCAGGCGCTTCGACGAGGACGACAGCGGGTCTCTTGACGTGGAGGAGTTCAAGAAGCTCGCGGCGTTGCTGCGCAGCGCGCACGCGCTGGACCAGATGCCCGGCGTGATTTACTGCGGAGGAAGACTGATGAACCCGAGCAAGAACCCGGCGGTTGCGCAGGCGGCGCGACTGAAAGAGATCTACTCGAAGCCGTACGTTCCGCGAAGCGTCCTCGCGAAGGCTATCGCCAAGCCCACCGTACGCAGACGCGTGGTGTACGGAGGCGTGGACCTCGAAAACCTCGAGGCGCTCACGGATGACGACGAGACGATTGAAGGAGTTTCTCATCGTCGTTCGCGGAGCTCGGAGACTCGCGGCGACGCGAAAAAAAGACGCCGCCGACGATCGTCGCGAGGCGATACGGGTCTGTCGCGTTTTAAAAAAACCTCCTGGTCTGTCGGCGCGCTGGAGACGACGTATGTCTTGTTAGTCATCCTCCGTGCGCTCTGCGCCGTGCTCGGCACGGGATACATCCACCCGGACGAGTACCACCAGACGGTGGAGATCGGCGCGCGGGACGTGCTCTCGGTGGCGGCGTCGCCGCGCGCCTGGGAATTCGACTCGGCGGCGCCGACGCGGAGCGTCGCGGGCCACGTCCTCGCCGCGGGCGCCTCCTTCCGCGTCTGGCGGTTCCTCGCGCGCTTCGACAGGAACGTCGTACAAGTCGCGAAAGCGATGCTGGCGGGCGCCGCGGGAGGGTGCGAGAAGGCGGCGCTCGCGCGAGGCTTCGCCGCCGGGCTACGCCAACTGGAGTCAAAGCTCTTTCGCGACACAATGCGAGAAGGCGACGACGGTGAGACTCCGCGCGCCTTCGTTTTGGATGACGCCTTGGATGACACCTTACACGTCTCGCCGCTCGTGATTTTCCTCGCGCCGCGCGTGTTCGCGTTCTGCGCGTCGTTGATGGTGGACCTCGCGGCGTCGCGCGCCGCGCGCGCCGCGTACTGGGCCCAGTCTCCGAAGAAAAGCAGCGCGTCGAAAGCGCAAAAGCGCAAAAGCGCGCGCGGCGAGGCGCACCAGGAGAAGAGCTTCTCGGGCGCGGCGAGGGTTTCGCTCCACGCGCGTTTGTTCGTGGCGTCCGCCTGGCCCGCGGTGACGCTGCTGGTGCGCCCTTTGACGAACGCGGCGGAGTGCGTGCTCGTGTCTTGTCTGCTCTGCCTGGTGTGCGCGCCGACGATCACGGAAGGGCTGGACGACGACGACGAGGGCGTCGTCTTCCAATCAGAGCTTGACGTCCCCGAAAAAGCCGAAAAGACAAAAAAAAGCCGTCGCGCGCGCAACTCTTTGACGCGCGCGGCGTTCCGCGCGGGCGCCGTCACCGCACTCGGTACGTGGTCCCGCTTCACGTTCCCCCTGTTCGCCGCGCCGCTCGGGGCGCTGCTCGTCGTGAGAGCCGCGCGCGCGGAGAGCCGGGTATTGTCGCCGTATGGGCAAAGAGTCGCGTTTGTTCGCGGCGCGCTGGTCGCCGCCGCGGCGGGCTTCGCGGGCTTTTTCGTCGTCGCGCTCGTTATGATCGTCGTCGACACCGCGTACTTCGAAGGCTTCGAGGTGACGCGACGCGTGTTTTTCGGTGACGCGAGAGAAACTTTCGAAACGACGGATCCTGGCAGAACGGTTTTGATGGCGTTCATAAACGTCGTGATGCATCGCGCGAACGACGCGCTTTTATTCGCGCGCGCGTGGTTCCGAGACCCGTCTCCGCCTCCGGTTGATTTTTTTTCAGTCGCGTGGCGCGAGACGAGTTACTTCGTGGCGGCGACGCGATCGGAGGCGGGAAGGTTTTTGAAACGGTGCGCCGCCGCGCCGTGGGTCGTGACCCCGTACAACGCGTTCAAGTACAACGCGGTGTACGACAACTTAGAGACGCACGGCATACACCCGCGGCTGACGCACGTCATCGTCAACTTCCCGATGCTCTTCGGGCCGTTGGCGTTCGCCGCGTACAAATCTTGGTCGCGCGCGCTCGCCGGTTTCTTTTCTTTTTCTCGCGCGGCGACGGATTCCAAAAAAGAAAAGAAAACGAACGTGGACGCGGTGTCTTCCGCGGTGTCTTCCGCGAACGCCACGCGCGCGGCGCTGCTCTTCGCGCTCTTCGTTCCGTTACTCTGCCTGTCTTTGGCGCCGCACCAGGAACCGCGGTTCCTGCTCCCGCTGCTTCCCGCGGCGGCGGCGGCGGCGGCGGCGGACGGCGCGGCGGCGCGCTTCGCGGCTTCACCCGCGACGCTGGCGGCGTGGTCGGCGACCAACGCGCTCGCCGCCGGTTTCTTCGGGTTCGCGCACCAGGGCGGAGTCGTTCCCGCGGTGGCGCAGATGGCGAGCATTCTCGCTGAGGATGACACCGCGGAACACGCGCTCGTGTACTTCTGGCGCACGTACACGCCCCCGGAGTCGCTTTTGGCGTTCCCGGCGGAGCCGGAACCGCGAAAGAAACCGCGTCTCTCCGCGGATGCCTTTGGAAAGACGAACGGGTCCCCGTCCCCGTCCCCGTACGACGCGGCTCACTCCCGTGTCGGTGCCATCTCGCCGTCGCACGTGGTGGACCTTCAGGGCGCGAGCATGGACAGCGTGCTCGCCGCGTTCGCCGCGAACGAGGACTGGTCGCACTTCTACGTCGTGGCGCCCGCCACGGCGGCGGCGGAGTTGAAAGAGAGGTTGAAAGAGAGCGCGCCGGGGACGGCGGTGACGGAGACGTGGCGCCGCGGCGGGCACTTTTCCGGTGAGGAACTGCGCGGGTACCGCGACGCGTTTAACCGGGGGGGTCTGCGGGAACTGTGGGACGCCATGTCCCTCGGGGTGTACGCGGTGGAGAGGTGACTTTTTGGTGTGTCACTTGTTGTTGTATGCATATCACGAGACTGTTTTCGCGCGATTTTTCGCTAACAACGACGATCGTCGCGTCGTCTTCACGACAAACCCTTCGCCGAGCACTTCGACCCGCGCGTGCGCGTTCGTCCCAGGCGATGGCCGAGCCCGGGAACGCGGGCCTCCCGTCCCTCTCCGTGGACGGGGACGAGGTCCGCGTCAAGACCGCGGGGAGGATTCGGGACTACGTGTCTTACGTCGTCGACAGATTGCAGGTGCGCTTTCCAGATCCCTCCCTCGGTTCCGCCGACGCTCGCGCGAGGCGTCGCCATCCAGTCGCCCACCTGACTCGACGCGCCCCCCCGCACGACCCCCCGCGTTTCCGCGCGCGAACGCGTCGTTCCGCAGTCCGAGACCGGCGCTTCCACCTCGCGCGTGGTCACGGTCACCGCCACCGGGCGCGCCGTCCCGAAGGCGGTCGCGGTGGCGGAGATCGCGAAGCGCTCGCACGGCGGGGCGTTGCACCAGGTGACGACGATCGATTCGCTCGACGCGGCGGACGGCGCGAGACGGCGGAAAAGCGACGCCGAAGGCGCGTCCGACGAGAACACGCGAATCGGAGAGCCGATGACGAACGAAAACGAGACGCAAAAGAAAAGCACTTTTCCGAGCGAGCCGAACGTCGGTACCCGACGGGTCACGGCGATCGCAATCGCGCTCTCGCGCGATGCACGCGCGTTAAACGCGGAGGCGCCCGGGTACCAGTTCTCGCCGGAGACGACGCCGACGGAGTCCTTACCGTCGGCGGCGCGGTCCGATCGGCGGAAAGGCGACCGGGCACATGAGCTCCCCGAAAAGAAAAACACCGAGGCGGCCGCGGCGACGCCAGACGGGAAAGCGGACGCGCCGCGCCGGCGGCGAACGCGGCGCGGGCGCGGCGGCGCGAAGAAAGAGAAAGCCGCCGACGACGCCGACGCGTGAGGAAAAAAAGACGCAGAGGGTAAAGACTTGAAAAAAAACCTCGGGACGCGCGGTGGCCATCGCACAGACCGGCGCGGGATTCTCCGTGTGAAGACGTGTCATCACAAAATGCATCTCTCTTCCGACGCGCCGATACCCGCTCTCTTTGGGCTCGCCGCGGACCGCGTTTCGGTCGGATCACAAACGCGTCTCAGAAATCAGTGTTGGCTCCACTGGATAGACTTCAAGTCGATCCCCTCCTGCACCATCTCCCACAGCGGCGACATCTCGCGCAGCTTCGCGACGTGCTCCACCGTGAGCGCCACCGCCCGGTCCACCTCCTCCTCCGTGCTGAACCGCCCCAGCCCGTAGCGGATGCTCGTGTGCGCCATCTCCTCGTCCACGCCGAGCGCTCGGAGCACGTACGAGGGCTCGAGCGACGCCGACGTGCACGCGCTCCCCGAGGACACCGCGATCTCCTTCAGACCCATCAGCAGCGATTCGCCCTCCACGTACGCGAAGGACATGTTCACGTTGCCCGGGTACCGCGCGGTCTCGTCGCCGTTGATCTGCGTGTTCGCGCACTGGCTCGTGATGCCGTCCACCAGCCGCTTCGCCAGCTTTTGGACGTGCGCCTCGTCGCTGCGCATCTCCTCCGCGGCGATTTTTGCCGCCGCGCCGAGCCCGACGACGAGCGGCGTCGGTAGGGTGCCCGATCGCAAGCCTCTTTCTTGCCCTCCCCCCGAGATGAGCGCCTCCATGCGCAGACGCGGTCGGCGCCTGACGTACACCGCGCCTATGCCTTTCGGACCGTACATCTTGTGCCCCGAGATGCTCAGGCAGTCGATGTTCATGGCGTTCACGTCGACCGGGATCTTTCCAACGGCTTGCGCGGCGTCGGTGTGGAAAAAGATTTTCCGCGAGCGGCACAGCGCCCCGATCTCGGCGAGAGGCTGCACGACGCCGATCTCGTTGTTCACCGCCATCACCGAGACGATGGCTGTGTCGTCTCGCATCGCCTCTTCCAGCGTGTTCAAGTCGATCAGCCCGTTCGATTTCACCGGCAAGTACGTCACGTCCCAGCCGTGCTGCTCGAGGTAGCGGCACGAATCCAACACGCACTTGTGATCGGTCTGCGTCGTGATGACGTGTTTCTTGCGTCCCTTGTAAAAGTTCGCCACGCCCTTGATGGCCATGTTGTTACTCTCGGTCGCGCCGGAGGTGAAGATGATCTCCTTGGGGTTGGCGCCGATCAAATCCGCGAGCTCCTTGCGCGCGTTCTCGATCGCGGACTCCGCCTCCCAGCCGTACATGTGCGTGCGGCTGTGGGGGTTGCCGTAGGAGTCGACGAAGTAGGGCAGCATCGCATCCAGCACGCGCGGGTCCACGGGGGTGGTGGCCTGCATGTCAAGGTACAACGGGCGGCCCTGCAGCGAGACGCCCTTCATCTCGATCTCCTCCGAGGCGGAAGGGGCAGCCTCCGCGGCGAACCCGCGCGAGGTCACAAGTCTTGCGCGAGAGGAACCCGGGGGCGTCTCGCAAAAGGGGGTGCCTCGCGAAAAGGGCGCGCCAGGGGCGATCGACGCGACGCACGCGAAGCGCGCGCCGAGGGGGCGCGCGGACGCCGCGGCGCCGCCCAGCGCGCGAGCGGCGCGCGCGCAGCGAGCGAGAGGCATCTCAAACGTAGGTACCTTCGAAACCGGGGAGAACACTCGCGGGGTGCCTCGCGATCTGACCCATCGGCGGAAAGACACGTCGACGACGCCGTCGACGCCAACTTTTTCCAGATCAACGCCGTCGCGTGAGCGTTTTCGGCTTTTCTCGTCATCTTGTCCGCGCGACTCCGACGCGCGCGTGCCACGCCCCGAGCCGCCTCCCGTACGCGGTCGCCCCGTCGATGTGTCCTCCCGACCCGCGGCGCGCGAACGACGACGAAGACGAGCCGAGCCGACGACGCGCGCTCCGCGCGACCGCGACTTTCCGCGATTCCGGGGAAGGAGGAGGCGGCGAGACTCAGGCGCCTTCGCCTCGGAAGAGTCGTCGGGAGTGTCACGTCGCCGTCGTCGTGGACGTCTCGCGGGAGTGTCTGAGCGAGGACTGCCGCGGCGGCTTCGACTCGGCGGGAAACGCGACGCGCGTGACACGTCTGCGGGCGATGTGCGTTGCGGCGCGCGCGCTCGCCTCGGGGGCGGACGCGGCGTGCGCGTTCGTCGCCGAAGCCTCCGAAAACGGCCGATCCGAGATGAGTCATCATTCGCGTCGCGGCGAAAACAGAGCATTGTTTGTCGCGACGAACAAACGCGAGACGCGCGACGCGCTCGAGTCGTTGGAACGCGCCATTCACGACGCCGCGTCTCCGGTTCGAACGTCGGGCGCGTCACACGACGAAGGACCCCGAACGACCGCCGAACACCGTTCGCGACAAGAGCTTCTTCCGAACGGCGCGCCTCTGCCGACGGCGCTGCGGCTGGCGGCGATGGCGCTGCGGCGGATGTCGCCGAGCGGAGGAAAAAGCGCGAGCGCCTCCGCCGTCGCGGCGTCGCCGGAACCTCCGCCGCCGCGTCGCTCGATCCTCGTGCTCCTCGCGAGCGACGGGGAGGGTCGTGCACGAGATGGAACTCGACACATAGAAGACATCGCATCCGCTGTTAAAAAGCTTCGCGCGTTCGACGCGGACGCGAAGTGCCACGTGCTGCGCGTCGCGCCGCCGGAAAACGAGCAGAGGTTCGGGACGTTGACCTCCGCGATGACGAATTGCGCCGACTGTTCCGCGAGGGGAGACGAGATTAACGCCGACGTCTGCGACAAAGCCTTTGTTCGCGACTGCGTGTCGTGCGGGACGTGTCTGACGCGCACGAGGAACATCGTGTGGTCCAAAACCGGGTTCGGGAAGACGCACCTCGCGCGCGCCGCGTTTCGAAAACGCGTCTTCGGCGACGACGACGACGACGACGTAAACGGCGGCGACGAAAACGTCGTCGTCGCCGTTCCGGAAACGACGACCGACCCGCCCTCCGCGCGCGTCGGCGGCGTTTGCGGGAGCGTCCACGCCGCCGCGCAGGAGGTTTTGTCTTTGTCGTCGCGCGCCGAGATCGAGGCGAAGATCGAGTCGGCGCAAAGAGAGAGCGCGACGTTCGACGTGGAGACGCGTCGCGTGGTGGCGGTGCTTACGGATGAGGATAATAACTCGTCAAATACAAATTAACACGTAGACGTACGTACGCTCACGCCGTCGCGCGCGGCACCGGCGACGCGGTTTGCTCCGGGGCGGCCGCCTCGAATCCCTCGGGCGCGGGGAGGAAAGTCCCGCGCGAGGCTGGCGACTCGATTCGCGACCGATTCCTGGTTCGCGAACCCAGGCAAAGACGACGCGATCTCGCCCAACGCGGGAGCCGCCGACGCGAGCG
>ENA-OUOG01005571-OUOG01005571.1-marine-metagenome-genome-assembly--contig:-NODE-5571-length-10099-cov-3.119936_pt1 | contig 10099 bp, 9 predicted proteins | sample MGYA00248635_ERZ508505 | MGnify/ENA primary metagenome ERZ508505 (study PRJEB26176, sample SAMN06267871) | marine metagenome | isolation source: Saanich Inlet, British Columbia, Canada | place: Pacific...
TGCCAGCCTGGACATCAACCTCTGGCACAAAAGCCTTCACAAATGGCAGTAGCACCTCGCCAGAGCCCGTCTTGATGGCAAGGAGATCCTGGGCTGGAAGGTGGTCAACTCGCACGATTTCGCCAATTTCTGCATCGTCTCTGTGAACCTTTAGGCCAACCAGCTGGTGGTCATACCAGGCCTCAGGCTCAGGTGGGCTGGCATCAAGATCTGCCTCAACAAGCAGAATTGCACGGATAAGGCTCTCGGCCTGGTTGCGGTCGTTGATGCCATCCAAGAACAGCACAGGCATGGTGTTATACCAACGAAGCTCGGTTACCTTCACGGTTTTGCCATGCCAGGGCGAGTCCTCAGGAACCTGCAGCTCTAGAACCGTTCCTGGGGTGAAACGTTCGTTTGGGGAGTCGGTGTAAAGCTCTAGCTTGATTGCGCCTTTGAGGCCGTGCGCTTTGAGCAGGCGGCCTACCCGAAGCTTGGTGGTGCTAGTAATCGGTATCCACCACGTCTACACGAATGCGCTTGCCGCCGGCAAGGGCGTTGATGATTGTCCTTAGCGCGGTGGCAGTTCTGCCACCTTTGCCGATGACCCTGCCGAGGTCATCTGGGTGCACACGAACCTCCAGCAACTCGCTTTTCGCGATAGTGCGAAGCTCAACGGTCGCATCCTCAGGATTGTCGACAATTGCTCGCACAAGGTGCTGGAGGGTCGCCTGCAACATAATTACTCGCTCTTTGGCTCTTCAGCTGCTTCTGCGGCAGGTGCCTCTTCAGCTGGAGCTTCCTCGCTTGCAGGTGCCTCGGCAGGAGCTTCCTCTGCAGCCTCAGCCGCAGGGGCCTCCTCTGCTGGCGCTTCTGCCGCTGGCTCTGCTGAAGTCTCTTCCACAGGCGCTTCTGCAGGCGCTTCCACAGGCGCTTCTGCAGGTGCTTCTGCAGCCGGGGCTTCGGTAGCCTCTGCTGCTGGCTCTGCTGGGGCCTCCGCTGGAGTTTCCTCAGCTACCGCAGCCTCTTCGGCCACTGGAGCTTCAGCTGGAGCTTCTGCGACTGGAGTCTCTTCCTTTACAGGCTCTGGCTTCTTCTCTTCCTTGGGAAGGATTACGGACTTCTTCTTGGTGTCCGCTGCGAAAGTCTCTTTTGTTGCCTGGGGCTTGACAGTGTTCTTCTTCTCACCCTTTTCGTTGGCAACATCACCGGTCAGCTTGAGAATTACTGCAGCTGGCTCGGTTGGCTGAGCGCCAACGGATAGCCAGTACTGAGCGCGCTCAGAGTTGACCTCAATGATTGAAGGGTCGGTGGTTGGTACGTAGCGACCAATCTCCTCGATGACTCTTCCGTCACGGTGTGTTTTTGAATCTGCTACCACGATGCGGTAGTGGGGGTTGCGCTTCTTACCAATGCGCTTTAGGCGGATCTTTACAGCCACAATTCTCCTGTGAGTTTAGGGGCGAGGCTCCACCGTGAGCGTGGGGGCACACTCGGAGGCTTCTCAGGGTTTCTCGTACGTCTTGATAGAGGGTCGAGACGCTCGAACAAGGGAAGAGTCTGCCAGAAAATTCGCCATTTGGCTAGTTTCAAAGCCCGAAAGAACTGCCTTTTGAGTTGTCAGTGCCAAAGGTGAGGCCGGCATTTTCGGCAGCACGCTTCGCAGGGTTGCCGCTCTTTGAGCCTTTTTTCTTCTTGTCCTTCTTCTTGCCGCCGATGTAGCCGCCGCCCTTAGCGCCGCCCATCATGACAGGGTTGGTGCCGGGAAGGGTTGGCGCTCCGCCTTTAGCCATGGTCTTCATCATCTTTGCGGCCTGCTCAAAGCGCTGCATCAACTGGTTCACGTCAGTGACCGTCGTACCCGACCCCTTAGCAATTCTCATGCGCCTGGAGCCATTTAGAAGCTTGGGTTGCTCGCGTTCCTTCGGAGTCATCGAGCGAATGATGGCTTCGGTTCGGTCAATCATTTTTTCGTCGAAATCTTCAATATTCTGCTTCATCTGGCCAGCCCCTGGCAGCATAGCCATGATGCCCTTCATGCTGCCGAGCTTTCTCAGCTGCTGCATCTGATCCAGAAAGTCCTGCAGTGTGAACTGGTCCTGAGCAATCTTTTGAGCAAGCTTCTCGCTCTCCTCTTCATCAAATGCCCTTTGAGCCTGCTCGATAAGGGTAAGGATGTCGCCCATGTCGAGAATTCGGCTAGCCATGCGGTCTGGGTAGAAGGGCTCGAAGGCATCCAGCCCCTCCCCAGTTGAGCTAAAGAGAATTGGGGCCCCTGTGATGGTCGCAACCGATAGTGCCGCACCACCTCTGGCATCACCATCAAGCTTGGTGAGAACCACTCCTGTCACTCCGACGCCATCCTTGAAGGCATTCGCAACATTGACTGCGTCCTGACCAAGCATTGAGTCGATAACAAAAAGCATTTCATCGGGAGAGGTTGCATCTCGAATGTCTCTCGCCTGCTTCATCATCTCCTCATCGATACCGGTCCTACCGGCGGTGTCGATGATCACTACTGAGTGCTGGTCCTTTTTTGCTGTTTCGACACCCTTCTTAGCTACCGCCACAGGGTCACCTGATCCGTTACCAGCCTCGGGAGCAAAGACCGGAACTCCGACCTTCTCCCCCAGCACCTGAAGCTGGTTTACTGCGTTGGGCCTTTGTAGGTCGCAGGCGACCAACAAGGGCGTCTGATTCTGGTCCTTGAGCCATTTTGCAAGCTTGCCGGCGAGCGTTGTCTTACCCGAACCCTGAAGACCTGCGAGCATCAAAACCGTCGGTGGATTCTTTGAAAATGTCAGCTTCCTGGCTTCTCCTCCAAGAATGCCAATTAGCTCATCTTGGACAATCTGAACCACTTGCTGAGAGGGGTTTAGTGCCTTGGAGACCTCGTCCCCCATAGCGCGCTCGCGAATCCTGGAGATGAAGTCCTTGACCACCTCGAGCGCGACATCCGCCTCGAGTAGAGCGCGTCGGATGTCCCTGAGAGTCTCATCAATATCGGCGGCGGAAAGCTTGCCTTTGCCTTTGAGGCTCTTGAACGTCCCGCTCAGGCGATCCGAAAGATTGTCGAACAATCCATTTCTCCTTCGCTTACGGCCAAAAGCCTAATCTAGGGCCTTACCAATAGTCTTGACTGGTGAGCAAAGTGGGAAGACTGGGGCTAATACTTAGAGGCAATTTCGCTGGGACCGTATTTGCGGTTCTTGGCACCATCTTTCACCAAAGCATTCTTTCGGGTCTGCCTTTTGGTCTGGGGATGGCGTTGTTTTCCCTGCTCATCTATGCGGTCTCTGTTAGACCTTACAAAACAGAGTCTTGGGCCTTTGGTCTCACTGTTTCGGCATTGGTCTTTTTCTTTGCCCAAGACTTCGGTCAAGACAAGCTAATCCCAGCAACAACAATTGGCTACGTTTGGTCATACGGGTCGATAGCAATCGTGCTTCTCGTAGCTATGTTCCCAAGGTTTCGCTCATAAGCCTCTAGCGCCGCTGGCACTTGGGGCAGAAATAAGATGACCTATTTGCCCAGGCCTCGCGCTTAATCGCGCTACCGCACCTCTGACAAGGCAGTCCTGCACGGCTGTAGGCATTAAGTTCCTGCGAAAAATAGCCAGATTCACCATTTACGTTCTTGTATTGCTCGTCAAAACTTGTTCCACCACGCTCAACCGCTTCCCGAAGGACCTCCTTGGCAACTTCGATTAGCTCATTTAGCTTTTTGGCCGAGATTTCGCTGGCAGGCCTGTCGTAGTGAAGCCGCGATCGCCAGAGGCTCTCGTCAGCGTAGATATTTCCTATGCCGCTAAGAAGGTTCTGGTCGAGCAGCACCCTCTTGATCCCAGAGTTTCGCTTGCGCATTTTAGAAACCACTAACCCGGCATCAAAGTTTGGGTCCAATAAGTCTCTTGCGATATGAGAGACGGAGGTTGGTATCAACGAGCTTGCCTCGCCCTCTGGAAAGTAGCCTGCGGGAGAGTTATCTCCGGTGTCTACGAGATCATCAATTTGCATGCCGCCAAACAGCCTTTGGTCTACAAAGCGCATCTCTATTTCTTCACCGGTTGGTTTCTCTAACCGCAGGGTGATTCTGGTGAGCTTGTCCTCACCAAAGTCCTTGGACCTAACCAAGACCTGTCCGCTCATGCCGAGATGGCAAACAACTGCGCGGGTTGCAGTAAGCGGCAACCAAAGGAACTTGCCGCGCCTTATTACTCCTTGGAGGCGCTCGCCTGTTAGCTCGCTGACGAAGCCATCAGGGCCAGAGAAGTTGCGCTTCAGGCTGCGGCTGTCATGGACCTGGATTTCTTTGACCTGAGCGCAGATTACGTGAGTTGCGAGACCGGCACGAACAGTCTCGACTTCGGGTAGTTCCGGCACTAGAGCTCCGAGAGGGTTCGCAGCGCGCTAAGCGCCGCGTCGGTCTCAGCTTTGCGCTTGGTGCGTCCAGAGCCAGACCCCAGGCTCAGCTTGCCCGAAAAACAGGTCGCGAAATAGATGCGCTCGTGCTCCGGTCCAGATTCTGACATTTCGTAGGTGGGCTCTTCGCGATTTAGCTTCTTGAGCTTCACAGCCAGTGATGTCTTGGGGTCGGCAAACTCTCTAAGGGCATCGGAGTCGTCAAGTAGCGGGAGGATGTGAGCGGAAATTATCTTGCCTGCGTTTTCAAGTCCTGAGTGGATGTAGGCAGCGCCAATTAGGGCCTCAAACGCATCGGCGAGAATGTTTTCTTTGCGCCTGCCCTCTGTTTGCTCCTCACCTTTACCTAGAAATAGGTACTTGCCAAGATCAATGCGGTTTGCTGCAACCGCAAGAGCCTGGGCGGAGACAACACCGTTTTTTAGCTTTGTTAGTTCACCCTCCGAGAGCTCCTGGTGAGCGGTGAAGATGTGGGAGGCGACCAGATAACCGAGCACTGAGTCGCCAAGGAACTCTAGGCGCTCGTTGTCAGAGCCACCGTTTTCGTAGGCGAAGGAAGAGTGTGTGAGGGCGAGCTTGAGAAGCTCGGGTGAAATCTCAGCCCCGAGCCGCCCCAGCAGCTCGTCAGACATTTGTTAGCTGTCGGCTACTTTGCGACCCTTGTATTCCATGTAGAGCTCGGTGCCGACTGAGTCGGTAACTACCTTGGCCCTGTGAGGAAGGCTGTAGACGGTCTGTCCATTCTCAACGGTCTTGACCAGGGTTACTGGCTCTGCCTTCCACTGCGAACGGCGTGCGTGAGTGTTAGCACGTGACTTGCGCCTCTTTGGTACTGGCATCTGTAGCTCCTCAATTGGCCCGCTCTATGTGGAAAGCGAGAAAAGTCTTTGTGGTTTGAAGGTGCTAAACCTTCTTCCAAACCCACGAAAGCTTACTTGAAAAGTTTCTGCTTTCCAAGAAAAACCTTAGGTTTACTGGTCTTGCTGGTTTGGGGGTAGTGCTGCCACAAGCGGGTGGTCACCTGGAATTGGGCCTGTCTTGGCAGCACCTCCCGGAGAGCCGATCTCGTTGAAGAAATCGACGTTTACCGAGTAGTAGTCGCTCCACTCACCGGGTAGGTCGTCCTCGTAATAGATGGCCTCTACGGGGCAAACCGGCTCGCAGGCACCGCAGTCAACGCACTCATCTGGGTGGATGTAGAGCATGCGATCGCCCTCGTAGATGCAGTCCACGGGACATTCGTCAATGCAGGCTTTGTCCTTGAGGTCCACACACGGTAGTGCGATTACGTAGGTCAACTGGTTACTCCTTGAAAACTCTGTAAGTCTAAATCAGCTCAAACTCGAATTACTTCCAATGCCGGCTAGTTTCCCGGCTTTCTTGCCACAAGACCATTTGCAAACTCCTCGGCGGAGAAGAAGGCAAAGTCATTGACCCCCTCGCCCACCCCAACCAGCTTCACCGGCAAGTCCAGTTGCTGCTGGATTGTGTAAACAATGCCGCCCTTGGCGGTGCCATCGAGTTTGGTCATTACGATTCCAGTCACTTCCGCAACTTCGGTAAAAGCCTTGGCCTGGTTTATGGCGTTTTGTCCGGTGGTGGCGTCGATAACTAGCAGAACTTCGTTAATCTGCGCCTGCTTTTCAATAGCCCTGCGAATCTTGCCGAGCTCGTCCATCAGGTCTTTCTTGTTCTGAAGCCTGCCGGCGGTGTCAACAATGGCAATGTCAGCATCGTTCTTTATTGCAAGCTCAACGGTTTGGTAGGCAACAGAGGCCGGGTCCTGCCCATCGCGCTCCGGTCTGACAATTCCAGCCCCTGAGCGTTCGGCCCAGGTTGCCAATTGATCCACAGCTGCAGCCCTAAAAGTGTCGGCAGCTCCAAGAACTACCTCCCACTCACCATCCCTTAGCCATTTAGCGAGCTTTCCTATTGTCGTTGTCTTACCAGCGCCATTGACTCCAACCACCAAGAAGACATAGGGCAGCTTTCCGTCCGAGAGGTTGAGCTGCAGATCATCTCGATGAAGCTTTTCAACTAACAGCTCTTTTAGGAGCAACCTAAGTTCTGCGTCGGAGGTGGCGCCCGTCTTACTGGCCGCTTTGCGAAGGCTCTCAGTTATCTCAACAGAAGCCTCAACTCCAAAGTCTGCAAGCAAAAGAATGTCTTCCAAATCTTCAATGTCGACGTTTGAAGAAAATAGCGACCTAATGCCATCACTGAGCGACCTCTTTGGCAGTTCTACCTCTACAACCTCTGCCTTAGGTTCCGGCTCTTTTGTTGGCTCAGGTTCCTCCGCAGGCTCTACAACATCCTCAATTGGGGTATCGAAGGTTGGCTGTGGCTCGATTTCTTTTTCTGGCTCTGGGGCTTTGGCCGTGACGCTGGCCGGGACCTCGGTGGCAGGCGCTGGAGGCGCAACCGGTGCCTCCACTTCGGGCTCGGGGATTGCTTTGGTTGCTTCTGCATCTGGCTGCGGTTGGGCTTCTTCCTTTTTCCCTCTTAAGCGCTTTAGAAACTTAAACACTTAGCCGGCCTTGTCGAGTTTTTGTCCGACCACACGAGTGATGCCGTCTTTGCCCATACTCACACCATAGAGAGCATCTGCAATTTCCATCGTGCGCTTTTGGTGGGTCACGATAATCAGCTGAGAAGTCTCCCTAAGGGTCTCAAGGACCTCTAAGAGCCTTCCCAGGTTCGCATCATCCAAGGCGGCCTCAACCTCGTCTAAGACATAGAACGGGCTTGGTCTGGCTTTGAAAATTGCAATAAGAAGTGCGATTGCAGCAAGAGACCTCTCCCCACCTGACAGAAGACTCATGCGCTCGATGCGCTTGCCAGCAGGTCTGACCGAGACTTCAACTCCTGCCTCTTGACCCTCTTCGGGTTCGGTGAGGGAAATCGAGCCGGTGCCACCAGGGAACAGGACAGGGAAAATCTCTTCAAAAGCCTTTTTGGTGTCCTCAAAGGCTGCAAGGAAAGTGGTGTTCATTTTCTCGCCAAGGTCCTTGATAATGCCCTTGAGGTCATTTCTGGCATTGTTGAGGTCCGCAAGCTGTTCGGTTAGATACTTATGGCGCTCTTCTAGAGCTGAAAATTCTTCGAGGGCGAGTGGGTTGAACGATCCAAGTTGAGCAAGTCTACTTTCGGAGCTCTTGATGGCCCTGCGAAGCTGGTCTTCAGTCTTCGGCTCTTTATCACTAAGAATTGCGGTCTCTTCGACTAGCTCTGAGGGCGTCATAGAGAGTTCATCAAAGATCTTTTCTGTAAGGCTCTGGTGTTGAAGCTTGAGCTGATAAACCTTCATTTCAGACTCCTGAGCAGTTTGCCCAAGATCAAGCGCTCTCGATTCCATGCCGCTAACTTGGTTTCTAAGCTCGTTCAAGCGCGTTGCTTTCTGCTGGCGCGAGGCTTCTAGCTCTCTAAGGTCCGTCCTGGCGCTTGCAATAAGTCTTTCCATCAGTTGCAGGAGGCGTCCCGCAGCGACAAGAACCTTCTCTGAGTTCTTAGCCTGCTGTCCCTGACTCTCAAGTTTTCGCTCCCACTCAGCTTTCTCGTTTTCGGCTAATTGAAACCGTTGCCGCAGAGTTTGCTCCTCTCGCTCTGCTGCAGATAAGCGTTCCTTCATTGCCCCGAGTTCGATCTGAGCGTCAGTTTCAGCTTGCCGAGAGACTTCTAGTTGTTCCAAAAGTTGTGATCGACGTCCCGAATCAAATGCGCTGCTGGTTGGCTGGACTTCTTCGAGTTTGCTTCGGATGGCAGCCAGCTCTTGAGAGTCGGCTTGAACATTGTCCCTAAGAAGCGCGATAGAGCTCTCAATTCTTGTTCTTTCATCATTAGCGCCCTCAAGTTGAGCAGTTAGCCTTCCGAAATTTTCCGCTTTCTTTGCAGACTCGGCGTCTTGCCTTTGTAGCTCATTCAGGGTTGCGGTCACCTCATCGCTACGAGTGACTAGATCGTCCTTGAGCCGGGTAAGAGCCTCGCTGGCCCGTTCTATTTCTCTGCTAAGAGATGCCAGCTCTTCAGAAATCTGCGTTTGTTCTGCGATGAGCTCGACCTTGGACAGATCTGTTCCGCTCCCACCCTTAACTACATTTCGCGATAAGTAATCACCATCTACGGTCACAACGACGACTTCATCATTGTGAAGTGATTCCATCAGCCGTCCTGCTTCATCGAGGTCGTTAGCGACAACAAAATTATTTAGAAGCTTCCTGAGCTCTAAGGGTCCCTCCACAACTGACAACAAAAGCCTCGCCTGTGAGCCAAAGTCCTTGGGCTCCTGCGACACCAGACCAGTTACCACCATCTCTGCACGGCCCAACTCGTTCTCGCGAAGGTGAGAAATTGCAGCAATCGCAGCATCCAGAGAACTGGCACTCATCGCATTTGCCAGCGAACCGAGAGCTACAGCGACAGCCTTTTCATAGCCTGGCTCAACCTTTACTTGGTCCGCAAATAACGTTTCCATTCCTCTGGGTTTTGCCTTGATTAGCTTTCCTGCACCATCTTGGTTCTCAAGCATTTGACCGAGCGCAGCATGACGCGCCGCCAAATAGTCTCGCCTCTTTTCAAGTTCCTGAAGCTCGTCTCTTGCTACATCGACCCTGGCTCGAGCCTCAGCCTCCTTTTTGCGAGAGCCTTCATATTTGGCCCTGAGGTTAGTAGCCGGAGACTGTATTCCAATCTCAAGCTCGCGGCGTTCAGCCTCGAGCTCTGCAACATGAGCACTCAGGCTTTGCAGCTGTTCACTTTGCGCCTCTAGAGCTTCTTGAGTTTGCGCTATCGACTTCTCGAGAGCCCTCTTGTTAGCTTCCTGCTTGGCCATGGCAGCATTGCGCTCTTCTGCCTGGAGGCGAAAGGCTTCAGCCTCTGAATCAAAGTCTTCTAATTGTTTGAACGCAAGAGATTTGGCAATCGAAGTAGCACTCAGGGAATCTGCCGCAAGCTGGACAAGTTTCGAGAGCTCTTCCACTTGAGGCTTTATGTGCTCGAGACCCCGTTGAATCTCCTCAAACTTTTGCATTTGATAGCCGCTTGGCCTGTCCGACATCAAATTAATCTTTTGAGCTGCGATTGCTCTGGCACTACGAAGGGAGGTCTCGACTGATTCGAGGGAGAAAAGCCGTGACCTTGCTGTGTCAGTGAGAGTCTGATTTAGTTCAACTTCAATCCCTGCAACCACTCCCCTTAGGGTGTCCAGCTGAGATTGGTTGAGGGAAGCCTCGGCCTTTCTCTTCGACTCTTCATTAGAGGCCGTATCCAGCTCTTGCTTCAAGTCATCGAGTTGCAACGCAAAGAGCTGGGCCTTATCTGAGCGGATACCGGCAGAAATCTCTCTTGCCTGCTGGGCGGTCTCTGCTTGTCTTCCAAGCGGCCTAAGGTTCCGCTTTACCTCAGAAATTAAATCTTGTAGCCGATTCAGATTTGATTGCATGGTTTCTAATTTGCGTTCAGTTTTCTCGCGTCTCCTGCGGTATTTGAGAACACCAGTAGCTTCTTCAATGAAGGCTCTGCGATCCAACGGGGTTGCCTTGAGGACGTTATCAAGCTGACCCTGTCCGACGATTGAATGCATTTCTCGGCCCAGTCCTGCATCACTTATTAACTCCTGAATGTCGATTAGTCTGCAAGGCTCTCCATTGATTGAGTACTCGCTCGATCCGCTCAAATAAACTCTTCTTGAAATTGAAATTTCA
>ENA-OUOG01005573-OUOG01005573.1-marine-metagenome-genome-assembly--contig:-NODE-5573-length-10097-cov-4.314770_pt1 | contig 10097 bp, 7 predicted proteins | sample MGYA00248635_ERZ508505 | MGnify/ENA primary metagenome ERZ508505 (study PRJEB26176, sample SAMN06267871) | marine metagenome | isolation source: Saanich Inlet, British Columbia, Canada | place: Pacific...
CCACCATCAGTATTGATGCCAGGAATATATGCTTCTAACGATGCAGTTGCAGCCGAATGGTTTGCACCAGCAGGTTTAAATAGAGGTGGTATTGTAGGTGCAATATCTGTATTAAACAGATTAACACACGCTGAAAGAGATGAATTGTATGAAGGAAAGATTAATCCAATCGCTCAGTTCCCTGGAGAAGGTATCGTAGCATTTGGACAGAAAACACTTCAAGACCGTTCATCAGCACTTGATAGAATCAACGTAAGAAGATTATTAATCAAAGTGAAGAAGTACATCGCATCTACATCAAGATACCTTGTATTCGAACAGAACACATCACAGACAAGAGGTAAGTTCTTAAATACTGTTAATCCTTATTTAGAAGGAATACAACAAAGACAAGGACTTTATGCTTTTAGAGTAGTAATGGATGAATCTAACAATACACCAGATGTAATCGATAGAAACATCTTGGCAGGGGCTATTTACTTACAACCTACCAAAACGGCTGAATTCATTGTAATTGATTTCAACATTCTACCGACTGGGGCTAGTTTTACGGCATAATTAAAAAATAAAAAGAATCTATATTTATAGTAGTATAAATGGGAATACTTATTATGGGAAAGAAAAAACTTAATGAAGGATTATTTGGAGCTGCTAAAAAGTTTTCAGATGCATTTTTTGATGGATTGAAAGCAAATGTTACCAATAGAGCTTTAGAAAAAGTAAAACAAAACAAATCAATTCCACCAAAAATAGTTCAGAAAATGACTGAATTGGATAAAGCTGCAAAAGAGTTGGAAAAAATGCTTAAAGATTTGGAATAATCGTATTAAACTTCAATGGCCGATAAGCAAACAATAGAACTATTAAAAGAAGCTGCAAGATTACGAACTGCTGCTAAAGCTGAAATGGAAAAGATAACCAAAGAGCTTTTAAAGCAAGGTAATATTTCAGAAGCTCAAGCACGCGTAGAGGCAAAAAAACAAGAAGGATACAAAAAAATTGTAGAACAATTAAAAGAAATAAATTCTCAAGTTCAAGAACAAAGAACCGCTCAAAAAGAAGCAATAGGTTCTTTGATGCAACAAGAACAAAGATTAAAATCCTTTTCAGGTCTACAACAAAGTATTGTTGGGTTTGAAAGAAAAAAAATTGAATTACTTGCTCAACAAGGTTCAATGCATCAAAACCAAAAAGATGCATTTGGTAGAATATCTGATTTAAATCAAGAATTGTTAGGATTATCAGCTGAAGATATTGTTAGTAGAGGTGAGATAAGTAGACAAATTGAGGCAGAGATTACTGCATTAGATGAAAAGGGAAAAAGACAAAATGGCTTAGGTGCTGGTAGTAGAGAATTATTGGCTGTAATGAAGAAAGAGTATGCTGTGGCCAGTAACATATCTAATCTAACACAAGACCAACAAAAACAATTAGAAGCTCAATTATCTACATATGACTCTATAAAAAAATCAATTGGAGGTGTATTGGATACAGCCGCAGCATTAACATCAACATTAGGAGCAGCCGTAGGTGGTTTACTTATTGGTGTTGGTATGGTTGTTGATAAGTTTGGGCAGGTAAATAGAGAATTAGGACAGAGTTTTGTACAAGGTTTAAACTCATCAACCGCATCAGCAACCGCATTGGGTTTCATCTTTGATGATACTGCTGGTACTGTAAGAGAATTGGCATCAGAATTCGGTGGAGTAGATGCAGCAACCCTAAGTACACAAACTAATATTGGTTTAATGGCAACCAATATGGGTATCTCCAATAAAGAAGCTGTTGGATTAACTGCCTCATTTGCAAGAATGAATGGTGGTTCAACCGATATCGCAGCAGATATGGTTAAGACCACACAAGAATTCGCATCACAAAATGGAATCATTCCAGCCGCTCTGATGCAAGATTTAGCTGGAGCAACTGAACAATTTGCATTATTTGGTAAGGATGGTGGTAAAAATATTTTAGAGGCAGCGGGATATGCTCAAAAGTTGGGTGTAAATATGAATACCATTAGTGGTATTGCTGATAATTTATTAGATTTTGAATCTTCAATTACCAAAGAATTAGAATTAGGTGCTATGTTAGGTAGAAATATCAATTTAGATAGAGCTAGAGCATTGGCATTTGAGGGTGATATAAAGGGAGCTACCGAAGAAACTTTAAGAGCATTAGGGGGTATTGAATCATTCAATAGAATGGATTACTTCCAAAAGAAACAAACCGCAGATTTATTGGGTGTATCGGTTGCAGAACTTCAAAAGATGGCTGATAATCAAAATAAAGCAGCCACTATGGGTGATGCTGTAAATGCAAAGTTCTCTAAAATGGGAGAACTCATCAATGGTGGATTAAACAAATACTTAGGAACTGGTTTAAAAGGTTTAGGTGGTATGATTACTATGACCGGTCAATTGGGAACTGGATTCTCAGCAATGGGAACTTCTATTGGTGGTATAGTTAAAGGTACTGGACAGGTTCTAAAAAATATATTACAAATGACTGCTGGGTCTGTATTAAAAGGATTAAAAGTAGTTGGTGGGGCATTATCTAATTCAAAGCTTGGAAAAGCCGTAGGTGGTGTAAAGGATAAACTTATGAGTGGAGTAGCTGATAAGTTTAGTGGTGGAGGAGCCACATCTCCTAAAGGTAGCGGAATGCCAGGTAAAGGTATTATGGAAGGAATGTCCAAAATCAATATGAATGCAGTTCTTAAAGGTGCAGCAGCAATGGTAATCGTAGCTGGTGCGGTATTCGTATTCGGAAAAGCAGTACAAGAATTTATGAAGGTTAGTTGGGAAGCGGTTGGAATGGCTGTGGTATCAATGTTAGCCTTAGTTGGAGCAGTTGCACTATTAGGAGCAATTATGATGAGTGGTGTAGGTGCAGTAGCAATATTAGCTGGAGCAGCCGCAATGTTAGTAATCGCCGCATCGGTATTGGTATTAGGACACGCTCTTCAAGCAATCGGAACTGGATTTGAGATGATGGCTAGTGGTATCGGAACTCTAATGCCACAATTGATGTCTGTAGCAACCACCATAAGTGGATTGGTATTACTCATTCCAGCAATAGGATTACTTTCATTATCTTTGATGGGATTATCCGCATCTCTAATGGCATTGGGTGTAGCTGGTATTGTAGCAGCACCCGGTCTTATGGCATTGGGTGCAGTTGGTGCAATCACACAAGGATTAAATTCACTATTTGGTGGTGGTGAAGAAGAAGAAGCAGGTGATGGTGGAGGAGAAGATAAATCTCAACTACTTATAGATGAAATAAAAGGTTTACGAAGTGATTTACTTTCTGGAAAAATAGGAGTTTATATGGATGGTGAAAAAGTAACATCCAGAGTATCAGCTGCTGTTGAGAGAGTAGGTGGAAATTCATACGCAATGAGTTAAGATGGCACAAACATTAAAAGAATTATTTAAAAGTAAACAATTACCTTCTCAGGGTGGAAAAACCGCTGAGGAAGTTTATGCTATCCGAAATTCTAAAGATATACGAATTTCTACATCTGACCCATTGGTAAACAATACTGGATTTGTACCAGCTAGATTATTAAGAAAAACTTTAGGTGTTAAGGGGAGTGAAACTTTTTTAGAGGAAGAGGTAACCGGATTAAGAATTATCAGAGGATTTTCAACACCTGTAATATATGGTAACGAAGTAGGTAGAATTACTCTAAGAACAACACCTTTATTAGATTTAATGAAAACTGCTACTTCTGGTAAAATTGCTGATGGTGGTTTGATTGGTGGTAAACTTACTAAATTAAGAAATGACATAAATTCTAAATTAGGTATCCCTCAAGCAGCAACTCCAACTTTCGTAGTAAATGGATTAAACAAAGGTGGTCTTGTTGGTACTGAAAAAATTAACTTAGGACTGACTCAAGATAGAATGAATGATTTAGCTGCAATTAGAAACTCAGCAGAAGGTTCACTATTGGGTAAACTACTTAAAGAAGGTGGTGGTGGAAACTTAAAAACAATAGGTAGGCAAGCATTAGGTTCAGCTATTAAATATGGTAAAGATGAATTACGAAAAAAATTATTTGGTGATGGTAAAAGAACTGGATTAAAAATAAAAGGTGTTGTTTTTGGTGATAATAGTGTAACTGGGTTTACTGAAGAAAGTTCTAAATGGTATAATACTATAAATGTAAACTATGGTGATAATGAGAATGCTAGACCAAAAAATGACCCAACTACAATAAAAGTTGACAAAGATGGTCAACGATATTCTAAAACTATTTCACCTAACGCAGATAATGCAAAAGATAGAAATGATTTATCATATAAACAACAATTAGATTATGAACCACTAACTGAGTGGAGAAGTCAAGGTGGTGATATTTCACCAATTAGATTTTCTCAAACTCCTGATAGAATACCTAAATTTTCACAAAAAGGTGAAATTATAGAATATACTAACGATAAAAATTTAGAAACCGATAAACGAGGATTTTATACTATAAATGATACTATAAATAATCAAGGCGTTTATAGTGGTACATCTACTGGTGAATTGGATGATATAGATTTTATAACTTTAAAATTCTATTCTATACCATTAGGAAAAACTTCACAATTCAGGTGTACTGTAACTGGATTATCTGAAACATTTTCACCTTCTTGGGAATCTTATAAGTTTTTAGGTAACCCGTTTAGTAATTACACATATAGTGGTATAGAAAGGAGTGTTACTTTTAATTTTAAAGTATATTCTCTAAATCCAAATGAACACAAAGTAGTTTGGGATAAGTTAAACTTTTTAACGGGATTAGTTTATCCTCAAGGATATGATGAAGATAGTACAGCGTTAACCCCACCATTTATACGATTTACATTGGGTGATTTATTTAACAATAAAATTGGATTTATAGAATCGTTATCATACACATATGATGATAATTCACCTTGGAACATTACTAAAAAGGAAAAATCATATTTAGCAAATGTAGCTGGAACTGCTTTGGGTGCATTGGGTAATGTATCTCCAAATGATGAGGTAGATATGAAAGGTTATAAATTACCTATGATTATTGATGTTGCAACAACTATAAAATTTGTTGAAAGTAGGGGAGTAACTAGTGGTAGAAAATTCTTTAATTTTAATCCACAAACATCTTAATTATGGCAAGTAGATATCAAAATGATGAAGTAAAAACAACCAATGATGGTAGAACGGTATATCGTTCTAGAATATATCCATCAATTCCACTAAGGGATGATGATATGTATGTTGCATCTGAAACTGGTGATAGATTAGATACACTTGCGTATCAATATTATAAAGATGCATCTTTATGGTGGATAATAGCAGCTGCTAATAATTTACATGATGCCCCATTTGGATTAAAGGATGGTACAATATTAAGGATACCACAAAATTATCTTCAGATTTTAAACAATTTTAATGAATAAGTTATGTCTACATTTCCAAATTTTTCAAACATAGCCGGATATGTTCAAACTACTCTAAAAAATAGAGTTAATAATCCATATGAGGTATCTAAATTAAACCCATGGATTAGAGTAGTTTCTGGTGTTAGTAATACAGCTGCTAGGGGTTTAGTATTATATTCAAATCCTGATTTTAGTTTATTTAAAGCAGCTGGAGATAATGCTCCGGCTAGTATTTATGGTACTACTTCTCAGGCTGGTGTAATTGGTGTAGACTGGGATAAAAAGGCAATAGCACCTAACCCTGGTGTAGGATTAAGACCTTCCCCAATCATTGAATCTATTGAAATAGATGAGGGTGCGGGTAATTTAAGTAGAAAAGCTAGTTTTTCAATTAAGTGTTTCTCAAAAGAACAAATGGAATTGGTAACTCAATACTTTTTGGAACCGGGATTTTCTATATTCATTGAATTTGGTTGGAATACTGATGCGGGTGTTAGATATGTAACATCAGATTTATCAGCTAAAGCTATTGGTAATTTCCAAAACTTTAAAAATTTAGATACCAAACGAAAAAATTCAGAAGGTCAATATGATAACTATTTAGGATTTATTACTGGAGGTAATGTTGAAGTTAGTGGTGAAATTTGGACAGTAAATGTAAAATGTACTGGTTTTACTGAATTACCTGCTTATTTGATAAATGGTGATAATAATGGTAAAAAACAAAACACAGAAGATGCTCAGGAGTTAATAGAAAAAACTGCAAAAGAAAATGAATATAAAAATTTAAGTTCTGAAGCTAATTTAAATAAAAAAAGGTGGATGTTTGCATACAACGCCCTACCATCAAATAGAAAAACAATTCCTATCAAAAGTTTAGAAAATGAAATAGATGATAGTTTATTGGTAGTACCATTAGCGCATGCGGTTAATTACATCAATTTTGATGAACCAGTTAGAGATAAAATGAATGCTAAGGGTGATGGTACTATGCTTAGTAGACTTTTTGGAACAGGGGGTGCAAAACAATCTACTAAGGATGGTGATGGGAAGAGATTAGATTTACCAGCCGGTACTGATATCATTGGTTCTGAAAGATTTATTCGTTTTGGGGCATTGATGAAAATATTTAACACCACCATAGCAGATGCATATAAAATTGGTGATGAGGAAGTTAAATTAGCAATTGATTCTTCAAATTGTATATGTGGTGCATATCCTAATATATTTTCAACTAGAAAGGATAAATTATTAATCCCAAATCCACAGACTCCTAAATTTGATTTTATATCAGCACAATCATCAACTACACCCATAACCGAAATACCAAAAGGAGAGGACAATGAAGTTGATAATAGTATTGAGTACGATAATTTGGTAGTAAAATTTCCAAATCAAAATACAATTACAGATGGTATAATTGAGGGTGTTGGTAATGTTTGTTACTCAGATGCTACCACATCTAATATGGGTATTTATAAAAACCCAAATGAGTGGGGATTTTTAGATGACTTGTATGTTAATTTTGAATTCGCATCTGATATTTTAGGAACATCAAATTTAAATGTAAAAGATGCACTTTATCAAATTTTAAATGGTATGTCATCTGCTGTAAATGATTTATGGAATTTTCAAATACTACCAAAAGAAGCTCCGGCTAATAATAAATTTGGTGTAAACGAAGGTACGACTATACTTTGTATTGTGGATATGAATTTTAATTACAAAGATAAGGGGGACCCTCCATATGAATTCAACTTAATAGGTACGCATTCTATTTTTAAAGAAGCTTCATTTAATATGGAAATGAGTGGAGCAAAAATGAATCAAGTTATTGGAAATAGATTAGGAAATCAAATGGGTACAGAAACTCAACCATTTATTGGAAAGTTGTTTTCAAAAGGAAATACTGATTTAGTTTTACAGGAAATAAGAACTAATGAAGCGGGAAATAGTTCAGATGGTGGTGGTGGTAAAAAACCAACTGAAGATGAGATAGAAGAACTAAAGGAAAAAAATTATTTAAATTTCTTAGGTAAGTTAGGTAGCTATCCTAAAGTAAATTTACAAAGAGATAATATAGAGAGTGGATTTGATATAAATGAAGATGCATATGTAGCTATTTATGATGATGCTCAGTTACTAAAAATAGCAAAAGATGCATCTTCATCTGAATTATCCCCATTATTACCAATTAAAGTTAGTTTTACAATTAATGGTGTTAGTGGAATTAAAAGAGGTGATAAATTTAAAGTTAAGGGAATACCTGATATGTATTACAAAAGGGGGTTTTTTCAAGTTACATCTGTAAAGCATACTTTAAGTGGTATGCAATGGGATACTGAAATAGAAGGTGGATTTAGAAATGATACTTCAGTCAAAGAATCTGATATAAAATCATAATGAGTTTAGATAGATATAAAAAAATAAGTAAATTAAATTCTTCTTTTAAACAAAAGAAGGTATCCACATTTATACCATCCCCATCAACTAAGGATTATAAAAATGGGTATATAAAAAGATTCTTTGTACAAAAGGCAAATGATGGTTCTTCACCTATATATGAAGTTAAACGAACTTTATTCAATTCATTTGATAATAATTCATTTTATAGTGCAGTTTCTATCCTCTGGCGAATAAGGGGGAGTAGAGAAGAGGTTAAACAATCAAATGAAGCATCGGTTAGGATTGGTGGTGAAGTAATTCCTAAATTGTATTTGTACCTTCCAAACCTTTTACAATTTCATCAAAAATAATTTGGATAATCCAAATCTTTTTCTTATATTTGTAGGATGATTGTAGTAGAGTCCACAAAAGAGATAGAAGATTTTCTAAATAGATGGGAATCTGAGCCATCCATTATCATTCCTGTTTGGAGTGATTTGGAAAAGCATCCAATGAATAACGAACTTTCGTTCTTATTCATAAGGGTGGGAAAAACTGACTTTATTCTCATATACAATCATATTGATGGGAAATCCCATCATTTAGACCTCTCAACCTCCACACAACCGAAATGGGTATGGAATAAGAAAGGTTTATTACAAATGGATACAAAGATACAAAATCTTTTTGATATATCCAACTACACCTTCTTTAATGAGAATCGGATGTTGGGTTATAAGCCCGAAGAACAACCTTTTATTACACATTATACTCGTTTGGGTATTAGAGAGAATTTGGGAAAGATTTCACCTTTAATGAAATGGAGTGAATATCTTACATCCTTTGTTGATTCATTCTCATTACCTACTCCATCTCCTTCTTGGATTGATGATACTATGATTCCCCTTCTTTCAGATATTGAACGATATGGGGTTCGGGTCGATGAGAAAAAATTTATTGATAGATGGCCTCAAGCTACTAAACACCTATCCAATAACACCTTATACACCGAATACAATCCATACACCATTACATCACGTCCATCCAACCGATTTGGTGGTATCAACTTTTCGGCTTTGAACAAAAAGGATGGAACGAGGGAAGTGTTTGTACCAAAGGAGAATCACATATTCCTACAAATGGATTATGATGCATACCACCCCCGTATCATTGGTAAGATTATCCATTACCCACTACCAAACACATCCGTACACCAATGGTTAGCGGACCAATATGGAGTTCCCTACGAAGAATCCAAAGGAATTACCTTCCAACTCCTTTATGGTGGGATACCTGAGGAGTTTGATGAAATTCCGTATTATAAGAAGGTTAGAGAGTATATTGAGAAATTATGGGAGATTGGTACTGAAAAGGGATATGTATCCACAATCAATCGTAATATACCTCTGAGTAGTATAGAAGGAGTGAATCCGCAGAAGTTGTTTAACTATTTACTACAAGCGACTGAAACTGAGTTGAATATGAGAACAATCCAAAAAGTGTTAGAGTTTTGTAAACAAACCAACATCGAGTTAAGTCTCTACACCTATGATTCATTCTTATTTTCATACCCATTAGATACTCCTAAAGAACATGCTAAAAAGTTGAAAGAGTTGATTGAAGAGGATGGATTTCCTATTAAAGCAAGTTGGGGTACGGATTACTCGAAACTTTAATATTTATAAGATATAGGAATAATTTACTTATGGTGGAATTTAAACAATTTATTAGCGATTTAATAACGGAAGTTTCTTATAGAAGTAAGGAAGGAATTGCGGATTTTAAAAATCCAGAACATATCAGTATCTTATCTGAGGTATTGGATGAGATGGGATTGTGGGAAATCAAAAGTGAATTGTTTAAAAACTTATTAGAAGCTGAGGAAAAATCCGATGAGGATTCTAAATACAAAGGTATTGGTGGACAGCCACCTATGTATGTAAGAGCAAATGATTACCAAAAATGGCAATCAAATCCTAATGGATTTAGTGGTGAGAAATTCAAAAAAACAGAAACGGGTAAATATCTTCCTATTGATGGTGATGGTGATGGTGGTGATGGTGAATCTAAACCTAATATATTTTCAAAAGATACTGGTTATGATGCACCCGATTTAAAAAAAGATACTCCCATAACTAATAATACAGAAAAATTAGATAAAATATCTGAAGATAATCTGAAAACTCAAAATGGGTTTATTAAGGGTGGATACAAAAAGGGAGCAGCTCCTGGTAATGCTGGTTCTATGTACAATGAGATTATGAGTAGTAAAGTTTCTGAATACTTTTTAGATAA
>ENA-OUOG01005575-OUOG01005575.1-marine-metagenome-genome-assembly--contig:-NODE-5575-length-10095-cov-4.952585_pt1 | contig 10095 bp, 12 predicted proteins | sample MGYA00248635_ERZ508505 | MGnify/ENA primary metagenome ERZ508505 (study PRJEB26176, sample SAMN06267871) | marine metagenome | isolation source: Saanich Inlet, British Columbia, Canada | place: Pacific...
AGCTGTAAATAAAAAGGCTGCTAAAATTTGTTTAATTTTCATACTGTTTGTTTTTAGATTGATTGTAAATATAATTATTTCCTAACAACTGAACTTATCGGTAAAGGAATATTAACTGTTTTTACTTTGAAAAAGAAAACCCCTACATTTCTGCAAGGGTTTTTAAAGTATTATTCTTTCTCTTTAATTAGTTTTATTGTCTTGAATATTTAAGAATTTATTAAAAGTCGAGTAATCTGTTTCGTAATAAAAATGCTTAAACAAATCATCTTTCAAGTAATACTGTTTAACCATTCAATATTCCTTTATCGTGCCAATGATTCAAAACTCTTGAAGAGATAGATTCATCGCCAACCTTATATCTTGGCTCGTTTAAAAATATTGACCCTAAAGGACTTAAAACAAAATTAGAAGGTAGATTAAGAGCAATCGATATATACATACCAAAACTTAATTTATGTATTGAATTTGACGGTTCTTATTGGCATAAAGACAAACGAGATATAGACAAGATTAAATCTGAAATGCTTTATGAAGAAGGGTTTAAGTTAATACGAGTTAGAGAAGAACCACTTAAAAAGATATACGATACGGATGTTATAAGTCAGCAACCCTACAATGGCAAACAAGTGACTAACGATATACTATCAATGATTTTGTCTATATTTGAATTGGACGTTAAATTGGTTTCTAAAATAAAAGCGTATCAATCCAAAGACGGTTTACAAAACGAAAAAGGATTAGAAAAATACATTGATAAAATACTAACTGAAAAAGCAGAAAAGAAATGAAAACAATTAAAAATTTATTTTTTATTATTATTGGAAGTATTATGATAATCTTTTCTCTAAAATTATTAATAATAGATGGTAGTAATGAATATGCAAAAATCATAGGAGGTATATGTTTTGGTATGGTGTTTATTTATCCTTCTTTAAAAAGAGATTCTAAAACAACATCTGAAATATTTGTGGAAAAAGAAGATTTAGAAATTCCAAATTGGTGGAAAAGATTAATTGGGTTTATAATTGATTATATAATCATTCTCATTATCTATTCAATAACTTTATATTTAATTTTACAAGTTTATGAAGTTAGATTAAATAAATTATTTAATTCTAATTTAATAATTATACCATTTTATGTTTTTTATTATTTTATTCAAGAGTATATATTTAATACATCAATTGGTAAATCAATTTTTAAATTGAGAGTTGTTTCTGCTATAAAAGGTGATAAACCAACTTTAACCCAAATCATAATTAGATCATTTACAAGATTACTCCCAATCGACTTATTTTTCTTTTTTACAAAAAGACCAATCGGACTTCACGATATTGTTTCAAAAACCGTTGTACTTATAAAAGATTAATTATGAAAAAGGTTTTAGTTGTTCTAATGAGTGTTTTTGGGTTCTTTCTATTAATCTACCTAACTGTTCCTTACTTGATAAATTATGGTTTACAGAAAAAAACTAATAATCAAAACCAAAACAATGAATTAAAAGAAATTCTTAAAAACTTAACCGAGTTTGAAGAAATTCTTGAAAAAACACAAGTAATAGAGTTTCTAAATAAAGATAACCTTTATGAAAATTACTCTCATAATTACACAATTAAAATTCCTGAAAATTTCAAACAAAATAATGGTGTTGGCAAGTATTCAAGTACACAATTCTATAATGAAGATTTAGGATACGTTGTGGCTATTAATGTTGGCAAGACTAATTTAGGATATAGTATAGATAGGTATAAAAATAATGATATCATAAAGAAACTTTCTGACGAAATAATTAATGACAAGACTCTTGCAAAAATATTTGAGGAAACAATTATAGAAAGAGGGTTTAATAATCCTAAATTGGTTGGTAATAAAGCCGTTAATTATAATAATAGGATGTTTTTAAAATTAAACTTCGAGGCTAATAGAATTGTAAACAGTGAAGAGAACCCTGTGTTGATTGCAATGTTTATGACTTACTATAAAGATTTTGCTTATATTTTTCAATTTGTTTCTTATCAAAAAGAATCATTAGAAAAGTGGAATATGGAAATTCAAAAATCAATGAGTAATGTAATCATAAGTAAATATATAATTAAAAAACAAACTAACCCCAATCCAAAGGTTCATTAGTCGTATGCGATACGCTTGTTACCTTTGGTAATATATAAGGCATTAACTTAATTAATAATTCAATCCTTTCTCTAGGTTCTAATAATTTGAATTTTTCTTGTAGTTCATCTAATTCTTGATATAGAATATCTTTTAATAAAGACCTCAACTCTTTTGTCAATTTATTTGGTGTCCCCTTTTGCCTTCCTCCATACTTCTTTCCTGTTGTATTTGCCATACTATTTAATACTATTATAGGTTTGTTTATATATAGGTTGTTTTAAATTCTCTTGCCTATTTATTAGTTTAATATCCATTAGGTAATAGTAAAGTATTACTTTGATTAGGTCTAATAAGGGGTAAGCCATTATAATCCGCTAAACCTTCGTTATAAAGGAGTTCCTTTAAAGCGTAGATATCCGTTAGGTTTTCATAGAAACTCAAAAATTAGGTGTTATAAAAACCCAAATACAGATGAAAAGTAATGAGAAGCAGAATTATATTGGCATTGGTATTATTGTGACCTGTGTTGTAATTTTAGGTGGATTATTAATTTTTGATTTAACTCAAAAAAGTAAGGAGGACATAGATTCATAGTAAAAAAAACCAAAGACGAGAATTGGTTAAAGGCTATTAAAATCGAAAATAATCGCTGAAGATCGATTTTAATGCGGTTTACAATAAATTTAGAGTGAAAAATTGTTGATAATCTTTATATTAAACCCCTATTTAAAGCATATATGAAAATATGTGATAGATAATTGTTCATTATTGGTATGAATGATTTTAAATTTATTTGATATTTACACATGATTTCAAAAAGCAGTTCACAAATATTAAAAATCCATTCTAGAGATAACGTAGTAGTTGCTTTGTGTGATTTAAGTAAGGGATTAACAATTCAAATTGGTGACAGTAAATGTCAACTTGTAAGCAATGTTGCTTCAAAACATAAATTTTCAATTGATAATTTAAATATAGGAGATTCTATTTTCATGTATGGGGTAGTTGTTGGAAAAGCAATTAGAGAAATTAAAAAAGGGGAATCTATAACATCCTTTAATATTTCTCATAAAACCGAATCTTATGAAATTCTAAAATTAAAAGAGCAAATTAAATGGGAAGCTCCCAATTTTTCTGATTTTTTGAACCGTAAATTTTTAGGGTATCACAGAGATAATGGTGCTGTTGGTACTGAGAACAATTGGTTAGTCATTCCACTAGTTTTTTGTCAAAATAGAAATGTTGAAATTCTGAAAAAAACCATGTTAGATAAATTTGGTTACGAGAAGTCAGCTAAAGATACCTATCATTTAGATGAGCTTATTCATAAATATAATTATGGAGCCTCAGAACATGAACTTCTGGAAGTAGATTTAATAAAAAGTAGTCATAATAACAAAAATAAGCCCTTGTTTTCAAATGTTGACGGAATTTATTTTTTAACTCATGATGGAGGTTGTGGTGGGGCTACTTCTGATGCAGTTACACTCTGTAATTTATTAGCAGGTTACATTAATAATCCAAATATTGCTGGGGCAACAGTTTTGAGTTTAGGCTGTCAACATGCTCAGATTAAACTTGTAGAAAAGGCGCTAAAACGCATCGCTCCGAATACAAAAAAACCAGTTTACTTTTTAGAACAACAACAAAGTAAATCTGAACCAGAATTCTTGGCAGATGCAATAAAAAAAACATTTACGGGTTTGATAAAAGCCAATAAAATTTCAAGAGCTCCTGCTCCTTTAAGTAAATTAACACTCGGCTTGGAATGTGGTGGCTCAGACGGGTTTTCTGGTATTTCTGCCAATCCAACCTTAGGCTATATTTCAGATATAATTGTTGGGCTAGGAGGCTCTGCAATCCTTTCTGAATTTCCAGAGCTAAATGGCGTCGAACAAGAACTTATCAACCGCTGTGTTGATATTGATAAAGCACAGAAATTTGCCGAAATCATGGAGGCCTATAACACTAAAGCAACTGCCTTGGGTTCAGGATTTCATGCAAATCCATCCCCTGGAAATATAAAAGATGGACTTATTACAGACGCTATAAAATCTGCTGGTGCTGCAAAAAAAGGAGGTACTTCGCCAGTGGTTGATGTGTTGGATTACACAGAACAGTTAATAAAACCCGGTTTAAACCTATTATGTACCCCCGGGAATGATGTAGAATCTACTACAGGCCTAGCGGGTTCAGGAGCTAATTTGATTTTATTCACAACAGGACTTGGGACGCCTACAGGGAATCCAGCTGTACCCGTTATAAAGGTATCCACGAACACTAAGCTGTATAATAAAATGAACGATATTATAGACTTTAATACAGGTACTATTATTGAAGGTACAGATACCATAGAAGATTGTGGTAAAGCACTACTTGAGTTTATCATAAAAGTAGCAAGTGGAACCATACAACCACATGCACGAAGATTAGACCAAAACGATTTTATTCCTTGGAAACGAGGCTTATCGTTATAAATTTAGATATATGAAAACAAAATTTTCTTTAAAGAATAAAAGCGCCATCATTACAGGCGGCGGTAGCGGTATAGGCAAAGCCATTGCTGAAACATTTTCTCAACAAGGAGCTCATGTACATATTTTAGATTATGATTTACAATCTGCCTCAAAAGCCGTTCAAGCCATTAAGACGAAGGGATTTTTAGCTACTGCCTATTACTGCGATGTCGCAAATTTTCAACAAGTTTCAGATATAATTTCAAATATATCATCTCATACCTCAGTCGATATTTTAATTAATAACGCAGGCGTAGCGCATGTGGGAAATATTGAAACCTGTGAGGAGGAAGATTTAGATAGATTATACAATATAAACATCAAAGGGGTTTTCAATTGCACGAAAGCTTGTATTTCATTAATGAAAACTCAAAATAGTGGAGTGATTTTAAACCTAGCGTCCATTGCCTCTTCTGTTGGCATTTCAGATCGTTTTGCCTATTCTATGACAAAAGGAGCGGTATTAACAATGACCTATTCTATAGCAAAGGATTATATTAACCACAATATTCGTTGTAACTGTATTTCTCCAGCTAGAGTACACACGCCATTTGTTGATGGCTTTATTAAAGAAAACTATCCAGGAAAAGAATCGGAAATGTTTGAAAATTTATCAAAAACCCAACCTATTGGTCGGATGGGAATTCCACAAGAAATAGCAGATTTAGCATTATTCTTGTGTTCTAACGAATCTAGCTTTATTACAGGCTCTAACTATGGAATTGATGGCGGCTATGTCACACTTAACTCAAAATAAAAATAAATGAAACTTATTAGATTTGGAACTACTAATAAAGAAAAACCAGGGGTTTTGTTGCCCAATGAAACCAAGTTAGATGTGTCTGCATTTGTATCTGACTACAATGAGGATTTTTTTGGTAATGATGGAATAGAAAAACTACAAAATTGGTTAAATAAAAATCAAGATTTATGTCCAATTGTGGAAGATACAATCCGATTAGGTGCGCCACTTGCACGACCCTCTAAAATTGTTTGTGTTGGACTTAACTATGCCAAACATGCTGCCGAAAGTGGAATGGATGTCCCTCAAGAACCTGTTCTCTTTTTTAAAGCAACTTCTGCTATTGTAGGACCCTTTGATGATATTATAATTCCTAAAAATAGCACCAAGACAGATTGGGAAGTTGAACTCGCTGTTGTAATTGGAAAGAAAGCTTCCTATGTAAGTGAAAAAAACGCCATGAATCATATAGCTGGTTATGTTTTACATAATGATGTAAGTGAACGTGCCTTTCAAATAGAACGTTCAGGACAATGGGTAAAAGGGAAAAGCTGTGATACTTTTGCTCCTCTTGGTCCTTTTATTGCAACAAAAGATGAAATTACAGACCCCAATAATTTAAATCTTTGGTTGAAACTCAATGGCCAAATTATGCAAAATAGCAATACCTCAGACTTTATTTTTAATATTCAGCATGTAGTGAGTTATATTAGTCAGTTTATGACTTTACTCCCTGGTGATGTTATTTCTACGGGCACCCCTTTTGGTGTTGGGCTTGGATTAACACCCCCAAAATACCTAAAGAATGGTGATATTGTTGAATTAGGGATAGAACATTTAGGTGTTTCCCGCCAAGTATGTAAATCCTATAAATGATCATTGACAGCCATCAACATTTTTGGAAATACAATCCTATCAGAGATGCTTGGATTGATGAATCTATGAAAGTTATTAGAAAAGATTTTCTTCCAAAAGATTTAAAACCAATTTTGGATACTAATAATGTTGATGGATGTGTCGCAGTTCAAGCAGAACAATCTGAAGAAGAAACAAAATTTTTATTGCAATTAACAGAAGACAATAACTTTATTAAAGGAGTTGTTGGTTGGTTCGATTTATGTAATAAAAACATTGATGAGCGTTTACAGTATTTTTCTAAATATAAAAAACTAAAAGGATTACGTCATATTGTGCAAGCTGAACCAAATGGTTTTATGCTTCAAAATAATTTTCAGCGAGGAATAGCTGAATTAGAAAAATATAATCTTACCTATGATATATTGATTTATCACAATCAATTAGAAGATGCAATTGAATTGGTTCGCAAGTTTCCAAATCAAAAATTTATAGTAGACCATTGCGCTAAACCAAATATTAAAGAAGGTGAAATAACTATTTGGAAAAAGAATATCGAACAACTATCCAATTTTAAAAATGTAGCCTGTAAAATATCAGGGTTAACAACAGAAGCTAATTGGAGTACATGGGATAAAAATGAAATTCAGCCATATCTTGATGTTGTTTTTAATGCTTTTGGAAACAATCGCTTACTTTTTGGTAGTGACTGGCCAGTAAGCTTATTGGCTGGTAATTATACAGACACGGTTGAGCTTATTGAAAATTACATACAACAATTTTCTAAAATGGATCAGCAACAAATAATGGGACTAAATACCTTAAATTGGTATAATATAAAACAGTAGAATTATGGATTTAAAATTGAAAGACAAAGTAATTGTTGTTACTGGCGGGTCGAAAGGCATAGGTAACGGAATCTGTAATTTATTAGCCAAAGAAGGTGCCATTCCTGTAATTATAGGTAGAAACAAACCTAATATTTTAGATGCCGTAAAAGCAATAAAAGACAATGGCGGACAAGCATTTCACGCTTTTGCAGAATTAACAGATAAAGAAGCTTGTAAAAAAGCAATAGATGATGTTATTAAAGAATTTGGACGTATAGATGGATTAGTAAATAACGCAGGGGTTAATGATGGGGTTGGCTTAGAAAATGGAAATTATGATGATTTTATGGTTTCTATTCAACGTAATGTTGCACATTATTATGCCATGGCTCAATTTACATTACCAGAACTCAAAAAAAGTAAAGGAGCAATTGTAAACATCGGCTCAAAAACTTCATTTACTGGTCAAGGCGGCACCTCTGGTTATGCTGCAGCAAATGGAGCAAGAAATGCTTTAACAAGAGAATGGGCAGTAGAATTGCTTCCTTTTTCAATACGAGTAAACGCCGTAATTGTTGCTGAATGTTTCACACCGTTATATAAAAAATGGTTAGATACTTTTCCAAATCCAGAAGAAAAACTAAATGGTATTACTAAACACATTCCATTAGAAAACAGAATGACTACAGCTACAGAAATTGCAAATGCTGTTCTATTTTTATTATCAGAAATATCGAGCCACACTACAGGTCAATTATTGTTTATAGATGGTGGTTATACTCATTTAGACAGAGCATTGAATGCGAATAATTAATTCAAGAAAGTGAGTAAGACTAATAAATATTGTTTAGCATTAGATCTAAAAAACAATTTAGATAAAATTGCTACGTATAAAAGATACCACCAAAATGTATGGCCCGAAATTCAAAAAAGTTTAAGAGATTCTGGAATTAAGAATGCTGAAATATACAATACAGGAAATCGTTTATTTATGATTTTAGAAGTTAACGCCTCTTTTTCGTTTGAAAAAAAATCAAAAATGGATGCTAAAAACTCAAAAGTTCAAGACTGGGAAGCATTGATGTGGAGTTTCCAACAAGCGCTTCCCAACAGTAATCCAAACGAGAAATGGGTTTTGATGGACAAAATTTATGATTTAAATGCATAGAAACATATGAAACAACAGATAAATTACAAGTATCCTTCAGTTGATGATTTACGAATTCGAGCCAAGGCTAAAATTCCAAAATTTGCATTTGAATACTTAGACGGTGGATGTAATAACGATGTAAACTTGAAAAAAAACACTTCTCGTATAAGAGACGTAGAACTCAAGCCAAAATACCTGGTCGATTACACACCTCCAAATCTAAAGACTGAGCTTTTTGGCCACGAATATGACGCTCCTTTTGGTATTTCACCTGTAGGGTTACAAGGTCTCATGTGGCCAAAGTCGCCCGAAATATTAGCAAAAGCCGCATTTAATCACAATATTCCATTTGTATTGAGTACGGTAACAACAGCTAGTATAGAGTCTATTTCCGAAATAACAGAAGGCCGCGCATGGTTCCAGTTATACCATCCTGCCGAAGAACGTGTAACAAAAGATCTCTTGAAAAGAGCAGAAGCCGCACATTGTCCTGTCCTTGTTATTTTGGCCGATGTTCCTTCCTTTGGCTATCGCCCACGGGATATACGCAACGGCTTATCGATGCCACCAAAAATGACAGTTTCAAACATTTTATCTGCAATGAAACGACCTCATTGGGCGCTAAACACTCTAATTAATGGACAACCAAGCTTTGAAATATTAAAGCCCTACATGCAAAAAAACCTGAATTTAAATCAATTAGCTAAATTTATGGATGCAACTTTTTCTGGTCGTTTAAATGAAGATAAAATAAAGCGTATTCGAGACCTGTGGAAAGGAAAATTAGTATTGAAAGGTGCAGAGTCTATACATGATGTTGAAAAAGCCTACCAACTAGGGCTTGATGGAGTTATTATATCTAATCATGGCGGAAGACAAGTAGATGTAGGTCAGGCCACAATAGAATCCTTAAATACCATTATCCCACTATATAAAGATAAAATCAAAGTTATGATGGATAGTGGTATTCGGGGTGGAGCCGATGTAGCACGTGTCATGGCAAGCGGTGCTGACTTTAGTTTTATGGGACGCACTTTTATGTATGGAGTTTCGGCTTTGGGAAAAAAAGGAGGGAACCACACCATAGCCATGCTTAAAACTCAATTAACGCAAGTTATGGAACAAATGAGCTGTGCTGAAGTAAATGATTTAACAAAAAACTTAATTTAGGCATATAGATATCATATTATGAACAAAAGAGCTCTTTTTTTATTCGTTACTTTTTGTATTTCACTGTACGGTACTACACAAAATGAAATAAAAAAATATATTCCAAGTGAAGAAAATTTAGCAGCTCGAAAATGGTTTGAGACGGCAAGATTTGGACTTTTTATTCATTGGGGTGTATACAGTATTTTGGGTGATGGGGAGTGGGTTATGAACAAAAAAAATATTCCAAAAAGCACCTACGAAATACTACCTTCTTTATTTAATCCTACAGAATTTGATGCAAATGAATGGGTTAAAACAGCCAAAAATGCGGGTATGAAATATATTACGATTACCAGTAGACATCATGATGGATTTTCAATGTTTAATTCAAAGGTCACTGATTACAATATTGTAAGTCAAACACCCTATAGCAAAGACATCTTAAAAGAGTTATCGGAGGCCTGTCACTCGGAGGGGATTAAATTGTTTTTTTACTACTCCTTATTAGATTGGTATCGAGATGATTATTTTCCCAGAGGTAAAACAGGCAAGGGAATTACCGGTAGGGGTGAGGGTAATTGGACAGATTATATTGAATTTATGAAAGCGCAGCTTTCAGAGCTATTAACCAATTATGGCCCTATTGCAGGAATTTGGTTAGATGGACATTGGGATAAAAAAGATGCAAATTGGCACTATGATGAGATCTACGAATTAATTCATCAATTACAACCA
>ENA-OUOG01005576-OUOG01005576.1-marine-metagenome-genome-assembly--contig:-NODE-5576-length-10094-cov-5.334132_pt1 | contig 10094 bp, 4 predicted proteins | sample MGYA00248635_ERZ508505 | MGnify/ENA primary metagenome ERZ508505 (study PRJEB26176, sample SAMN06267871) | marine metagenome | isolation source: Saanich Inlet, British Columbia, Canada | place: Pacific...
GAGCTCGCGGACGCCGCGTTCGTCGCCGCGTTCGCGCCGTCTCCCGACCCCGAGCGTCCCGAGCCGGGCGACCCGACGAGAGGCGCGCTGGTCCGCGGACACCTCGCGATTTTTTTCGCGACGGGGGCGTTTTTCTCCTTCGCGCACCGCTTCGCCAACGTGCGGTTCGCGTTTGTCGGGACGGAAGGCCCGGAAGGGAGGCCGAGGCTCGGTCTGCTGGGTTATTTGCTCGCCGCGCAGCTCGCGTACGCGACGGTCGCGGACGGACGCGCCGCGTGGAGAGCGAAGGTATCGAACGCCGAGTCGGGCGGTTCGGAAAACGCGGAAGCAGACGCCGACGCGCGAAGGAATACCGTCGATTTCGCGTTCGAGACGCGCGAGGCGGACGGTTCGCCATCAAACGCGGCGGAGTTTTCGGTTTCTCCCTCTTCGGCGTCTCGAGACCAGAAGAAGTGCGCTCTGTGCTTATCCCCGCACGACGCGCCCGCGGCGACGCCGTGCGGACACGTCTTCTGCTGGGCGTGCGTCGCGAGCTGGTGCGCGCAAAAACCGGAGTGCCCGTTGTGCAGAGCGCCCGCCGCGCCGCAGTCGCTCGTGCGCGTGGCGGGGTGGTAAAGAAAGCGGTCTTCGGTTTTCGTCACACGGACGACGACGTTTAGTCAAACGTAGGTAGCGAGTAGTTAGTGAGCTTTCGGATACATCCGCGATGCGCTCGATTACGTCTCTCATGTCTCGTCTACGCGCGAAACACTTACACGCGACACGTGCCGTCGCACTACCGCCTCACGCGAACACCGGCACGAAGGAGACTCCGCCCCCCTCCCAGCACGCGGCGAGCGTCGTGGTCGCCTCCGCGTCGTCCCCCGGCGCGCGGCACCCCGCGGCGCCGCCCGGCCCGGAGAGCAGAGCAACACGCGCGGGCCCCGCGTTTCCGAACGCGGCCCCCGCGTTTCCGGATTCGCGCGACGCGTTTTCTGCCACGCTCTCCGCGGCGACGTACCCTATGAGCGACGCGCGCGTCACCGGCGCTAAACGCGTGGCGAACAGACCGATTTTTTCCGACTCGCGCGATCCCGAAGAGTCGGCGAACGCCACCGCCAGTCTTCGCCCGGACGGGTCCCAGGACATGTGCGCGACGTCGGGCGACGCGCTCGCGCCGTCGTTCGCGGAGAGTTTTCCGTCTGTCGTTTCGCGATTCCCGTCGCCGCCTGAAGCGGTCACGGCTCGGGGCAGATCCACAGGCAGCACCTGCGCGGCGAGCGAAGGCGCGCCTCGCGAGAAGTGCGCCGCCACGAGGCGCGCGCCGCCGCCCTCGGCGGCGACGAGCGCGGTGGCGCCTCGCGGCGGCGCCTCGGACCCGGGGGAATTTTTTTCCCCCGGACCCGGGCTAACCGCGCCCCCACGCGGCCCCCACGCGACGGCGGTCACCGCGCGGCCCTCCGTGCCCCAGTGTGCCGAGCGCCAGCCCTCCGTCTCCCACACCGTGAACCCGCTTCGCGCGTGCGCCGCGAGGAGGTACTCGCCGCAGCGCGAAAAGGTGACGCTCGCGACGCCCCGCGCGTCGGACGCCACGGCTGTTCGCTTCCCGGTGGCTATTTCCCACACCGAAATCCCGCTCCGGTCCTTCGACCCGGCCACGAGCAGGCGCCCGTCGGGGGACCACGCGCACGTGTCGTACGGAAGTGGTTTAGAATCGACGCGATCACTCGATCCGACGCGAGCGGAAGAGAGACCGCCGAAGAGAGACCGAAAAAGACGACTCGTTCGACGCGTCGCGGAATTTCGCGTCTCGTCGGCTTTTCCCGGCGACGCGATGGCGCTTATGAGCGCCGCGATCGCGACGCGGACGTTTTCGGAGCCGGCGATTACGGCGTCGGCGAACGAAAAGAAAGTCGAGACCCCCGCGGCTCGAAACGGGTCCTCTGTAGCGACGGTTGAAGCGTCGTCGCGTTCGTCGGGAAGGCGGCGGAAGCGCCACGCGTGGCGCGACGGATTCTGCGCGGATTTTGATCCGCCCTTGCGGACTTCGCCGCACGCGGACGACACGTCTCCCACCGCGCCGGAAGCGCCCGGGTCCCGCGACCACAGGCACACGCCGTCGCCTCCCGCGACGGCGAGGGTCGCGCCCGCGCGCGGGCGCCACGCCAGAGCGCGCGCGCGCGCGTGCGAGGCGTGGCGGAGCGCCGTGGTGGTCGCGTTTTCCGGCGACGTCTGGTGCGTTTGGTTGGCATCCGCGGGTGTGCCAGGACGGGATCTCCGCGCGGGGTCGTGGTGGATCAGGACCTGGCCTTCGCCGTCCACGGTCGCCAGAACCGGCCGCGAGGGGTGCCACGCCGCCGGCGCGGTGAGCCCGTCCTCCGTGGGCGGCGCGGGCGGGATCGCGCGGCCGAACGCCAGCGCCGAGGCGAAGCCCACCGCCATCGAGGCGAGATCCGCGGGCGCGTCGGCGGTTTTCGCGCTCGAACGGGGGGGCACGGGTCGGCAGGCTCGAGGCAGGGAGATGGCCGCGGTCGCCTCGAAGGACGCGTCGCCGTCCGCCGCGCCGGAGGCGACAAGCGCGCCGCGCGTCTCGCGGAGCATCTCGGCGAAACCCTCACGGAGCGAAGTCTTCGGCGAGAGCGCGCCGTGTTTCTGACGACGCAAACGGTCGAGCCTCGGCTGAAGGCGCCGGTTGGCGCGCAGTCGGAGATCGGAGACGAAAGACGAAAAAACTGTTAACCGCGCGTTTCGCGCGACGACGAGGCTCGCGTATACCACAACTCCCGCGCCCCCCTCCCGCTAAGCGCCAGCATCGATGTACCTGATGAGCAGACGGTCGCTCTTGGCCACCTTCCCGGTGTGCACGCGAGGCATCGACGCCGACGCTTTCTTCGAAGCCGAAGTCGCCGCGGCGGCGGCGTCGGCGTCCTCGCCGCGGGGACTCTTCTTCGTCTTCGACTCGCCGCTCTTCCGACTCTTCGTATCCCCCTTCGCCCTGATCCCCTCGAACCCCGCCTCGATCTCCTCCGCGCTCGCGTCACAGAACGTCTCCGCCGCGGAGACGTCGCAGAGGTACTCCTGGTTGTACGACCGCTGAAGCGGCGTCGGCTTCTCCGGGAAAAACGTCTGCACGTACTCGCGCGTGCCGTCAAACGTCGCCGGGTCGCACCGCTCCATCGTCGACGCGCGAAGAGCAGAGTACCGGTCGTGCATGATCTGCGCCACGTCGGAAGTGTCGGAAGTGCCGACCGGTTTCGTGTGCATCGCGTGGAACGCTTTGGTCATCGAGTCCACGGACCCGTCTCTTCCTTCGCGCACCGCGTACGGGTCGACAATAGCGCGTTTCTGTTTCTTCGAAGCGCTCGTCTGAGTCTTAGAGCGCTTCGCTTTCGCGTTCGGCGACTCCGCCGTCGCGACCTTATTCATAAAAGCCTCGTTCTCGCCCACGTTCGCCTCGTCCTGGGCGGCCCAGCGCGCGCGCGCCATCGGCGAGGCGTGGAACATCAGCGGCGTCACTTCGCGGCCGTTCGCGTCGCAGGGCGGGTCACGCACTTTCGTGGGGTCGTTGAACCCTGATTTGCGCGTCTTGATGACGCCGTCGTACTGGTAAAAGTAGGAGAAGAAAACGACGTCCGAGACGTACGCCGCGCCGGTGGCGTGCTTGACATCTTTGGGAGGCGCCGTGGCGAACGCCTCGGCGACGTGCAGGCACGCCGCCGCGTCGCACGTGACCATCGCGGGAATGAACACGTCGTGCGTGGTGAATTGGCCGCCGTTCGGAACCCAATCGCACTTCGGCGGAGGCGGCACGTTCACGTTGAACACGTCGGGCTCGGTCATGTACCCGCCGCCCACCGCGGCGAGCGCGAGGTACCGCAAAAGCGACGATTCAGCCTCTAATCGCTTCGACGGCGTGTCCCCGAGCGGTAAACTCTGGTACGCTCGCTTCAGAGCGGCGTAGCGCGGGTGAATCTGCGCGTGGCGCTCGTCGAGCACGACGGGCTTCCAGCCGGCGTTTTTCCACGACGTCTTCCACGCATCCGCCTGCAGCGCGTCCTTCACCTCGAGTCCTTTGCCGTAATAGGTGTACATCACGCACCGGTCGACGGTGAAGAAATCATCCCCGCGCAGGTCGAACGTGCGCGACGTCTCGCCCGCGGCCGTCCCCGCGCGCGCCTTGACGAAGGCGGAGATGTCCTCGGCGTTTTTGCCAACCGCGAAGCCGCAACTCACCAGCGCGGCGATGAGCAGGCCGACGAACGCGCGGCGGCCGGTCTCCGACCGGGCCTTAACCGCGGCGCGGCCGTCGGAGGAGCCGAGCAGAGGCTCGATCTGCGCGGGTGAAGATTTCGGAAATGCGGAGGCGTGCGTGTCAGCGGGATGACCGGCCTTGGGGCGCGGTCGGCGGTGTCATCTCGACACGCGTGCGAAGACGCGCGGTGGGGGTTACACCGGTCGCGCGCGATTGGTCGTCGCGGCACACCGAGCGCGCGTCGCCGGGAGAGGGGAGAGGGTCGAGCTCGCGCGAGGGGTCGTCGACGCGTGTCGCGCCGAGCTCGAACAGACGCGTACCTCGTCCGGGGCGCCCATGACGCGCGAACGCGTCTCGCGCAGTGGTCGGGCGGTCTCGGACGGGGAGAGCAACGACACGCACTGTTTGAGGTCGTTTTCGCCGAGGTCGCGGAAAGGCCAAAAGTGTGAGAAACTGTTTTGCACTTGTCAATTTTCAAGATGTCACGCGGCGAGCTCGCCGAAGAGCGCCTTCCAGCTCCTCCTCTCCCCGCTCGTCTCGACGGCGTCGAACGTGAGCACGCCCTTCTTGGGCGGCGCCCCGAGACACCGCACCACGCACTCCGCGGCGTCCTCCAGGTTGATCGCGCCGCCGCCGCCGCCGCCGCCCTGCGAGAACGCCACGGCTTTGCCTCCGAGACCGGGCCTCACCGTTCCCGGCCGCACCACCGTCAGCGCGGGAACTTCAGCGCCGCCGCACGCCTCGAACGCCTTCACGAAGGCTTCCGCGCGCTTCGGGTCCTTGCGCCTGCCGTCCTCGCCCCCGAACACCGCATCGAAAACGCCCGCTTTGCCGCACGAGCCCACCACGACGACGTGCTTCACCTTGCCGTCCTTCGCCGCCGCCGCGGGCAACGCGCCCGGCTCGCCGCAGCAGATCACCGCGCGCACGCCTTTGCGGAGCATGTACGCCGCTTCGCCCTCGTCTTTGAGATCGGCGGCGTCTTGGGCGGTGACGTACGGCCCGAACCGCGACGCGCACGCGTCCGCGGATAAACCGGTCGCGACCACCGGCTGTTTCGCGACGATGAGCTGCACGACGATAGCTTCGCCCAGCGCGGTGTCGACGTCCGTCACGAGCGTCGCACGCCTGGGCTGCTTATCCCACGCCTTGAGAACGTCCTGGCGCGAGGGCGTTGGCGTGTCGTCGGCGTCTTTTTTGGCGTCGCCGCCGCCGCCGGGAGGGGGATCGGGGCGCTCCGCGCCGGGCGCGCCCACCGAGGAGTCCTGGCCGTACCACTTGCGAAGCTTCGGGCCGCCCTCCATGACGTCCAGCATGTCGTCGAAGAAGCCCTTCTTGGCGCGGACGAGGACACGCGATCGGCTTCGCTTCTCGTGACGAGCGACACGAAGGGGTAAAGAGACAGACACCGAGTCGTCGCGCGTCGCGGCGTGACTCGGCGCGACGAAGCGAGCCGAGGAGAGCGTCGTCGTGTGTTTCGATCGACGCGACGCGCGCGACCCGTGAGGGGACGCGCGCGGCGCGACCGCCGCGGTGGGGATCGTCGCGTGGTACATCGCGAGACGCAGTGTGACTTGCGCGTGCGCTGACTCGAACGATCACGCGCGGACACCTGCGCTTCGACGAGCCGAGCGCGTCTCCGTGTGCGACACCGCGCGACACCGAGGTGCCACGTCCGTCACCCGAAAAAACAGCGTGTCCGAGATGGATCACACGCGCGTAGCCGTTGAAGGTATAGGCTATGGGTCTTCAGGTCGCTCACGGTTTAATAACTCAAGAAATGAACCGCCAAGACTCGAGCCTCGGTTTCTCCGCCGCCGCGGGCCGCCGACGAAATGTTATGTCGGTTCTTCCGACCGCCGCCTTCGCTCCCCCGGTATTGGTAGGCGCGCGCCGGCGCTTCGGAGTCTTCGGCGAAGTCGAGCCGTCGTCGCCGACTCGCGATTCGCTCGCGACCGTCGCAAGGCGCTCAGGGCGCCGCCGAGAGCACCCCCCTCGCGCGCGTCGCCTTCGAATCCCGACGCGCAAGATGAAGCTCAAGGTCAAGTCGCACGTGCAGCAGGAGCGCAACATGCGCGGGCACAAGGACAAGTTCCCGACCCCTCCCCCCGATTTGAACAAGCGCGACGGCCCGTACAAGCCGCGCGTCCCCACGAAGGAGGACGACGGCGTGAACCCCTTCGCCAGGCAGCTCGCCTCCGGGGACAAGGAGGTTCGCGACGCGACTTTCGCGGCGCTCGGCAAGTGGCTGGGCGCGAGAGCGGACGTCCCGTTGCTCGACATGAAGAAGATCTGGAAGGGCCTGTTCTACGCCATGTGGCACGCGGACGGCTGGGACGTCCAGGAGGAGCTGGCGGAGCAGATCGCGGGGTTGACGCATGCGCTGCGGCACAAGGTGGCGCTGACGTACCTCGGCGTGTTCTACATCACAGCGCGACGCGAGTGGGTGGGCATCGACCGGCACCGCATGGACAAGTACCTTCGGTTAGTGCGACGCGTGACGAGCCACGCGCTGAGGTACTGCGCGAACCGCGACTGGCGTTTAGACGTGGTGCAGGACATCGCGTCGGTGTTCGAGAAAGCCGCGCTCGTCGCCGGCACCAAAGGCATGGTGGACGTCGGCCTTCGTCTGCACATCTCGGAGCTGTTTGTCGGCGAGCTGCGCAAGGTTGCGGCTGGAAAGGACAAGGTCGAGGTCGGGTGCGACCCCGACGACCCGAACGAAGCCAACGGCGGCGCGCCCCGGACGGTGTTTCGAAAGACGTCTTCCACGAAGAACGGACACGGAGACAAAACCAACAAGCGAAAGGCCGCGTCTTCGACGAACGTCGAACCGAAAACCCACAAACCATCGCTCGTGCCCTCGACCGCGACGGAGTCGTTTCTCAACGCGTTTGCCACTGTGTTGCAGTTTGACCAGCACAAACCGTTACACCGACGCGTTCTGGGGTCGGTGTTCGAAGCCGCCGCGGAGGGCGCGGACGGAGGCGTCGCGCAGCAGGCGCTTTTAAGCGAGGACTTCGAGTTCGACGAGGACGAGGAGGACGGGATCGACCCGAAGGTAAGGAAAGAAGCCCTGGCGGCGGCGACGATGGTGCGCCTGGACGCGGCGACGATGAAACGCATGTCGCGCCGATTCATCGAGCTCGGCGCGGCGGATGGCGTCGAGGACCTGAACCGCGAGTCTCTGTACCACGTGCACACTTTGTTCCGCAAGGCGGCGAAGCGCGCGGCGAAGGCTGAGCAGGCTGAGGAGGCGGGCGTCTCTATGGACGCGGAGGCTGCGAAGAAGAAGCGGAAGAAGGCGGAGCCGGAGGTAAAAGACGAGCCCATGGAGGAGTCTGAGTCGGAGGAGGAGCTGGAGGAGAGCTTCCACACCGCGGCGAGCGAGTCGGAGGATGAGGAGGACGAGGACGAGGACGATTCGGACGTCTCGGACGAAGAGGAGAACCTGACGCCCTCCAAGCGCGTGAACCTCAAAGGCACGTTCGACGACGTGGGGGACGCAGAGGAGGAGGACGAGTTCGAGGAGGCTGACGAGTTTGAGGATGTCGAGATGGAGGAGGAGGAGGAGGAGGAGGAGGAAGACGACCAGGACGATTCTCTCGAGTCCCTGGACGATTCCGACCTGGATAACTCCGACGACGAGCAGGGCTCCGAGAGCAGCGACACGTCCGGCGACGAAGACGCGGACAGCGACGAGGAGATGGCGAGACACGAAGCCGCCGTCGCCGCCGGCATCGCCGCCGCCGAGCGCAAGGCGCTTCGCAAAGCCGAGCGTTGGGCCGCCGCCGTCGGCGCGACCCCCCCTCCCGCGTCCAACGCGTTGAACGCGGTGAAAGGCCAGCGGGTCAGCGCGCAGAAGATGACGCACGAGAGGAAAAACAACGCTCTTCTGTCTCCTTCGAAGCGCGTGCTGTGGAACCTGAAGCGGAACACGCGGCACACGCCCACGGGCCCGCCGAACCCGGTGAAAGGGGACGGCTTGCGCGCGCTGCTCAACACCACGCCGCGCAAATCTCTGCTCCGGCCGATCCACGCGGCGGCGAGTTTCGACCGCAACCCGCCCGGCTCCGACCCCGGCGCGCGAAGAAGCAAGGGTCACGGTCACGGCGAGAAGGACCGAAAAGAAAAGAGGGAGACCATGACCCCGGGGCGGAAGAAAGTGAAGGCGTCGACGTTCTTTTGAGACGCCTAGCTGGGTCCGCGTCGGAAGCGAGCGCGCGTCGTAGACGCTCGACCATTTTTTATCGAATGCGCTTTTTCGCGAAAAACCAGCTCTTCGTGTCGCGAAGCAGGGTTGAGGCGACGTTTCGACGGCTTTTTTTCGTATGGCGTTCAGTCTGACGGTCGATCGTGTTTTTTTCCACGACTTCAGAAAGGCGGCGGTGTCTCGTCGGCGGCGGTCTCGTCCCGATGTGCCTCGGCGTCCCCATTCGCGCGCGCGGCTCGTCTTCACGCGACTCGAGGCACCGGGGTGGTCCTCCCCCCGCGGCGCCATGGTTAAGGCGTACCTGCGATACGAGCAGGCCCGCGCGTTCGGGGTCATCGCGTCGCCGGAGGCGTGCCCCGTGTACGCGGACGAGAAGGGAAAGCTCGTGGTGACCGCCGCGCTCGAGCGCCTCGCGGTGTGGGACGTGCGCCGGGGCGTGGAGCACCAGAGCTTGATCCCTCCCGCGCGCGAGAGCGGGTTGGTGCCCGCGGTGACCAAGATCGCGAGGGCGCCGGGCTCGTCGCTGGTCGCCGCCGGCGCGGCGGACGGGTCCATCCGCCTGTGGAACCTCGAGGATGGCACGTCGGACGTGCTGCTCAAGGGCCACAAGTCGGAGGTGACCGCGCTACGGTTCAACGCCTCGGGGTCGTTACTCGTCTCCGGCGGCAAGGACACGAACGTGGTGGTCTGGGACGTCGTCGCCGAGATGGGGCTGTGCCGTTTACGAGGACACAAGGACCAGGTCACGGACGCCGTGTTCGTCGAGGCGGCGCCGAACACGAGCGGCTCGACAACCAAAACCTCCGCGTCGAACGGAGCGCGGCTGGTGACCTGCGGCAAGGACGCCGCCGTTCGCGTCTGGGATCTCGACACGCAGCACTGCGCGCAGACGCTCGCGCACTTCGGCGCGGAGTGCTGGAGCCTGGACGTCGACCCGCGAAACGCGCGGCTCGTCGTCGGCACCGCCGACGAGAGGCTTCACGTGTTTTCCGTCGCGGGGCGCGGCGGCGATTTCGGCGGCGACGGGTTCTCCGAGAACGACGACGACGCGGCGGACGGCGACGAGAACGACGGGACCGCCATCGGGAAAAGACGTCCAGGCTCCGAAGACGAAACAAAGGCGCGACGTGAAAGAGACGCCGTGTCCATCGCCGAGGCGTCCGCGCTGTTAACTCCGATGGGTTTCGTGCGTCGCGCGGACCGCTCGCGGGTCTCGACCGTTCGCTTCGACGAGAGAGGTACGTTTCTCGGCGTCCAAACCGTCGGCCGCGCGGTGGAGGTGTACCGGTGCCGCGACGCGCGCGAGATGTCGAAGCGGCTCAAGCGCCGCGCGAAGCGGAGAAGGGAGAAGCGAAAAGCGGACAAGAAAACCGAACACTCCGACGAGAGTGAGGATGAAGAGGATTTAAACGTGTTGGACGCGTCGGACGTCGTCGACTTGGCCGCCGTCGTGCGCACGAAATCGAAAACACGCGGGTTCGCGTTCGCGCCGCGTTCAAGGCTCAAGAAGCGGCCGGGCGTGAAGGTGGTCATGGCCGTTCTCACGGACGCCAACGCGGTGGAGGAGTGGGAGATCGCCGGCGCGGACGCGGGAGACGACGGCGACGACGACGGCGGGTCGAAGGATCTCGCCGAGCCGACGCGCGCGCG
>ENA-OUOG01005578-OUOG01005578.1-marine-metagenome-genome-assembly--contig:-NODE-5578-length-10092-cov-4.610584_pt1 | contig 10092 bp, 9 predicted proteins | sample MGYA00248635_ERZ508505 | MGnify/ENA primary metagenome ERZ508505 (study PRJEB26176, sample SAMN06267871) | marine metagenome | isolation source: Saanich Inlet, British Columbia, Canada | place: Pacific...
CTTTTTCGCTAATGCCTTTTTCTTTATTCACTGCTTTTGTCACTCGATTAAATAGTGATCGCAATGTAGCTAATGCTTTCTTGTCTCGACTAGCAACACAACCCCAAAAGGTAACAATGTATTTGGTTGCTTTATTGTCGCCATCTACGTGCGCGATATATGCGCTATTCAGTATTGCGGTAACGCTATCGCGGACACCTTGAGCTGTTACGTATTCGATTGCTAGTGCTTGAGCGTTTTTCATAGTTAATGTATTCATATCTATATTCCTTTTAATTAATGTGATTGATTAGTTACTGATACCTATAATATAGACTTGGTTGATAAATGCAAGCGTTTTTATAACATTGTTATAATTAAGTGAAGACCAAAACACCTAATCGAGTCACGTTTTAATTTGCCTTATTGGTGGTGATATGATAGGAGGTGAAGACGTAGTAGGTAGTAGTATCTAAATATATTGATATAACAAATAGTTATAGTTTACTTAGTAGTTATGCAAGCTATGCATATAGGCTATTCAACGCTCAACTAGCACACACACGCCGACTATGCAAACTTTAACGTGACTATATAGTCTGTTTTGGTCGCGCTGATGATCGGCATAGACACCCCCACCCCCTTATAGCTACACAGACTGCGTAGGGGGAAGGTTGGTTACTCTCTCTGGCGAGGATTTGAAACTTCCATGTAGCTGTTCACAAATAATGATTGACATTTACTTTAAAGTATGCTATAATATACTATATAGACAACAAAGTGAAGAGGCAATTAACTGATGTTTACATTCAGTAACCTTATTGATTATTCACATCGACTATAATTATTATATACCATGTCGTGCATGTAGCGACTACATAGCGCATGTAACGACAGTAATGGTAGAGGTAACAGATGACAGAACAAGACAAAGATATGCGTAAGCGTGTTAAGCTCTTAAAGAAGAGTGACCCTGATGATTACAATGTCAATGAGCAGTTCCTTCAGTTTGTCGCGAGGTACGTAGAATCTGGAGATGCTCGTGGGTCGTGGGTTCAAGCAGGTTATTCTCCGAACAGTGCAGGGACAGCGATGTCTCGCTTACGTGACAACTGGAGACTTGTTGAGTCTATGGTTAAAGAACGTATAGGTGCTCATGTCCCTATGGCGTTAACAGGTATTATTGAATTAGCTCAGACAGCAAAGCAAGAGTCTATAAGGCTAAAGGCACAGCAGGACATTCTCTATAGAGCAGGTTATGATAAGCCTATGGAGATGGTTGTAACAGACAAGGAAGCTAAGGACTTAAAGGATGATGAACTACAGAAGGAGCTTCTAGCAATCTTAGGTAAGCCCACTATAGATGTGGAAGCAGAAGAACTTTAACTCTCTACCATAAGGCGAGAACATGAAACTACCATTTAACAGACCTAACTTCGATGACTTACAACAAGAAGTTGAAGAACAAAGACTACTCATCTCAAGGTTAACAGCGGCATTAACATTGTCTGAAGCTGAACTAGTAAGAGCTAATACACCTAAGAAGACAGTGAAGAAGAATGCATCTAGAGCCTGAGCAGATAGCAAAGCTTCCTAAAGAACAACAGAAGAGACTACTAGAGTTATTACGAGAGCAGAAAGAAAGAGTTAAGTTTAACAAGAAAGACCATTTCAACTTATACGAATGGCAACAAGGTTTAGCTAACTCTACTACAGATGCTCATCAGGTGTTGGCAATGTGTGCTAACCAGATTGGTAAGTCTACTAGCGGTGCTTATATTACAGCGTGTCACTTAACAGGTATCTATCCTGATTGGTGGAAAGGTAATAGATTTGATAAGCCTATCTACTGTTGGGCGGCAGGTGTATCTAATGATACCACCAGAGATATCCTACAGACAGAACTGTTTGGTCTCGCTGAGAGTGAAAGCGAATGGGGTACAGGTATGGTTAATCTTTCCATGATTGGAGAGAAGACCAGACGTAGAGGTGCTACAGGTAATACCTATGATAGTGTCATGGTTCAACATCATGACGAGAATGGTAACCCTGATGGATGGTCTCGTATTGGCTTTAAGTCCTACGAGATGGGTGAAGAGAAGTTCTATGGCAGACCAGTTGATTGGATTTGGCTTGATGAGCAACCACCCTCTAACATCTACACGCAGTGTATTACACGTACCGTAGCAACTAACGGATATGTAATGATGACGTTTACACCAGAGGATGGTATGACTCCTGTTGTAAACCAATTCATGAATGACATTAAAGCAGGACAGATGTTAATACAAGCTACGTGGGACGATGCTCCTCACCTAGATGAAGATACTAAAGAACAGCTATTGGCACAGTACCCTCCGCATGAACGGAAGCTACGTAGTCAAGGTATCCCTGTATTTGGTTCTGGTCTTGTATTCCCTATCTCTGAAGACAAGCTGATCGTTGATCCGTTTGAAATACCAGATCACTGGAAAAGAATTGCAGGGTTAGACTTTGGTTATGATCACCCCACTGCTGTAGCTTGGATAGCTATAGATGAGGAGAGTGATACTTATTATGTCTATGATGTCTACGCAAGCCGTCAGGAGACCGCTATAATCCATTCTGCGGCGATTAAACAGAGACCCCAATGGATACCAGTGGCTTGGCCTAAAGATGGCTTACAGAGCGATAAGGGAAGCGGAGTAAGCCTTGCTTCACAGTATCGAGATCAAGGTGTCAACATGTTGCATGATTGGGCGCGTAACCCTAAAGCTTCTGGAGACACAGGTAAAGGAAACAACTTTATAGAACCTTCTATTATGGAAATGCTACAGCGTATGGAGACAGGTACGTTTAAAGTGTTTGGACATTTAGAGGAATGGTTTAAAGAGTTTAGATCGTACCATAGAAAAGACGGAAAGATTGTACCTATAAAAGATGATATTATTTGTGCGACTAGATACGCAGTAATGTGCGCTCAGTTCGCAGTAGCAGGTAAGACTCAGAACTGGGCTGATTATAGTGATCAGTCTCTCCCTATTAAAAACTGGAGTAACGTATAAATGGATAAAGCTATCACAAACGAAGACCTATCAGAGATTGTAGGTAGAGAACTAGCATCTGCCGACTCATGGTCTAACGGTGACCTTGCAGATCAACAGGCAGAGGCTCTTGACTATTACTATGGTCAGCCCTTTGGAGACGAGGAAGAAGGCTTCTCTTCTGTTGTCACGAGAGATACATTGAAAACTATCGAGGGTATCATGCCTTCTTTGATGAAGATATTCGCCTCTGGTGATACCTTTGTCGAGTTTGAACCTACGGGTGCAGAGGATGAGAAAGCGGCACAACAGGCTACAGACTATTTAAACTATGTATTTGATAAACGATGTGATGGCTTTAACGTATTATATACATGGTTCAAAGATGCTCTGCTAATGAAGAACGGATTAGTAGAAGTAAGTTGGGCACAAGATGAGCTATGTGATATTGAGAACTTTGTAGCCATTGAAGAAATTGAAGCAGATGCATTAGAAGAAGATGAGAATTTAGAAATTGTCAACAAGGAAGTTAACGAAGAAGACCCGAATCTCTATGATGTTACTATTCGCCGTAACAACTATCGCGGTCGTCCAGTCGTTGACAACATCCCATCCTCTGAGTTTAGGATTAAGGCGAGAAGCAAGAGTATCCAAGATGCAGACTTTGTTGCAAGAGTGCAAGACGTTAGTATGGGATCACTCATCGACTATGGCTTTAACCGTGAAGATATCTCAGAAGGACATAGCTCCACCCTCATCAAGAACCAAGTAGAAGATTCTAGATTTGGTGATGTAGATGAGACTGCTGACTTCGGCAATAACACAATGGTTGAATATGTCAAGGCTTGGGTTAAAGCTTTTGATGAAGAAGACGAGAAGATGAAACTCTTTGAAGTACATATGGTAGGTAACACTGTACTTGAAAAAGAAGAAGTAGGTACTATTCCTGTTATCAATCTATCTCCTATCATGATGCCACATAAGTTCACTGGCGTTAGTATTGCTGATCTTGTAAAAGACATTCAAGAAATCAGAAGTAAGATGTGGAGACACACGCTTGATAACCTAGCATTATCTAATGCAGGTAGATATGCCGCAGTAGAAAACCAAGTAAACCTGCAAGACCTTATCGACAATCGCATTGGTGGTATTGTCCGCGAGAAGGTGCAGGGTGCTGTTAGACAGCTTCCAGTGCCACAGCTAGGTCAGGCTACCTTTCCCTTCCTAAACGAGCTAGAAAAGGAACGAGAGGATCGTGCGGGCGTATCTAGAATGACACAAGGGTTAGATGCTTCTGCTCTTACGTCTAACACAGCGGCAACTGCTGTTAACCAAGTAATGACAGCGGCACAGGAAAAGATTCAACTTATCGCTCGTATCTTTGCAGAGACAGGCGTTAAAGAACTCTTCCTACAGCTATATCGTTTAGCGCGTACTAATAGCTCTGAAGTAGATATTGTTAAGCTACGTGGTCGTTACACTCCTGTCGCTCCTTATGATTGGAAAGATCGTTATGACATGGCAGTGACTGTAGGTCTAGGTAATCAGAATAAAGACCAGCAGTTAATGCACTTAAACAATATATCTACAATGCTCACTGGTATTGGTAACACACAGTTTGGTTATCTAATACAACCACAGCATGTACACAAATTAGCCACTGAGTTTATTAAGAATGCAGGTTATAGAAACGCGGCTCAGTTTATTGGAGACCCTGCTGATGTTAAACCACCAGAGCCACAACCAAGTCCTGATATGATTGCGGCACAGGGTGAGTCACAGAAAGATATGGCTGATGCTCAGTTGAAACAAGTACAGGCTCAGGCACAGCAAGCAGAGGCTCAAATGAAGCAGACAGAACTACAGCTTAAACTAGAGAACATGAAGTTTGAGCGTGAGAAGTTTGAATGGATGAAGAAGAAAGAAGCGGCAGAACTTGGACTTGAAGCTCAACAAAAACGACCAGTAGGTATTGGTGACAGTAAACTAAGAATGAGTGGTGAGTAATGGACGATGAAAGAAAGGCACAGGTAGCCCGTGAGCTTCTACGAGGTGGTCTCTTAACTGAGGCTATCTCGGAAATACAACGAGACATCTCGATAGCTTGGGCTAAGTCAGATGAAATTGACGAACGCGATGAGCTATGGTACGTACAGAAAGCCGTAGGAATGGTTGAAGATGTAATAGAAGGATATGTAACAAACTACGAATATCAACAAAAAGTAAAATAAAGCTTTACATTTACTTTAAAGTATGGTATAATATATACATAGATAACATATAGGAGACTACCCGTAATGGATGTCACTAACAACGAAAGTTTAGATAACGCAGTAGCCCAACTTTTGAATCCCTCTGTAACGGAGCAAGTGAAAGAAGAAGAGCTAGAGCAAGAAACCCTCGAAGAGGAAACTCAAGAGGTCACTGCTGAAGAAGTAGACGAGGAAGTCGAAGCTGAAGCAGAGGAAGATACCGAAGTCGAAACGGAAGAAGACGAAGGTGACGTTGAAGTGGGGGATTCTGACGAAGTAGAAGAAGAGTCTGAAGCTCAAGAGATGACTAATGAAAGTGATTTTCACACGGTTAAGGTAGATGGTGAAGAGTACGAAGTCAACCTCGAAGAGTTAAAGAAAGGATATCAACTAGAACAGAATTACACCAAGCGTGTCCAGAAGCTACAGGAAGAAACTAAAGAGCTTGACAGCCTTAAGACTAACCTAAACGCTGAGAGACAACAGTATCTGCAACTTATGGAACTAGCCGCTACGCAACAACTAGCGGAGGTTAATAAGGCTAAAGAACTGTTAACTACTATCGATAAAGAGAACGACCCTGTTTCTTATGTTAAACAGCAGTTACGTGTTCAAGATATTGAAGAAGGCTTACGTAATAATATTACAGGCTTTCAACAAGCTAAGGCACAAGCTGAGAAAGAGAAACAAGAGGAACGTGCTAAGGTAGTAGCGAGAGAACAAGAGAAGCTTAAGGAACTTATTCCTGAGTGGCTTTCTCCTGATTTCCAAAAGACTGTCGTAGAATATGCAAGAGGTCAAGGTTATGATGACGAGACTCTTAATAATGTTATGTCAGCACGTGATATTGCAGTAATGAATAAGGCACGTTTGTACGATGAACTTGTTAGCAAGAAGGCAACCGTCAAGAAGAAAAGACAACCTATTGTTAAGAAGAAAGTAAAAGCGTCCTCACCTGCTACTGCACAAACACGTAAAGCTCGCGCCGTTAAGGAACAACGACAAAAGCTCAAACGCTCTGGTTCAGTGAATGATGCGGCACAAGCCCTTCTATCACTGTCTTCTTAATCTTATTTAAAGGAATATTATAATGGCTAATCCAACTTTTGAAACTTATGGAACTAAAGGTATCCGCGAAGACTTAGCAGATATCATCTACAACATCGCACCAACTGACACTCCTTTCATGTCTAACGTAGGCAAAGGCTCTGCTTCTAATACTTATCACGAATGGCAAACTGATGATCTAACAGCCGCCGCTGATAACAAGGTAGCTGAAGGCGTTGCCGCTCCTGCCGCAGAAAGTGTTGCTACTACTCGCGTTGGTAACTACACTCAGATTGCTTCTAAAACTGTAAGCGTAACTGGTTCTAACGAAGCCGCTGATGCCGCAGGTCGTGCTAGTCAAATGGCATACCAGTTGGCCAAGAAAGGTATGGAACTCAAGCGTGACATGGAGAAGACTCTAGTAGGTACTGACAAAGCACAAGTCCAAGGTGCGGCAGGTGGTACTGCTCGTGAGCTTGGCTCTGTTACTTCTTGGATCGGTACTAACTGTTCTGTAGGTGCTACAGCGGGAGCCGCTCCTACAGGTGATGGTACTGATATCGCTACTTCAGGTGATGCACGTGTTCTTACTGACACTCTTCTAAACGGAGTAATTGAAGATGTTTGGCAATCAGGTGGTAACCCATCTATGATTATGTGTGGTGCTTTCCAGAAGTCAAAGATCACTGGCTTCACTGGTGATACTAACTCTCGTAAGTTTACTAACGCTGATGCTAAGAAGTTCATCAACGCTGTTGATGTTTATGTTTCTGACTATGGTGAGTTAAATGTTGTACCTAACCGCTTAATGCTTACTGACACGTTGTTAGTTCTTCAGCCTGATATGTGGTCTGTTGATACTTACCGTGACTTCCAGACTAAAGACCTAGCTGTAACAGGTGACTTTGAGTCTAAGCAACTATTGGTTGAGTACACTCTAACCTCTAAGAACGAAGCGGCTTCAGGCGCAATTCGCGATCTGACCATTGCTTAATAGCTAGTCTATATTGTCGGGCTATCCTTCGGGGTAGCTCGGCTTTCTTATTTATAGGAGTATCCATGTCTGACGTTAAAACCCATATCATTCAAAACAATGATGACACTATCAGTATCGGTACTACACAAGACTACACTGATATATTCGCACAGAATCAACTAGAAGCAAACAACAACCTTAATCGTAAAACCGATGGTGATACATGGGGACGTAAGGTAGCTTCAATCCCTCTTAATATAATTAACATGTGGTGCAAAGAATGGAACTGCACTATGATGGAATTATTTCACGACCCTGACTTAAAAGCAAAAATGATGCTACGATTACGTAGTAGCGATTACTTAAAACTCAGAACAGATCATGGACGTATATAATGACATTTAATAGCTTAAACGGACTTAGGAATTATATTAAAGACTTTGCTAATCGTAAAGACTTAAGCGATTATGCAGTTACTAGCTTTATTAACCTAGCACAAGATAGAGCTACTCGTGTTTTACGTATTCCTGTTCTTGAAGGATATAACGAAAATCTATCTATAAGTTCTGAAGGAGATATAAGCCTCCCTCAAGATTACATAGAAGCTAAACAATTAACTATTGAACATGAAGGATGTACTTACGAGCTTGAACGTAAACCTTTATCTTTTATGACAGCAATAAGATCAAAGACAGGTGTTCCTAAATACTTTGCAAGAAGAGGTAATAAACTTTTACTTGCTCCTTTGAATGATGATATAACCACTGCTCAGTTATATTATTATATTTCATTAGATCCCTTAGAAAATACTTTAGATACTAATTGGTTTGTAGAGAATGCCGCTGACATTTTAATATATGGTGCTTTAGCTGAAATAGCTTTATTTACAAAGAATCCAGAAGAAGCTCAAATGTTTGAAGCTAAGTTTAGAGGCGCGGCTTCTGAAATTGAAAACATGGCTAACAAAGCAGAGTTCTCAGGATCATCTCTTAGAATTAACCCTCAAGGATAAACAATGACAGGTTTCTATAAAGACTATCAAGATGCTTCTGATACACACGAAAACAGTGCAGAGTCGTACGCTACTGATGCTTCTACCTCTGCTAATGCGGCCGCTCAATCTGCCGCCGCCGCTTCAAGCTCTGCTACTGCCTCCGCTCAAGCTCTATTAGATCATGAAAACTTACAAGTAACAACAGCAACGTTTACCTCAGGTAGCGGCATTTTAAAACTTATTAAAGCTAATGACGGGGAGGTTGTTGTAAACCTCGATGGTCGATATGCAGAGTTAACTGGTGCTGACTTTACTGGTGATGTTAGCATACCATCAGCAGGAGAACTACAGTCTGAGGGTGCCTTAAACTTAAGATTTAATTCAGAAGATATTGGTAGTGTAGTCGATAGCTTTAAGCTATATCATGACGATACTAATAGTACTGCTATGGAAGTTAATTCTCTTGGTAATGTTTTTATAGGTACTGCTGGGTCATATGTAGGCGCACTTAAGAATACTAATAAATTAGCTGTAGGTGAGATGGCAAGTGTATCTGCTTCAAATGCTACAGTAGGTATTAAAGCTAATTCTAGTTATCAAGCTTTGGCTATGCAAGCAAATGGTACGAATAGCACAGTTAAGTTTAATGTTTTAGATAATGGTACTTTAATTGTTGGTACTGCGGTTACAACAAACTTAACATTAGCCTCCGATGGAAATTTGACCGTAAACGGAACCATAGAAGGAAGAAACATATCCTCTGATGGTTCTAAGTTAGATACTATAGAAGCAGGTGCACACGTAACGGACGCAACCACTGTGGAAGCCGCAGGTGCGTTAATGGATTCAGAAGTAACTAACCTAGCACAGGTTAAGGCTTTTGATTCTAGTGATTATCTAACAACCCATCAAGACATCTCAGGTAAAGCAGACTTAGCGGGAGCTACGTTTACTGGTGATGTGTTATTTAACGATGGTGTAAAAGCTAAGTTTGGTACAGACAGTGACTTGTTGATTTATCACAATGATGGAGAACCTTCCATAATTGAAGATGCAGGTGAGTTAGGGCTTCTTTTAAAAACCAACGGTAATGTATTTGCTGTAATTTCAGACACTAACGAAAGCATGATTACTGCTGTCCCTGATGCGGGGGTTGCTTTATATTATGACGGAACTCCTAAAGTAAATGTAGGTGCAGATACCGTTACTATAGGTGAAGACCTTTCTGTACAGACTGGTAATGATTTATATGTGCGAGGGGGAGACTTAGATGTCACAGGAGACATTGTAGTAAGCGGCACAGTAGATGGTGTTGACCTTTCAACTGTGATTACAACAACAACAGACGTTTCATTTGGTGACGATGTTAAAGTTAAGTTTGGTGATAGTGATGACTTGCTTATTTATCATGACACAAGCGATACGGGTAAGTCTGTAATCGAAGATGCAGGTACTAACGGACTTCATTTAATTTCCGATGGTAACGGTATATTTTTAAAGGGGAGCAATAATCACGCTATTGTTTCAGCACACGTTTCTAGTATTGGTGTTACATTTGCTGAACTTTATTACAACAACTCTGCCAAATTTCGAACAGCAGATGATGGCGTTAGTGTTACTGGAAACATCGCAGTAAGCGGTACAGTCGATGGTCGTGACGTAGCGGCTGATGGTTCTAAGTTAGATGGTTTAGAGCGCATAGTTAGACAGCGTTTTCAAAAAAGGGGATATTCTAGCACGACTGGGGTTCATTCTTTGACAACCACCTCCACACAAGTGGGCAATTCATTACGTATAAACTCAGGAGTAACCACAGAAGTT
>ENA-OUOG01005579-OUOG01005579.1-marine-metagenome-genome-assembly--contig:-NODE-5579-length-10092-cov-3.468897_pt1 | contig 10092 bp, 4 predicted proteins | sample MGYA00248635_ERZ508505 | MGnify/ENA primary metagenome ERZ508505 (study PRJEB26176, sample SAMN06267871) | marine metagenome | isolation source: Saanich Inlet, British Columbia, Canada | place: Pacific...
TATGCCGTGGAATACGACTTCTTTCATCCCACGCAGCTTCACTACAGCCTAGAAACCAAAATCATTTCCAACCTCTATTTCGCAGGCCAAATCAATGGAACCACGGGCTATGAAGAAGCGGCTGCCCAGGGTTTGATGGCCGGCATCAATGCCGCACGTTCCACGTGGAACGCTGAGCCCATTGTGCTCGGACGCGACCAAGCATACATCGGTGTTCTCATCGATGACCTCGTCTCGAAGGGAACGAAGGAGCCCTATCGCATGTTCACCTCCAGGGCTGAATACCGAATCCTTTTGCGGCAAGACAATGCCGACGAAAGGTTGACTCCGATTGCAGCTGCCATCGGTTTGGCTTCAAAAAATCGCATCGACAGATTCACGGAGAAACAAAAACGCATCAAGGAGACAGCGAAACAAATTGCTTCCACGAGCGTCCCACCTCAGGCAGCCAACCCCATTCTGATCAAAAAGAAAAGCAGTCCCCTTTCGCAGAAAACGAAAGCCATCTCCATCCTTTCAAGGCCTGAAATGCATTTTTCGGACATCCTCGAAATGATGCCCAACGCATTCGAACCAGAACAAGAAGTCCAGGAGGCCGTGGAAATCTCCGTCAAATACGCGGGGTACATCGAGAAGGAACAAGAAATGGCGACCAAGCTCAAACGCTTAGAGAGCATTCAGATTCCGACCCATTTCGATTACCACAAATACACATCGCTATCTGCCGAGTCTCGGGAAAAATTGTCACATCACAGACCGGCCACTCTTCATGAGGCCTCAAAAATATCGGGCGTTTCAGCATCTGACCTCAGCGTTCTGCTGATTCAACTTGGTCGCTGAACTGTTTCACGTGAAACCGAAGAACAAAACCCAACCCATTACCTTTGCAACATGAACATGCAAGACATCCTCAACCGACTCGGTATCGCAAGCCAAAACGGCGGCGTTTTCATTGGAAATCAACAACTTGGAAGCGGTGAGGTCATCGCATCTGTGTCACCAGTAGATGGCGCCACCATCGCCAGCTTCAGCACCGCCACAGCTCAAGAAACCGATCAAGCCATCAGCGCAGCCCAAAACGCCCAAAAGCAATGGCAAAAAACACCGGCACCGCTTCGTGGAGAGGTTGTCCGCCAGTTTGGCAACGCCCTGCGTGAACACAAAGCTGATCTTGGGGCCTTGGTCAGTTATGAAATGGGAAAATCCTACCAAGAAGGATTGGGCGAGGTGCAAGAAATGATTGACATCTGCGACTTTGCTGTTGGACAATCACGCATGCTTTACGGCATGACAACGCACAGTGAACGGCCCAACCACCGCATGTTCGAACAATGGCATCCGATGGGCGTTGTCGGCATTATTTCCGCCTTCAACTTCCCTGTCGCTGTGTGGGCATGGAACACCGCACTTGCATGGATTGCAGGAAATGCTTGTGTTTGGAAGCCTTCAGAAAAATCCACACTCTGTGCGGTTGCCTGCCAAAACATTTGGAACAAAGTTGCAGAAGCCAACAACGTTCCGGCCGCAATCTCGTGTGTCATCAGTGGCCGTGCTGACATCGGTCAGCAGCTCTGCGAAGACCACCGGGTCCCCTTGGTCAGCGCAACGGGCAGCACCCGCATGGGCAAGGCCGTCGCACAAACTGTCGCCGCGCGCTTGGGCAAGAGCTTGCTTGAACTCGGCGGCAACAACGCAGTCATCATATCTCAACACGCCGACCTCCAAATGGTCATTCCAGCGACTGTCTTCGGCGCAGTTGGCACTTGTGGGCAACGCTGCACCAGCACGCGCCGATTGATTATTCACGAAAGCATTTACCCTCAAGTCAAAGAGGCACTGGTGTCCGCATATGCGCAACTCCGGATAGGTGATCCACTCGACGAAAAAAACCATGTGGGCCCATTGACAGACAAGGATGCCGTCAGCATGTACCTGAACGCACTGGAATCTGTTTCCCAACAAGGTGGGACCTTCCTGGTCGAAGGAGGTGTTTTGACCGGCGATGCATACGAAAGCGGGTGCTACGTGAAACCTGCGATTGCAGAAGTCAACAACGAGATGCAAATCGTGCAGGACGAAACCTTCGCGCCCATCTTGTACATCATGCCGTACCAGACCATCGAAGAAGCCATTGCACTGCAAAATGACGTGGCACAAGGACTGTCCAGCGCCATCATGACAAACCACGTGCGAGAGTCTGAGCTCTTCCTGAGTGCCAATGGATCCGACTGCGGCATCGCGAACGTGAACATCGGCACCTCCGGTGCTGAAATCGGCGGGGCCTTCGGTGGCGAAAAAGAGACTGGCGGTGGACGCGAGTCAGGCTCCGACGCATGGAAAGCATACATGCGCCGCCAGACGAACACAATCAATTACGGAGATTCCCTCCCGTTGGCGCAAGGCATCAAATTCGACATTTGATCTTTCAACCATGCAGCACCCATTTCCATCCATTGCCTTTTCCATTATCCTCGCAGGCGTCCTCTTCGCCTGCGGGGACGGCGAACACAAGGCCCCAGAACCCGCTGGGTCCCACGAACAATGGTATGAGCTGCAATTTGACCTGAACGACAGTGTCCGGGCCAGTGCATATGCGAACGGCAGTCAAGACAGTTTGGTCATCCAAAACAATGGGGAGGAGATTGCTCTGGAACGCCTCACAAACGGCAACTACAGAATTCCTGTATTCGATGGAGCGATTGCCGGGGAATGGAGCGAAAACAACACCTTCACCGGAGAATGGCTGGACAAAATGACCGATCCTTTTGGACGCATTCCACTCACCATTCGACGCATCCCCAATCCCCCATCGTTTGCTGAGCACAATTGGACATCTGAACCGAAAAAACCATATGCGCTGACCATCGCAGCAGAAGGCAGTGCTGCTTGGTTTGGCCAACTCATTTTGCAAACCAACAAGAGCGCTGCACTTGCAACCATCAAGACAGATACTGGTGATTTGCGCTACCTCGGCGGCACAAAGGACGATGAGAACATCGTCTTAACGACCTTCGACGGTGCACACCTCTACTGCATCGATGTCTCGTTGGGCGACGACTCTTTGCATGGGACTTTTCACGCCCATTCGGGATACACCGCTGCAATCACTGGGCATCCGTTGGCCCACCTGCCGCCCTCAGATCCCATGCGGATCCAAGCCACGGGCCCTTTGGATTTCACTGTCGTCGTCGACCAAGACAGCACAGTCGAACGCTGGACGGCTGACCGATTCCAAGGCAGTGTCACCATCATCGATTTGATGGGCACTTGGTGTCCCAATTGCATGGACGCCACCCGCCTGTTGAAAGAACTCAAAACGGAGTTTCCCAGTCTTCAAATCGCTTCCGTCGCGTTCGAAAGAAAGTCCAATCCTCGAGCGGCCTTTGAACGATTCCAGCGATTTCAAAGGGACATGGGCGTGAATTGGCCAATTGTCTACGGCGGGCCTGCGCGGAAAAAAGAAACGGCGTACAAGATGGACTTTCTCACCGGTTTTGAGAGCTTCCCCACCACGTTGATCCTTGACAAACAGGGCAACATCGCCTACGTCCACACCGGTTTCAATGGACCCGCTACAGGCAGTGCATATGAACAGGAAAGGAAATTCTTCCGCGCCGCTGTGAGGAGCCTGCAACCCTGAAACCCAATCAGTTTTTCGTCGGAAAGTCATTCGCAACATCCACCCGAATCCGCTCGTTCCGATTCAAGAGTTGCCAGGCCGTGTGAAACACCAGTTGACCGATCTCAGCCGTCTTGCCGAACATGATTTTTTCCACATCATCGCCCGGTTTGTGGTAGTCCTCATGCACACCGCTGAAGTAAAAAATCACCGGGATCTTGTGCTTGGCAAAGTTGTAATGATCTGAACGATAGTAAAAACGATTGGGATCTTCGGGATCGTTGTATGTATAATCCAAGGCCAAATCCACCCACTTCCCATTGGCCGCTTCTGAGATTTGATGCAATTCCGTGGAAAGCTTGTCCGAACCGATGAGATACACGTAACGCTCATCGTCCGAATGCTGTTCGTCCACCCGACCAATCATGTCAATGTTCAGGTTTGCAACCGTCCGCGACAGCGGGAAAACCGGATGGTCGCTGTACCATTCTGATCCCAACAAACCCTTTTCCTCCCCCACCACGGTCATCAACAAGACACTCCGGCGAGGTCCTTCGCCCGCCGCTGCAGCCATTGCAAAGGCCTCTGCCAATTCCAATACCGTCACCGTGCCCGATCCATCATCATCTGCGCCATTGTGAATCTCACCGTCAATGATGCCTACATGGTCATAATGCGCCGTGATGACAACCAACTCCCGACTCAAAACGGAATCGCGGCCGGGAATGTAACCCAGAACGTTGGCTCCAACGAAAGAACGTCTGGCACGATCCAAGACAAAGGACAGGCGCTGATCTTTCACTTCACCGCGCCAAACCCTTCCTTTGCGCTGGGCCGTGGTGCGTGACTTGGCCACGGATTTGGCCTTTGTATCCGCCAATAACACATCACCCACGCGCTCCGGGACAAAAAACGTCGGCAAATCCGTTCCCTCGCCATTTGGCGTCTCCTCACGCTGCAACCGGACAGATTTCCGGCCGATCCAGCCCTTCAAACGACCCTTGGTCATGCCGTATTGGCTTTCCACCACCACCAACCCTGCAGCCCCCGCGGCTGCAGCTGCGATGCGCTTCGCTTCAGGACCTTCGGACCATTGGTTTGGTCCCAACTCATTCGTTACATAACTCAGACGATCCGCATTCCTCGGATCTCCGCTCAATACCACCACCACCTTTCCCTCCACATCCAATTCCGCATAATCGTTCCAAAGGGAATCCGCGATGCCAAAGCCAGCAAACACGACAGGTAAAGAATCCAACACCTCCTCCTTCAAGCCTGGGTACAACACAAAATCATCGTAAAGTGACCACGCTTCCTCCCCATACGTCATGGAAGCTCCCTGAATCTGAACCGATTCCAACGGAACATCCTGCATGTACGTCTCACCGTCGTAAGGTGCGATGCCCAACGAACGAAAATACCCAGCGATGTATGCCGCAGCCTTGTCCGCGCCCGCAGTGCCTGTCTCACGACCCTCATACGCATCACTGGCCAGGACAGACAGATGCTGGTTCAACTGCTCCGCTTGGATGGTTGCAGCATACTTGGCTGCCAATTCCGGATACACCAAGGAAACATCTTGCGCCATGCCCAATGCAGCCCAACCGCAAAGCCAACCAGCCATTGCCAATGGCCAACCAATTTTCTTGACACGCCCCTCGTGGCGCCCGCCTTCAAACGACGCGGTTGCAAATGCATCCACCATGTCCAATGCCTCTTCTGACGAAACAAATCGCGCTGGCAGGCAGAGCACATTCGCATCATTGTGCTGCTTGGCCAGCGCTGCAAGTTCCGGCTTCCATGCAATGGCTGCACGCACACCATCGTGCTTGTTTGCCGACATGGCCACACCATTCGCAGAGCCGCAAATCAACACCCCCCAATCGCAGCTGCCCTTTGCCACAAGTTCAGACACCTGATGCGCAAAATCCGGATAGTCCACCCGATCTTCTGTATGCGTTCCAACATCTTCAATCTCATGTCCCTTCTCTTCCAAAAATTTGACAATCAAAGATTTCAACTGAGGACCTGCATGGTCACACCCAATGGCTATTTTCATGGCTTCCGTACGTGAGGTATGCGGCAAAAGTAACCAACACCCCCCATGTTGTTCTTGTCAATTCCATGTGAACAAACGTGGACAAGTTTTCCTTGCATATCCCACACCCACCCTCTAAGCCACCCAACCCCCTCCCCTTCCAAATTTTTTTCATTCCAAGTATCCTCAAAATGCCACCAACCCAACCGCCCTTTCTCCACAATCCAGGCACCTTTGAGTTCTCCACAAAGTTCATGACCATCGAGCAAGCACAAAGCTGTCCAAACTGAACACAAACCCAACAACACCAAGCTTCAACCCGTCCACAGCTTTGTCAAAAAACCTTGAAAAGTTGTGAATAAGACCGAAAAGCAAGTTCTTTCCTCCCGACTTTTGCACCGTTTCCACAGCCCTATAAAGACAATGAATTCTCTTTTCAAAAAATTGATTTTAAGTCATTGTGTTGTGTGGAACTTTGTCCAGGCCCAACCCGATTTGCCAGGATGCGAATGGACGACCTTTGCCTTCGATGATGGCACAGTATCCAGTGAAGGTTGTTTGGTCAATGGTTTGCCTGAGGGCGAATGGCGCAGTTTTCACGAAAATGGCCAGCTCAAGAGCGTGGGCTCTCGAAGCGATCACGAACTTCAAGGCCCGTGGCAATTTTTTCGAGAAGATGGGACGCTTGAACGCGAGGTGGCCTATGCCGCTGGGCAGCGAGACGGATTGGATTGCTTGTTCGACGATCAAGGCATGGTGTGTGTGGAGCAGACCCCTTGGCGGCAAGGCATTCGGGACGGAGAATTGGTGTTGCGACATCTCAACGGACTGCCCAAGCGAATCATCCCGGTGGTGGAGGGTTTGGAATCAGGACGTGGAAAGGAGTTTGCGCCGGATGGTCGCCTCATTGCATTTCTGGATTACCGAGATGGGTTTTTGCGCTCGATGGAGAGTTTCAATCGATTGGACAGTCAAGGAAAAAAGCATGGGGTTTGGATTGTTTTCAGGGATGACGACCACAGATTGAAGCTCGAGGAAGGACCTTGGCGGCATGGGGTGCGGCATGGGGTCTTCAAATTGTTCGACAAGCGTGGCAATCTGACGGAGATGGTGCAATACGCAAATGGTGAATTGTTGGAGGCGGGAGAAGAAAATGTGATGTTGCTGGACATTCGGCGGACCTACCATGAAAACGGTCAAGTGCAATCTGTGGGTTCCTACAGCGATGGCAAGAAGCAAGGCGTTTTCAGGATGTACGATGCGCAAGGTGAACTCATCGGCGGTGAGGTGCATGAAGCGGGTGTTTTGGTGGCCACTGGAATGACGGATCCTGCGGGCGATCGGCAAGGGGAATGGACCCTGTTTTTTCCTTCTGGCGAGATCAAGGCCCAGGGGGGGTATGGCAATGGCAAGCGAGAAGGGAATTGGACGTTTTTCTACGCTTCAGGCCAAACCGCCCAAACCGGCTCCTACCGAAACGGTGAATTGCATGGCGAATGGACTTGGTTTTACGAGAGCGGCAAGGTTCACCGCCGTGAACGCTACCGAAATGGGGAAAAAGATGGGATGTTTGAGGAATTCGACGAGGCCGGCAACACCCTGCTCGAAGGTGAATACATCCGAGGGGAACGCAACGGTGAATGGGTTTATGAGGTCAATGATCACAGAGAAGAGGGGGCGTACATTGATGGAGAATGGCACGGCGTCTGGACCCATACCTATGACAATGGCCAAAAGCGATTTGAAGGGGAGTTTTCATTTGGCCAACCCCAGGGGAAGCACACCAGCTACCATAGAAACGGTCGAACCCAGTGGTCGGGAAAATACGAAGGGGGCGTGCGGGATGGAAAGTGGTTTTTTTACGACGAGAATGGCGTTTTGGAGGCGACCTTGCAATATGATTTGGGCAAACTGTATCGGATCAACGGCAACAGGACGCCAGATGTTCCGCAAGGTGACGTCGAGGAGTGACCGCCCATCAGAAGAGTTTCATCGATGAATGCCAGCCCACAACCTTCGAAGATTCGGTTTGATTTGTCTGCCATTCCGATGCCAATTGGGCATTTGCCTCGAAGTGCATCTGGCCACGCGGAAGGGGTCTTCGATGCTTGGAATGAGTTGTTTGCCGCAGCCATCAGCAAGCCACAGGAACTGACGAATTGGTTGCCTGCCGGAGACTTGCCAGACTTTCTGGACCTGTTGCAGAACATGGCCGTGGGCGAATCCAAGGCCTGGCACATCGCAGAAAACCAAACGAATTGGGTGTGCAGGGCTTCTGCTTTGGAGAGCGGTTGGCTCTTGATGTTTGAGGCGCCGTTGGCGCCGATGCCTTCCATTGATTCCCTCAGTCACTCTGCGATGGATGGCATTGCGCGCATCGAGGACTTGATGATCGTCGATTGCAATGAACGATTTGGCCAAATCATGGGCGCAACAGATGTTGCCATGCTGAAAAACCGCGACCTCACGGAGTGGCTGAGCATTCGGGATTGGCGTCGCTTGCAAGCCCGTTCAAAAAGCATGAGCCCATGTGAAATTGAACTGGAAATTGCGCCAGGGAACTTTCGCTTTGTGGAAGCTGCGATGAAGCCCGTTGGGCAAGGGGAGGCCACGCATTTGTTCATCTACGATGTCACAGATCACAAGCGGGTTGAGCGCGATTTGGCCCAGACAAAGGAACGCTTCCGTTTGCTTGTCGAGTCGAATCCCATCAGTTTGTTTCTCGTTATTGAAGGCCAAATCCAATACGTCAACCCCGCCGCCACAGAGCTGGTGCTGGCCGACGCGGAAGACGAATTGATCGGCGCCTCTTTCGAGACCCTGTTCATCAACAGCGACCGAGATCGCATCCGCACGGCGCTCTTGAAAGCCCGGCAAGGTGAGAAAGTTCCCTACGTCGAGTTGACGCTTGAACTGGAAGGTCACGTGCTCCGGGATGTGGGCTTGCGGATGACGTTGTCCGTGTTTGATCGGCAGCCAGCGATTCAGGTGACGGCGACGGATTTGTCGACGCGCATGGAGTTGATGCGCGAACAAATGCGGGCAAGCCTCGCCGAGGAGACAAATGAGTTGTTGAAGGCAGAAATCAACAGGCACCAAGCCACCCAACGCAAGCTCCGCGAAACAGAGGAACTGAACCGGAGCATCATCGAAAGTTCCATTGACATGATCGCCGCCTTTGATGAAGACGGTCGGTTGTTGCAGTTCAACCATGCGGCGTCCGTGGAGTTTGGTTGGTCTGTAGATGAGGCCAAAACCCTTGAATTCTCCGCCTTTCTGGCCGATCCCGACGAGGCGGATGGCATTTTGCACGAGTTGCGCACCCACAATTACTTTGTTGGAGAGGTCGCCGGCATTCGGGCGTCGGGCGAGGAATTCAGCATGTTGATGTCCGTGGCCACTTTGCGTTCCGATGAAGGGGCGCGGTTGGGCGCGGTTGTTGTGGCCAGAGACATCACGGATTTGAAATTGGCGGAGGAGGAATTGCGCGAAAGCGAACACCGGTACCGTGACATCCTCGAGCACGCCACCGACTTGATTTTCCTGCTCAGTCCGGAAGGGCACTTCACCTATGCGAACCCATCGTTTTTCCGGACGTTGGGGTACGCGGGCATGGATTTGGCAGATTTGCCTGTTCACAGCATCATTCAAGGGCTGCCGGAGGAGCGCAATGAATGGATGGATGCCTTGGAATCCAGCCAACTCGAATTGCAGTTCAAGGCACACGATGGGTCTGTCTTGCAAGTCATCGGGGGTGCGACTGCACAGCATGATGATGCCGGCAATCGCATCGGTTTGCGCGGGATTTACCTCGACATCACGGACATGCGCAGGCACGAGCGCGCCGCACGCGTTCAAAGTGCCAAGCTCGAATCCATCTTCAACTCCACCCGTTACCTGTTGATGTTCACCATCGACGGTGAGATGCGCCTGACTTCTCAGAATGAGAACTTTGCATCGATCATGCGTTTGCAATTCGGAGACGATTTGAACCTCGGCGATTCAGTCCTCGACAAGTTCAATGCTGTGATGGAAAAGGACTTGGACCGTGATGTGTTGCAGTTCTTCCCCCGCGCTTTTGATGGTCGCCAGCAGCAATTTGAAATGCCGGTGCGAGATGTGGAGGGGAATTTGGTTTGGTTCCAAATGTTCCTCAACCCCGTTCAATTCGACGACGACCAAAAGGAACTCAGTTGCATCGCTTACGACATCACAGAGCGGAAGGAAATTGACGATGCAATCCGCAATGCTTTGAAAGAGAAGGAGGTGCTGCTTCAGGAAGTGCACCACCGGGTGAAAAACAACCTGCAGGTCATTTCCAGCATGCTCAACCTGCAACGGCGTTTCATCAAAGATCCGGGTTTGCTTCAAGTGCTCGACGAGTCGCAGAATCGGATCGCGACAATGTCTTACATCCACGAGTCGTTGTATCGGA
>ENA-OUOG01005580-OUOG01005580.1-marine-metagenome-genome-assembly--contig:-NODE-5580-length-10091-cov-2.749251_pt1 | contig 10091 bp, 10 predicted proteins | sample MGYA00248635_ERZ508505 | MGnify/ENA primary metagenome ERZ508505 (study PRJEB26176, sample SAMN06267871) | marine metagenome | isolation source: Saanich Inlet, British Columbia, Canada | place: Pacific...
TAACGCTGCTGTATAGATCCCTGTCTTCAAAGCCCGGAACATGCCGTCAGAACGATCCCCTGCCAAATATCGCAGGGAGGAAAGACCAGCAACGAGGAAGGCAACCGTCAAGCCGGATGCAAGTAACATGTGAACAAGTCGGTAAGGCATTGATGGGTTGAAGATGATGGCCATCCAGTCGGTCGCGTGAACCACACCATCGCGAATTTCATACCCAACCGGCGTGTGCATCCATGAATTGAGAACGATAATCCAGAACGCGCTCATGGTAGTTCCGAACGCAACGAGGAACGTTGCCAGAGTGTGTACGCGGTTGGATACACGCCTGAACCCAAAGAGCATGATCCCAAGAAACACAGCTTCGAGAAAGAATGCCGTAAGAACTTCATAGGCCAGAAGTGGGCCAGCAACATTGCCGACTTTTTCCATAAAGCCTGGCCAGTTTGTGCCAAACTGGAAACTCATGGTGATGCCTGAAACAACGCCAAGAGCAAACGAAAGGGCAAACACCTTCACCCAAAAGAAGTACGCCTGCATCCAGCTTTCATCGCCTGTGCGGTTGAAACGCCATTTGAAAAAGAGAAGCAACCAGCCCAAAGCAATTGTGATTGTTGGAAACAAGATATGGAACGAAATGTTCGCGCCAAATTGAATTCGGGATAAAATAAACGGGTCCATGCTGCACACCTGCCAGAAAGCTGTCTAAATCCTCCACCCGCTGTTACATTTAGTCTACTTCATTGCAGTTTGTACCGGGCAGGCTGACGCAGGTCAGGCTGTCGCATACACGTTACTGACATGCAGACATTCTGTTTAAGGCTTTAAGTAAGGCGCGTCAGACCACTTTCAGATTCTTTATCCAATCGGAAGTGCGGTCCGGTGGAATGCTCGCCAATCGGATAGCCTCATCAAAACGACGTGTTAGCTGACGAATATGCTCAACCGAGTTGATGACCATATACATGTCGCCCAGATAAACGGCGGCACGTTTTGGGCCAAATATCGTAAAGGGTGATAAATAATGCTTTCTGCCATCATACAGGAAGAGCCGGAATGTGGGATAAAGCTCTTCGATCAGGTGGATCATATGCTCCAATTGAGCCTGACGTTGACCTCTTAGCAGGCCGTTCCAGATGTCCCCTCCAGACGCCAGGTTTTCCAGACGCTGAAACGGCATGACCACTTCCATATCGGTTTCCGGCAGACGACTGTAGTCGAGTTGCTCCCGGGCAAATTCCGTTTTGTCTCGGGTTTGAACTGACTGTTTCTCACCAAACTCATAATTCACAACCGCAGGTGTTCGCACGAGGTCCGGTAAACTGCTTGGCGCATATCTTATTTTGTAGCCCGCCGCCTCAGTATGCCATTCTGCCAAAAGTGACCTGTCTTGCTCAGCACTCGCATGCTCGATGTCAAACACCGAAGACACTTCCCCAACAACTGCCTCGTCCTGGCTCAAACCAAGCAACCAATCCACGCTTACATTTTCGCTTGCAGCGATCGATACGAGGGTTTCGCTACGCGGCAATCGAAGAGAGCCGTCGTTCAAAAACTGACTCAACGCAGATCTGTCCAATCCGCAACGTTTTGAAAAGGCTGATACAGATAACCCGCTTCTGGCTATCAGACTCGCAAGGCGCAGCTTGAAGGTCTCGCAGATGTTTCGTTTGGACGTTTTCATAAATGTTTATATAACACATATTTGTTGTGAATTCACAACAAATATAGTGAAATGTAGCATATTGTATCCTCGCAATTTTCTTTTGTTAGGGGCCATACTTTACCCAAGGCAAGCGGGCTTTCAGGGGAAGTATGCAAGCATCAGGAAAAAATGATCAGATCGACGCGATCGAATGGCAAACCTTGGCACTTATTGCGGCAAGTTATGGGGTATGGGGCCTGCTTTTGTTTTATGGCGGACACTTGGATCCATCGATCTGGATCGTTTTGAGCGCGTTGAACATCACACTTTTTATGTCCATTACCCATGAGGTGGTTCATCGGCACCCAACACGAAACAGAACCCTTAACCGGTTTCTGATACTCCTGCCGATTGGCTGGTCAATTCCCTATGAACGGTTTGAGCGAACCCATCTGGATCATCATGATACTGAAGAATTGACAGACCCGTTTGATGATCCGGAGAGTTGGTATGTCAGCCTGCCAGACTGGATTTCCTCGAATTTTGTGGCGAGGCAAGTATTGGTGTTCAACAATACGCTGTTTGGGCGGATGTTGATTGGGCCGATTATCGGGTTGTCCAGATTTTACCTTGGGGAGATCAAAACAACTTGGAAACAGAAAGGCGTATTTTCCAGCCACGTGGCACCGTGGGCCCTACACCTTGCACTTTGCAGCGCAATGGCGTTAGCAATTTGGCGTTATAGCACTGTGCCAATGTGGCAATGGGTTTGCGCGATTTACATCGGCCATTCAGTGCTGCTAATTCGTACCTTTCTTGAACATCAGGCGGCACCGGACCGCTCCAAACGTACTGTCCTGATTGAAACCCCCTGCCCGATTGCCTTTCTGTTTTTATTTAATAACTACCATTTTGTGCATCATGATCGTCCGCATGTTCCATGGTACAGGCTGCCGAGAGAATATCAGCAAAGGCGGGATCATTTCCTTGCTGAGAACGGTGCCTATGTATACAAATCCTATCTTGAAATATTCAGGAAGTTCTTTTTGCGTACCAAAGAACCGGTAGCGCATCCGTTCTTGCGCAAGTCTTAGGAAAGGCGTCTTTCTTGGCAACCCCGATCGCGACGCTATCCATGTATGACTGGCCCGAGACCCGGCCTTATCTGGAGCGCTTTTGGGAACTAATTTTAACTGAACTGGGCAAAACCGGCATTCCCTCGCCGCTTTTCCTGCAGAAAGCAGATGAGCAGATGCCCCTTTGGACCTCACCTGATTTGGTAATCGGACAAACCTGTGGCTGGCCATTTGCAAACCACTTGATGGAGATTACTGTCCCTTTTGCCAGGTTCGATTTTGGATTAGAGGGGTGTCCCCCAGGCACATATCAATCCTTGTATATCGGGCAAGACAAGAACGACGCACAATATTTAGAAAATTTTGATGCGTTGGCATCATGCCCTTCTGTTGCGATAAATGGCGAAGATTCGCAGTCGGGCTTTCATGTATTCTCTGAAATCAGCAATAAGCCGGGGGCGGACACCCTGAATCCGGGCCAGCGGGTTTTGACCGGTGCCCATCGCAATTCAATCAGGGCAGTTGCCGAGGGAAATGCAAGAATTGCCGCCATTGATGCAGTGGCGTTTGCACTTGCGAAGAAATACGATCCGCAAATCGTTGATGCCGTGCAGATTATTGGTCGGTCCGAACCAAAGCCGGGATTGCCATTGATTACTTCACGCAGACTGGAAAACCGGAAAGACGCGCTTTTAAATGCGATTGTGACTGCGCATGCCGGGCTTTCTCGAGATGAAAGCAACGGCTTGATGATACAAAATATCATACCTGCAAAAGCATCTGACTACACGGTTTTCCTTGCACACGACTGCAACCTGAGCTTTCATACAAACGAATAGCCCCAATTAATTTTGGCGTTTGGCTGATGTGCTCAGTCGACGTAAAGGTCGCGTCGTGCGACCTGACAAAGGGCTTATGTGGGTTATGGATATATTGGAAAACGATATTGCTGGAGCGCTAACGTTTGTTCAGCGCCATTTGATCGAATTGGAAATATCGACAGTTCAGCATCAAAATTTCAAAAAGTTCAAAAAAATGATGAAACAGTTACGCGGTTCATCGTGTTCAGGCCAATTCAATGCAAAACGAACGCTGCTTCATCAGGGAAACGCTTTCTGGCTGGAGTGGCGTCACCGAAATGAAACCATTGGCATTCACGCAATGCGAATGGATGATTACAGAAACACCGATTTGGCGACCATCTGGATGGCTGGACAGCAATGCCTGGCTTATGGTGGCGGCAAGATTGGCAAGCAGCAACCGGAATTGGCAAAACGAATGAAGGGCCGAATTGTATATGGCGGCGACCTTTTCATTACGTCTGATTTTCGCGGGATTGACGGATTGTCCACCTCAATTGCCTTACAGTCCTTCTTTTATGCAGAATTAAAATGGAAGCCTGACTGGATTTACGGTTTCATCGACAAAAAGAATGTTACGCAACGCGGCTTTACGGGCCGATTTGGATACAACCACAAAGCACCGATCGGAACACATTGGAAAAAGCCGCCCAAGGGTATTAGGACGGACGATTATCTGGCCGCTTTGGACCGCCAGGGGATTGCGCGAAACGCCTGGGCTATTGCCAATTTCGGTTTAGGAGGCTTGCTGCATAGGCAATAAGATTTCTACCGCCAGGGTCTTTGTAATGCACCATGTACCGAAGAAACGGGACGTATTTTGGGCCGTCAGGAAACATGACTGTCGCCTCACATTCCTCACAGAATGTTCCATTTTCCACAGCGTCCTCATATCCGGCAGCAGCCAAACGTTCCAGGTTTTTATCTGGTGTCCGTCCACCTTCAAAAGCTGCGGTCCCGTAATGGGATTCAAAGAGCCGTTTTTGATCGGACAAATTACCCATCAATAGAATTGGAGGCGCCAAATCGTAGGTTTTGGTTGGCTTGCAAATGGTCAAGTAAGGAAAGTACTCCGCAAAATCCATATCAATCGTAAAATCGTTGGATGTCATGTAATCATGCAATTGTGTAATAACGGCAAATTTTGAGCGGCACAGACGGTCTGGCGTCAGACATTTGGAATCGTATTCAATCATTTTCTGCGACTTGAGACAGAACAGTCTCTATGTACTCCACGATGTCCGGCAAGCCGTCATCAAGGGTGATGTCAGACAAGGAATCATGACCGGTCTGCATCTTGATAAATGCTCTCAGCGTTTCTTCCAAACCACTCGCTCTCAATCGATCGGCCAAACGTTGTTGTGCAAACAGGGTCAAACAATGCGTTGGGTTTCTTGCACCAAGTTTTCTCACAACCGCTTGAACATGCTCTTGCACGGTTGATTCATTCAAATTCAGTGAACCCGCAATTTGTTTATTGGTCATGCCTTTTGACTTCAAAGACATAACTTCCGTCTGCTTTTCCGTAAGGATTGCTACCATGGCCACTAACCAATCTGGTGAATTTCGGTTCCACTGCGCTTGCCCACTCCCGCAGTTTTAATCCTATCCTATTTTTCGCCGGGTTTACAAGCTTTACCAAGCAGAGGGTATTGAGTGTTCAAATGTGCCGCAACACAGGAAACACTTGTGCAGTCACCTCGATATTTCAAAAATATTTTCGTTTTTTCAATATCTTAAACTCCATCTTGGAGCATTTGATTCAAGCCCGCTAACTTTCAAAATGCGTGACTCCACGCCGATCTTCGTCAATTTCCAGGGTCGTATGGAATGGATCATGCGCACGTTGCTCGCAATTTTTTCGAGGGCAAAGACGACAGTTCACGCCTACCTCAGTCACAAGCTGAACCATATTCGGGTCCGTTGCCTTGCCGTAAACAAGGTCAGGCGCATATTCAACCGGACAGCCCAAACACACAGCAAGACGTTTGTCTTCTGTCGAATAGCGAATGGAAGGACGGTCCACGGTTCTGTTTACTGTCAGATATCGGCTGTGGTCAGGCATCTCTACCGTTTGGATCAAAATCCGACCCGGGACCCTGAACGAATAATGCACGTTCAGTTTCGGACAAGCACCGCCATAACGCGCGAGTTGGATTGGGGTAACGTTGAAACGTTTGGATACGTTACCACCCCGGTCAACCCTGAGGAAGAAAAACGGAATTCCCCTCTTGCCGGGACGCTGCATTGTTGTGAGGCGCTGGCAAACCTGTTCGTAGGAAACTGAAAACCGTGCTGCCAAACGATCAATGTCGTACCGGGAAGCAACTGCCTCCGCGTGAAACTCTTCGTAAGGCATCATTAAAGCGGCTGCAAAATAGTTGGCAAGTTCAATCCGAAAACGTGACGCAACCTGTTCATTTTTCAGAACTGCCGGCGGAATTTGTTCATTGAGCAAATCCGGATATTCGATCAGTGCAATCATATGCGCGATCTGGAAAATCCGGTTCATGTAATCCAGCCCGTCTGAAAGAAAGAGCGAATTGTCATTTCGGTCGAAGTACCGCAGTGCACGGCCGAGGACTTCATCCCGAACACGCTTAACTCGAACGTTCAACTTCTGCTGCACATAATCAAGCAGAAAACCATGCAGATCTTCTACTTCTCCAACCGGGCGACCGATACACTTGTAAGCTGCTTTTTCCAGATCATCGAAATAGTTGTTTTTCGATCTGAAAAAGTCATGGGCACTGTGCTCCACACCCAACACAGGATCTCCGTCGCCGGATAGAAACTCACTTTGCTCAGCCAGTCTTTCACCATAAGTTCGGTAAGCATTGTAGATGTTCATGATCCCGCGCATGAGATTTGGCGAGTATTCGATCGCAGAACGCAGCTCCTCAACATCGGGCAAGGTATCACCGAACGCCGGATCCTTGGTTACCTGTCGCAGATCGGAAAGAACCAACCCGGAGTCATCGTTCACCAGATCGCGCCAATTCAACCCGAAACTGTCTGACAGGGTGATTAGAAACTTTAGAGATGCCGGTCGCTGATTACGCTCAATCAGGTTCACATAGCTGGGGCTTACCCCAAGTTCGCCAGCAAATTCTGCTTGCGTAAGCTTTCTGCTCTGCCGCATTTCACGCAATTTTGGGCCAATGAATACTTTTTTCGCAGCCATCTCAACACGCATCCTCAAGCAATTTTGTAAATATGTAGTGCAGTTTTTTTAAAACGTTACAAAATTCACGGATTTTCACAAAAAAAAGACGCTGACCGAAGTCAGCGCCTTGGTGTGTACACTTCTTTTGAAGCGGGATTAGGCGCCAAATGTACCAAATTTGGCCGATTCTTCCGTCTGTGCATCGCCCTCATTATCAAACACCGGCTTGATAACTTCGCCTTTGCCTGTTTCGACGATATAGAATGAATTGCTTTTGAACTCGATTGAGTAAATGTTCAACAGAGCTGACAACTGACCCAGATCATCTGCAATCACCATTGTGTCGGCATCAACCTCGCGGATCATTTCACAAAGGTGAATTTCCTGACAAGGCCCCGAGTCCGACAAGTCCATAGGGATTTGCGTATAGTCGACAAAATGATTCTTCAAACGTTTCAGAACCGCCTCCTCGATTGGCCTTGCACGGTTAGCTTCACAGCGCGTGTCAATAACACGTGTGTGTGAGAAACCTTTGCCGCATGATATCTCAGAAACATCCAGCCCCTTGGCAATCGTCGTGATTGTATAATTCGTCATGATTCCCTCCTAAGCGGCCATGGTTTGAAGTTGATGCGTTTCGTTGATGAAGGTCGCTTGCGCGGCCGCTACTCCGGAGCCCAGTTCAATGTTGATTCCGCAATCCCGCATAGCCATCTCTGACCCGGCAAGCGCCTGCAGCACCATGATTTCATTCAGGTCGCCGAGGTGTCCAATACGGAAGACACGGCCCGCAACCTTATTCAATCCGGCACCCAGGGACATATTGTACTTGTAGTATGCTGTTTTTAGCACTTCGCCACTGTCATAGCCTTCCGGCACGACGATTGCCGACACCGTATCAGAATAAAGTTCCTGCTCGCGCGCGCAGAGTTGAAGACCCCAGGCCTGCACGCCCGCTCTTACAGCAGTGGCCAACCGGTTATGACGAGCTATTACATTTTCCAAACCCTCTTCGAAAATGAAATCAAGTGCCGCGCGCAACCCGTGAAACAGCTGTGTTGCAGGTGTGTAAGGGAAGTGACCCGTGACATTTGTTTTCATCATGTCGTCGTAGGAGAGAAAGGTTCGGGGCATTTTTGCATCCCCGCGCATCTCCAATGCCTTTTGGCTCACCGCTACAATGGCGAGGCCAGTTGGGAGCATAAATCCTTTTTGTGAGCCTGAGACAACAACGTCCACGCCCCATTCGTCCATGCGGAAGTCAATTGCGGCTACCGAACTAACACCATCAACGCACAGCAGTGCAGGATGCCCGATATCGTCCAGAATTTCCCGAATAGCGGCGATGTTGGAAGTCACACCAGTCGCAGTTTCGTTGTGACATGCAAAAACGCCTTTGATGCTGTGTGACGTGTCGGCCTCCAGAATTTCGCGATACTGCTGCATCGGAACACCGTAACCCCATTCAACTTCACAATGGATCACATCGAGACCAAACCGTTGCGCCATATCAACCCAAAGCATAGAGAATTGTCCGAAACTCGACATCAACACGCGATCGTTCGGGCTGAACAGGTTGCCGATGCATGATTCCCAGCCGGCTGTACCTGAACCGGGAAACATGAAAACCTCGGCTGTCTCGGTATTGAATACTTTTTTGAGGTCAGCAAACAAAGGTAGTGTCAATTCGCCAAAATCAGGCGCACGCATGTCCTGCATAGGCACATTCATTGCCTGACGAACATTTTCCGGAATGTTGGTTGGACCCGGGATAAAAAGGCCTGTTTTGCCGTTTGTGTTCTTGGTCATGTAATCCTCCAATATCGTGTTGGAGGCAAAATGACTCAGTTGCGCGCAAACCGTTAGGATATTTGTGTCATTTTGTATGTATTGTAATTTACATATTGTCTTTTTGTGGTTTTTGTAAACATTGCGCCATACAGAATATCCAATGCCATAGCGGCCGGTTTTTAAGAGTAGTTCTATTGCGTCATATCCATAAGAAAAAAGGCTTATCGGCCTTGATACACATAGCTTTCTGTCGATACATCGCCGTGCCAGATGTAAATGGACATGAAAGCGTACGTACGTGTCCGGTTGGCGTGTGGCAGCATTGATGCATGATAGGATCGATCACCCGCTCGCAGTGTTTTATAGTCGCCAACGCCGGTTTTCCAATCGGCTTCCCCTGCAAGCATAACAAAAACTTCTTCTGCCAAGTGAGTTCGAACGCCGTATTCATGCCCAGGCAACATACCGTAAAGCCCAATTCGAATGTCTTGTGAACGAACAACACCTTCCGGGCCAACCAGTTCCACATGGGCCTTGGCAGCACTGTCAGCAATGTATTTCGGGTCATTGGATGTTGTGGGCGGAGACCAGTCGAAGGGAAAAGAAGCGATCAGTTCGCAGACGGGATGCGCGTCAGCTTCCTGAAAGATCTGCATGTAAGCGTTATCCAAAGGAGTAGCCGCTGCCGTTAATGAAGCACGATCCGCAGCATCCAACAGTGCAGCATGCCCATTGCGCTCGATACTCCTGTTGAGGTCAAGGGTTTCGGCCAGCGCAGTATATAATTTGGCAAGCTGCATAAAACGATATCCTTAGAAATCAGTGGGAGCACCTCCTTCCTCTTTTCGTTTTGCAACAAAGGCTTCGAGTTCTTCCCGAAGGGCAACATCCATCGGTGGCGCTTCAAACTCATTGAGTATTTGCTTGTACATCTTGTTTGCGCGTTCGACGGTGGTCACTCCACCGCTGTCACGCCAGTTTTCGAAGTTTGACCAATCAGACAAAAATGGCTGATAGAAGGCTGTCTCATAGCGATCCTGCGTGTGATCAATCCCGAAAAAGTGGCCGCCCTGCCCAACCTCGGCAATCGCATCCAGCGCCAGTTCATCCGCGTCCCATTTGACCGGACCCATATAGGTAATCAATTGAGAAAGCTGCTCACAGTCCATCACAAACTTTTCAAACGAAGCGCACAAACCGCCTTCCAGCCAACCCGCCGCGTGATACACCATGTTTGTGCCGGAGGTGAGCGCAGCGAACAGTGAATGCGAGCTTTCCCATGTTGCCTGATTATCGGGCGTGTTCGAAACACAGGTGTTTGATGAACGCAAAGGCAAATCATAAAAGCGTGCCATCTGACCGGTCATCTGCGTCGTACGAATGTAATCCGGCGTGCCAAATGCAGGCGCACCCGTTTTCATATCCACGTTTGACGAGAATGTACCAATCGCACATGCGCAACCCGGCTTTACACATTGGATCAACACAATGGCGCATAGCGCCTCTGCAATGGATTGGGCCACAGTTCCTGCAAGGGTAATCGGTGACATGGCACC
>ENA-OUOG01005581-OUOG01005581.1-marine-metagenome-genome-assembly--contig:-NODE-5581-length-10088-cov-4.959045_pt1 | contig 10088 bp, 6 predicted proteins | sample MGYA00248635_ERZ508505 | MGnify/ENA primary metagenome ERZ508505 (study PRJEB26176, sample SAMN06267871) | marine metagenome | isolation source: Saanich Inlet, British Columbia, Canada | place: Pacific...
GAGCGCGCATGTGCGCGACTCCGTCGCGAGTCACGGGTGCGAGCTTGGAACGACTCGAACCTTCGACCGCGCGCTTGGTCACACTGCACTGTCGCGAAGCACCGACCACCGACCACCGACTGAACGACCGGCGAGCCCCCTTCTTCGATGTTCCGCCTACTCCTCCGCATCGGGATACTCGCGGCGATGGTTCTCGCGCTCGCCATCCCCAAGGCGGACGCGCGTCCCACCCCCTCGAGCGCCGCCGCGCTCGCCGCGCCACACCGCGCGCTCCTCAGCGCGCGTCCGCCCGCGAAGGAGCGAAGGAGCCTCGTCGAGGTTGCCACGCAAGGACTGTTCGACATATTCGGCTTCGAAGTGGGCGGTAGGTGGAGGAGCGCGGCGTCCTTCCGCGGCGGCTCGTCATCACGCCGCACGAGCTCGAGTTCGACGTTCGCGAGGGTGACGTCCTTCCGCGGCGACCCGCCGAGGCGACGCGACCGCCCTCGTTCGAGACGAAAAAAGAAGCCGAAACGTCTCGTGACTGACCGACGGTCTCGCCCCCACCGCCACTCGCCGTCTCTTTCGAACAGCCTCCGCGACGTACGACCCGCTGTGTGAGTTCATCAACCCGATGCTCGACGAGGAGAACAAGCTGAACTGCGGCGGGGACTACGCGTGACCTTCGACGACCTTCCGAACGGCCACCGGAAGACGCGTCGAGAGAGCGCGCGACGAACGCGGTTGTTACCGAATGTTTCGGAGCCTCGTCAGCGAAAAAGGCGATCCACGATATTTTTCACGCGCTTTTCGCGAGTGCCCGATCGCGTCCGCCCCACACAGTCTGTCACCCGCGGCGCACGAAACACTCCCGCGCGCCGTCGTCATGGCGTTCGCCTGCCTCGCCGCGCCTGTCGCCGCGTCGCGAACGCGCGGCGCGCCTCCCTCGACGCGCGGGTCCGCGCGTCCGACCCCGGCGCCCCGAATCGACGTCTCTCGAAACTCGCGCGATTCGGTCTCGGGCGCCTTCGGGACGAGGAGACGCGGAGAGACCACTCCCTGTCGCGCGACGAAACAGTCGTACGCCTCGTTCGACGACATGATCGCGAAGTCGCCCGTTCCGGTGCTGGTGGACTTCTACGCCACGTGGTGCGGTCCGTGCCAGCTGCTGAGCAAGCAGGTGTTCCCGCAGGTGGCCGCCGCGGTGGGCAGGGACAAGGTGAGCCTCGTCAAGATCGACACCGAGAAGTACCCGAACATCGCGTCCAAGTTCAAGGTGGAGGCGCTGCCGACGATCATCCTGTTCAAGAACGGGCAGGTCGCGGACCGCATCGAGGGCTTGCCGGACGCCGCGCAGCTCACGGAGAGGCTCAAGTACATGCTGGGGGCGTCGTGAGAACGACAATTTGTGAGACAGGCGGGTGTGTGTGTCGAGAGCGGCGTCTCGACGACTATTTTAACTTCGAAGGTTACAAAATCGTCGCCGTGTCATCGTTTCGTCCCGTCGTCGTCGCTCGGCGTCGCCTCCGCCGCCGCGACGCCGCCGCCCTCTTCCGCGGACGCCTGAAGCGAAAAGCGCTTCTTGGCGTGCCGCACGCGCGCCTCCACGTCCACCAGCGCGTCTCTGGTCTCCTCCAGCCGCGCGGCCGCGCGGTTGGCGGCTCGGTCCTTCTCCAAAAGACGCGCCGGGCGGTGCGACGCGTCGAATTTCGCGAAGGCCGGCGGCGACGAAAAAAAAACGTCGCCGTCTAAGTCGTTCGCGTCGAGCGCGGCTCGAACCGCGCGCGTCTCCCGTTCCAGCTCCGCGAGCTCCGACGCCAGCGAAGCCTCTGTGGTCGGCTCGAGCGTCTCGTCGAACGCGAGCGTGTCGTCGGCCATCGCGAGCGCGGCGGCGGCAGCCGCGGCGGCGCCCGGGCTCGAAAGCGGCGTCTTTTCTAAAACGAACCCGTGTGGCGTTTTTCTGTCCCCGAAATCCTCCCCGAAATCATCCCCGTCCCCGTCCCCGTCCAACTCGCTCTCCTCGCTCTCCTCCTCATCGCCGTCTTCGCCCTCGTCCCCGAGCAGCGCGCGCGCCTCTCTGCGCTCGAGGCGCGTGACGGGGACGCCGTCGACCTGTTTCAGCGCGTCGAAGGAGGCGATGAGCGCCGGCCGGTACGAGGAGCTCACCGACAACGCGCAATGTGAAAAATCGCAAAACGCGATCGACGACGGCAAGGTGGACAACAGCGACGCGACGCTTGCCAAGTCTTTGTTGCCGGAGCAGTCGAGGTACATCAAACGAGTTAACGTCTCCAGGCCTCGAAGCGGGTGTTGTTTAGAATCATCGTCTCTTGTTGTGTCATTCAGCGCGTTGTCCGACAGCGCCAGGAACCGAAGCTTTGGTGTCGTCTCGGCGCACACCGCGCCGCCGAGCGAAACGAGTCGGTTCTTCTGCAGGTACAGCGAAGAGACGTTTCGAAGCGAACCGAGCAGCAGAGGCGAAAGGCTCGAAATCGAAAGCGCACGAGCCGTGGTCGCGTTGACCGAGTCGGGACCCGCCGACGACTCTGACGCGGTAGACGCGGGATCCCCCCCGCCGTCGCCCGGAAGAGGCAGAAGGCTGACCAGCCCGCACCGGTCCAGACGCACGTGCTCGAGCCGCTCCACCGCGGACGCGAGCGACTCGGCGTCCTCCGCCTCGTCGCGCAGCGAGTCGGGAGGGAGATTCTTCGCGCACACCATCTGGAGACTCAGGGTCGCATCCGCGGGAGTCTCCTCGTCGTCGACGGAACCGAGCGAGCCCGCGTCGTCGTCTTCGCCGTCCCCCGCGTCGTCCAGCGCGAGCCCTCCGACATCGCGCTCGAGCGCCCGCAGGTCGGCCGCCGCGTCCGACTCCTCGGCCGCCTCCTCGGCCGCCATACCTCGACGCGCGTCGAGGTGTGCCTACGATGACGATGTTTCGGCCGAACGGGAATGACTCTCGACTCGCCTCTTCATGCTTTTTCTTTAGCGAAAATTGCACGAGGGAATCCGTCTCTGCTACGACTCGGCGTCATTGTGCGAGGCGCGCGACCAACCTCGCCCGGTCCAGGGTCCCGCGCGGCGTCCCCCCGCTCGCGGTCGGTTCCGTCGCCTCCGCCATGGTGTCCCCCGCGGACGCGCGGCCCGAGGCGGCCCCCCCATCCTCCGAATCGGAGCCTTCGCGCCCGGATCTCGCGAGCGACGCCGCCGCCGCCGCGAGCGCGTCCGCGACCGCCGCGAGCGCGTCGATGGACGACCGACCCACGGTGGCGATCGTGATCGGCATGGCCGGCAGCGGCAAGACGAGCCTGATGCAGCGCGTGAACGCGTACAAGCACGCGCAGGGCAAACCTCCGTACATCATCAACCTCGATCCCGCGGTGACCACGACGCCGTACGACGCCAACGTCGACATCCGCGACACGGTGGATTACAAAAACGTGATGAAGGAGTACAACCTCGGTCCGAACGGCGGCATTTTAACCGCTTCGAACTTGTTCGCCACGCGGTTCGACCAGGTGGTTTCGCTGTGCGAGAAGCGGTCCACAGAGATAGACAACGTCTTCGTCGACACGCCGGGGCAGATCGAGATCTTCACGTGGTCCGCGAGCGGCGCGATCGTGACCGAATCCTTCGCGTCCGCGTTCCCCACGGTCGTTCTGTACGTCGTGGACACCCCGAGAGCGTTGAACCCACAATCCTTCATGAGCAACATGCTTCAAGCGGTTTCCATCCTGTACAAAACCAGGCTTCCGTTAATAGTGGTGTTCAACAAAATCGACGTCGCGCGCCACGAGACGCTGTTACGATGGATGGAGGATTTCGAACAGTTCCACGCCGCCGTCGACGAGAACCCGACGTTCGCGTCTGATCTTTCGCGATCGCTGTCGCTGGTGTTGGACGCCTTCTACAAAGGTTTGCGTTGCGCGGGGGTGAGCGCCATGACCGGCGAGGGCATGGAGGAGCTGTTCGATGTCATCGCGCGAGCGCGGAAGGAGTACATGGACGAGTACCTGCCCGAGTTGCGCGCGAGGCGGGCGAAGCGCGACGGGGAAACGGAGGCGAAGCGAGCGGAAGAGGCGGAAAAAGTGAAGCGCGACCTCGCGGCGGATTCGCGCGGCGAGGCTCTGGTGATGGACGGCTCGAACGTCACGCCGGAGTCGTTCGTGGGGGAAGAAGACACGGTTTAGGCGAGCGCGTGAGTGCGTGTGAGGAGTACATGAAATGGTTTTAGGAGGGTAGTCGAGTCGTGTCAATCGCCGAGGCGTCACTCTTGGGTCTTGGCGAAAAAAAAAGCGAACGAAAAAGAAAAAGCGCGCCTCACCGCCGCCGCGCGCTCATATCATCATGTCGGCGGCGGCTCTGTCGATGGCGCGGCCGGGGGCTGCGCCTCCGCGTCTGCGGCGACGCGCCTGGAGAGGCGGCGCGAGACTCTCGCGCGCTGGGCCGCCGCGCGCGTCCTCCGACCCGAGCCCCGCGCCGTCCGCGGACGGGCACGACGAAGGCTTCACGCCCGAGATCGTCGTCGTGGGCCTCGGGCCGGGCGACCCGACCCAAATCACGATGAAGGCGTGGGACGTGCTCACCTCTCCCGGCGCGCGCGTGCACGTGCGCACGGCGAGGCACCCCACGCTGGAGGGCTTGCCCCCGCACGTCGCGCTGACCACCTTCGACCACGTCTACGAGAGCACCAAGATGCTGCAGGACGTCTACCCCGCCATCGCGGAGGAGCTCCTGACCATCGCGGAGACGGTGGCGCGAACCTCGGTGGCGGATGTGCGCGGCGCGTCGCGCGAAGCCGGCGACGCCTTCTCCAGCTTCGTGCTGGAGGACGGCGACGACGAAGTCGTCGTGAGGAAGGACGAAAGGCAAAGAGTAATCGTGTACGCGGTTCCTGGGGACCCGTGCGTCGCGGAGAACTCGGTGAAGCTGCTTCGCCAGATGGCGTCTGCGCGCGGCGTGCGAGTCACCGTCGTGCCGGGCGTGTCGTTTCTTGAACCGACCCTCGCGGCGCTTCAAACGGACGTCATGCCCAGTATGTGCGTCGTGGACGCGATCGACGTCGCCACCGCGGGACACGCCGTGGGTATGAGCGTCGACGCGCCCACACTTTTATGCCAGCTGTACAGCAAGGCGGTCGCCTCGGACGTCAAGCTGACGCTCATGCAGCAGTTCCCGTCCGATCATCCAATAACGCTCGTGCACGCCGCGGGCACTCAAGACGAGAAAACGGAAACCGTGCCCCTGCATTCGCTGGACGCCGATGTCGGAGAAGACATCGACATACTCACCAGCGCGTTCGTGCCCGCGGTCGCGGGCGGCAAATACGGAGACGCAAAAGGAAGCGTCGAGAGCCTCCTGGACGCCATCGCGCGCGCCAGGCGGGGGGACGTCGCGGGCGAAACCGAACCGGGGAAAAAAAGCGTTTCCGACGACGACGACGACGACGACGAGGCGGAGAGCGATGGTTACGACGAGACATATTTCGGGGGTTTCGGCGACGACGACGGCGAGAGCGTCTGGCTGAGCCTGGACCACGCGGACGGCGAGGCGTACAAGTTCCTGCGCGACGCCGGCGAAGCCGCCGCCGCAGCAGCAGCAGCAGATGCCTCCGCCGACGTCCGCAAAAAGACGCTCGGCGATTTATTGGCGGCGGTGGCGCTGCACGTGGCGATGGCGAGCGAAGCCGGCGAGTTCACCATGCGCGACGTCGTGCTGGAGGCGGCGAGAGACGTGCGGAAACGAACATAGAGGTGATAGTGGTGTGCGTGAATGATATTAATACTACCGAGCGCGTGTGTTTTAAACTGGAGCAGACGAGTATAGTTGGTAGGTACGACGTATCTACCGCGCGTATGCGTAATAGTCATAAGGCGGAAAGAAATACAACCTCTCTACGCATAAAACGCTCTACGCCGTCTGCGCGCTCGCTCTACTTTTAAACGTCGCGCTCGCGGCGGCGTCGACGGTTCGTCTGAACTCCGCCAGCCACTCGCCGTGGTCGTCGAACAGCGCGCGTTCACGGTCCTTCACGCGGTTCCACTGGTCCACCGAGTTTCCGAACCCGGCGGTCGGGTGGGTCGCGCCTGGGTACGGCCCGAGAGTCGCGCCGAGCGGTCCCGGGATCAAGCTCCCCGGGACGCGCGCCGCGCCGAACAGCTTATGCGACTGCATCGACAACGTCATCGCGCTCGCGTCGTGGCGCGTCTGCTCGGCGCGCCGAACGGTGAACAGCGCGTTTCGCAATAAACGAAGCGGGTCGTCCCCGAACTGCGTCTCGCGTGACCCGTCCGCGTTTCGAAACCCGCTCGCGAGACGAGGGAACTCGGTGGGTTTCGTTTCCGCTTCGGGTAACGCTCCGTACGCCGACGCGAGCGAACCGGGCGTCGAAAGCAGCACCGTCTTGGAAAACGCCGCCGATAAGGTCGCGCCGCCGTTCCGCGCGGACCGCGTCGCCGCCTTGAGCGCGCGTAAGTTACGCGCGTCCGCGTTGTAGTGCGCCGCCTGCGCGTCGACGGCGGCGCGAACAGCCGCCAAAGCGCTCTTTCGGCTCGCCAACGTCGGATCCGCCGACGGAAGAGAGCCTTCTTCGTCCAGCGCGCGTCGTCGCGCGGCCCACTCGGCGCGCGCCGCCTCGACGGCGGCGCGGCGCCGGCGCGCCAGACGCTTCTGGTCGCGCAGAAAAGAAGACACGCCTTCCAGAAGCGCCGCGTTCGAGGCGTACGGAACGTTCGCGTCTTCCGGGACGGAATCCAACACGTTCGAAGACGTCTGAGTCGTCTGGTCGTCGCCGGGATCGAGCACGGACTCGAACCCGGCGACACTTTCGTCGTCGTCGTCGTCGTCGTCGTCATCCGACTCGGAGGTTTTCGACGGAGGTTTTCGCTTTTCCGCGCCGGCGGGCCCCGGCGCTTTCTCTTTCTCTTCGTCGAGAAGCCTTCGTCTCGCCTCGAGCGACGCCTCGGCCTTCCTGACCGCCGCCTCGCACTCCTCAACGCGCCGCTTCGCCTCCGCCTCCGCCTCCGCCGCCTTCTCGGCCCACTTTCTCGACGCCGCCTCGAACGAAGCCTCCGCCTTCGCCTCCGCCTGTGAAACGCCGGAGGCGGTGTCCTCCGCGACGCGCGCCTCCGCGCGTGCCCTCGCCTGCTCCTCGAACCTCCGCTCGAGCGTCTGCTCGTCCTCCTTCAGCCGCGCCTCGAGCTCGGCGACGCGCGCGGCGCGGCGCACTTCAGCCTCGGCCTCGTCCTTCGCCAACGCTTCCCTCTCCTTCGCCTTGAGTTCGTCCTCGCGTCGCGCCGCCTCGCGCTTCATCGCCACCAAACGCTCCTCGGTCTCGCGCTCGAGGGCCCGCACGCGGCGCTCCGCCTCAGCCTTCGCCTTGTCCGACTCGAGCTCGAGCTCGCGCTCGAACGCCGAGCGCTCCTTCGCGAGCTTCTCGCGGAAACGCGCGCGCGCGGTGTCGTCGAAAGCCGTCTCCTCGGCGCGCCAGGTCTCGGACGAAGACGAAACGCGAGAGTCTGTATCGCGCGAGGCGGGAACGCCGGACCTCGACGCTCCCGCCGTCGCGACTTCCTTTTCCCGGGGAGAGAAGTCAAACTCGTCGTCGTCGTCGCCCGGAAAGACGTCGACGCGCATCGGGGTTGCGAGATCGCTTCTTTTCGCCGCGCCGGACGTAGGTCCCGCCGCCGTGCCCGGGCGCGCGGCGGCGGGTGCGGGTCCCGTGCCGGCGGCGGGGCGGAGGCCGATCGCCGTGCCCGGTCGCGAGTCTTGCGCGCTCGCCGCGGACGACGTGGAGCCGAGCGCGGGCCTGTCGAGGCCCGACCCGAGGCCCGGGCCGAGTTTCCCGAGACTCCCGGCGGGCTTCAAAGCGCCTCCCGACCCGGACGGCGTCGATCCCGATCCCGAGCCTATCGTCTTCCCCGCGCCGGGCGTGAACGCGCGCCTCCGTTCCTCCGCCTTGCGTTTCGCCAGCTTCGCCTTCTCCGCGGCGTACAGGCTCTTGTAGTGCTCGTCGCACGGGTGCTCCCAGACCGAGTCCCCGGTCTGAAAGTTGAAGTAGTAGATGTCGCCGGTGCCGGGGGTCTTGCAGGGCTTCCAGTGCTCGGGCAGGGGGGCTTTCAAGCCCTCGCGCGCGATCCACATCAGATCCTTCTCCGCCTCGAGGTCCATCCCGAGCCACTTAGCGTAGTCGACGATTTCTGTCGCGGTCGCGGGATTTGGGACGCGAGAGTCAGTCGCCGAACGCGATTTCGGGGGAATGACGAAACGCCGGACGGCACGGCGCGGGAGGGTTAGGGGACCGCGCGGAGACGCGCGGTGCGATGACGGTCGCGCGCGTCGCGCGACGAGAGAGACGCGCGGACGCGTACCTTCTTGGCTCGGCTCGTAGTTCTCGTCCATCTCCTCCTCGAGGATGACGCTGTCCGGATTGCTCATGACGCCGGTTCGGGAGGGTGTCGATGTCGGCAAAAAACGCGATGTTCCGGGGCGAGCGACGCGACGCGCGGTGACCGGGAACACCCGCGGACGCGAGGTTGCAAGCGACGCGGCTGCCGCGCGTCTTTCGAACGCCTCCGCGAGAGGTGTCTCGAACGACCACCGAGGACTTCGCGGCAGCGCACGGAGACGCGCGCGGAGAGTGCGCGCGCGGATGTGCCTTGTCGTGGTTTCGGGAAAGGGGAACCGGCGGTTTTTGGTGTCGTGAGCGAAATCGGGAAAAAAACGCTCGCGTCGAGTCACGCGAAAAAAAAAACGAAACCGCACAAGCCGGCGACTTCGCCATCTACGTCCCCCACGCCGCCTTCTCTCTTCCCGGGATGAACTCGTCGAGCCCGCCGACGCCCGCCCCGCCCACCGCGGTGAGCGAGATCTTCGTGCCCTTGGCTTTCTTCTTGCCCTTGCCGCCTTTCCCCCCGCCGCGCGCGCCGGGGTCCGAACCCGGACCCGCCGCGCCCGCCGCCGCGGAAACGCCCGCTCCGCCCCTCGCCCCGTCGCACACGTCGCACCGCGCGCTCGCCGCCTGGTTCCGGAACGTGCACGCGGGGCAGTCCCACGTCGCGGGTCCCAGTCCCGAGGAGCTTCCCTTTCCGGCGTCGTTCGCGTTCCCGCCGCCGAACAGGAGCGCCGCCGCCGCGTCCACCGAGTCGGTTCCCCCGTTTTTGTTTTTCGGTTCCGTTCTCGCCGCCACCCGCTCGCGCGCGGCGATCGCCCTGAAGAGCTCCATCCGCCTCTGTTCGTTTTCGTCCGGCATCAACCTCGCGAGCTCCTTGACGTGCTCTGAATCGATGCCCATCGCGGAGACTTTCGCGAGGTACGCGGACGCGGCGATTTTCCCATCTTTGAACTGCGACGAGACGTTGGCGAAGACGTCGAACGACGCGCCGCGAGCGTCGAGCGCCGCGCGCACGGCGGCGACGAGCCGATCGTTCCGCGCCGCCGTCTCCGCGGCGGCTTCTTCCGTCGCGACGCGAGAAGTGTGTTCGGTTTCTGAACCAGCGGCGTTAATTTCGTTCGTTCGCGAAAGCGAAGAGTCGGGTCTCCCGTCGTCTTGTCGAAGATCGAGCGCGTTTGAGTTCCAGCGCCCGCCGCGCCCGCCGCGCCCGCCGACGCGGCGGAACTCGGGCTCCGCGGGAGGGGGACTGGGCGCGAGCCTCCTGGCGTCCGCCGAGCGCTGCACCGCGAGCTTGTCCGCGGTGGACATCGGAAACGCGCGGGAGGAGGGCCCGGGGGAAACGGGCGCGCCCGCGAGCCGACCCGCGCCCCCGAGGGTAGGGAAGTCGCCCGGGCCCGGGGCGGGCGGAGCCGGGGGCCCGGACCCGGGCCCCGCCGCGCGCCCCGCCGCGAGACCCGCCAGCCGCGCCGCGAGGTGTTCCGCGGCGCGCACGGGGAGCTCCGGCATGGGTGCCGGCTGCCTTCGCGTCGTGTGCTGGCTCGAACGCGGAGGGTTCGCTCCCCCTACTCGGGAAGATAAGGACGGGAAGTCCTCCGCGCCGCCAACGCGCGCGTCCCCCCCGCCGACGCTCGCGCCGCGCGCGCCGCGCGCGCGCCCCGCCCATCCCCCTGCGACGAGATTCCCTCCCCCCCGCCGCGCGCTCGCCCCTCCGCCGCTT
>ENA-OUOG01005582-OUOG01005582.1-marine-metagenome-genome-assembly--contig:-NODE-5582-length-10084-cov-4.473968_pt1 | contig 10084 bp, 14 predicted proteins | sample MGYA00248635_ERZ508505 | MGnify/ENA primary metagenome ERZ508505 (study PRJEB26176, sample SAMN06267871) | marine metagenome | isolation source: Saanich Inlet, British Columbia, Canada | place: Pacific...
TTGTGCTACTTCTTTCGGTGTCATTTCTCTTTGGTGTTAAAGGTTTCTACTACTGGAGCAAAACTTTGGGATACTTCCCCCTTCACCCAAACTGAACCATTAAACTCTTGATGCATTACTTTAGGTTTCCAAAACTGCCACCAGCGAGGTGAGGATTCAACAACAAAAGTTGTTTCTAATTTGTTCCATCCGTTTAAGGATTCTGTTACTTCAAATTTTGTTTTCATTTCTCTTTGGTGTTAAAGTTTTTCAAATTTTGGTTTGATAATTTTCCAAATGATTGGGCTAATATCTCTACCATCTAGCATTGCAAATAGGATTGAAGGGAATTCATACCTCTTAGCTAATCCTGCAAACTCTGCTCTACTAAATTCTTCCTTATAAGCTTCAAAGTAGACGTTGAATATTTTGTTGTAAATCCATTCATAATGTTCTTTCATTAGATTGAATTGGCTAATCAAATAGTCTTCGTACGCCTTAATCTTAGCATAGAATTCATCAGGAACATCTTGAAGTATAGATTCCATACTACCTCCACTTGATAATATTTCCCACACTGCGGTAGTGGATAGGTCTGTCATTATCTTATGTAGGCGAATGTATTCTTCACCTTTGATTTTCATTCTATCTCCATTTGAAAACCGAACTACAAATCCTTCTTGGTTGTCTTTGATGATACCTTTTAAAGCAGAGTAATCAGAAATACCATCGTATTTTTTAACTACGTTGAAATTAGAAGTGTAGTATTCGTCGTGAACATCAACCTCACCACCATCAGTAGTTTCAATACAACCTAAAAGAACAACATCTTCAAAATCATAATCTACAACTATACGATTTTCATCATATATAATTTCCCATAAATAAGTATAACCTGGTGAGAGTAATTCTAAATCATATTTGTTTAGTAACTCACGACCTTTAATTGACTGTTCGCTAGTAAATGATCCACGAGATGCGAAAATCCATTCACCGGCATACATAAATAAGATTCCTAATGAACCATCCATTTTCTCATATACATCAAACTCTCTGGTTGGTTTGTGCTTAGCTTCCTCAATGTTGAAGAACTTTTTAAATGGACGAGCAACGACATTACCTTCATCATCAGTAACTAAACCACGACAAGCCAAAGTAACTTCATCCCACTTACCTTCATACTGTGTAGTTTGTGAGTAGTTCCAAATGGTCAATGGAAGTGTTGGGTGGGTTTGTGAATACAACCAACCTTCTGCTTCATACTGTCTTAATGTTACTAAATCCATAACCTTTATTCTGTTTCGTTATCGTAGTTTAAGTAAGGTAATTCAATAAACAAAACATCTTTCTTATCAATGATAACTCGTTTACCACCTTGCAATTGAATGTAATATCTACCTTTCTTCTTAAAAGTACCGTACTCGATGGCATTCTCAAAAGTGTATATATGTCCATCTCTGAACATCACTTGAATATTAACTGGGGTTTTTTCTTTCATAACCTTTATTTCTTTAATGCTTAAATATACGAAATATATTTTGGGGAACCAAATATTATCTCAATTTTACTTGAAATCTTTTTTCCATTTTAGTTAAAGCTTCTTCAGGCACATTGTGTTCGTTTACACTACCGTGTCGGTTCTCAACAATCAAAGAGTAAACTCGGTAACCGTATTTCTCAGCCATCTCAAAGTAGGGTTGCATTTCCCACTCTTGGGTAAAGGTGTTGGATACTACAACTTTATTAACTCCAATGCTCATTTTACCATTTACCATAGTCTGACACCATTCATGTGCTTTTTTAATTTCCAAAGGGTTAAACCTATATGTTCCATCCTCTTGTACAAACCACATATCAGCTTCAAAATAACAATCAGATATTGATTTTGCTAATGTTGATTTACCACTTCCTGGCAATCCTCTCAATAAAAATAACTCTTTCATTTTATACTTCTTTAGTGTGATGATCCTTTGGTAACACTAAGTTAGCTACCGGACGACCTTTCATTAATTCTAATACCTCTTCTAGCTGGATTGGTTTCAATCCATTTCCTTCTACACCTACATCCATTGCTCTACCTTGAGCAACTCTATGGTGTGGAGGTAAGTGAGTATGTCCATGTAAGTGTATCATTCCTCTATTCATATCCTTCCAAGATGTAATTGGAAAGTGCATCAAAATGAATCTGTTCTTAATCACTTGAGCTTTGTTTGGGTAACGTCTTAGATCCAATTCTAAGTATGAGTGAACAGATGCAAACAATTCCTGAATGTTATCTCTGTTCTTTTCAATATGGTGATCGTGGTTACCTAATATAATGTGAATGTTCTTACAATTCAATTGCTCTCTAAACTTACGAATGTTATCAAATCCACCAAAGGACCAATCACCTAAGTGAATCAATACGTCATTCTCTCCAACTGTGTTGTTGATGTTGTCAACTAATGTTTGGTTCATATCATCAAGTGAGTCAAATGTCCTAGCGTACCCATCATTTACTGACCAGTTTGTTGTAGCTGAGCATATGTTGGAATGTCCAAAGTGAGTGTCACTTGTGAAGAATAATTTTTGATCGTTCTCTAAAACTAATTTCATAACCTACTTGTCTTTTATACCTTAATATACAAAAAAAGGATTGGAAATCCAACCCTTTGTTTAAGTTTATTTGTCTTTTGTTTTACCCATTACTTCTTAATTTTAACCACATAATTTATATACTGAGGTTGATGCGAATGGCTGTACTTATGATAGGTAATGAATGAATTAATTATCTCCGTACCGCTTTCATTTACCCAATCTATAAACTCACTATGCTTCTTCATTCCATCAGTTCCTGTATGGAAACATACCTCTCTAACCTCTGCTTTGGTGAATAATCGTTTTAGACAATTCATTTCTTAATCGTCTAAATGATCAAACTCTCCATACGTTTCAATCAAGTATCCCGTATCAACACTTTTGAATGAACTGATACACAATCCTTTTAACTCTTCACTGTCAAAGCGTTTTCCTAAGTTCATATGAGTGCTGAGGTAAGGACCTCCGCTTGGATCAACCATATTGATATTCTTAGTGTCTGAGTATACTAAGTGTCCATACTGAGCACATATAGGTCCGGGACCTACATACTCATCATTCTCATAAACCATCTCATGTACCTGCTCTTTAAAACTTTCAATGTGCATTGGATGCCCTCCCTGAGAACCTACATCTTTACAATACTGCTGGTAAGCACGTTTGTAGACATTAGGCCATCCAAATCTACAATGCTTGAAGTCACCTTCCCACAATACACTACCATCTTCTTGTTTGGTGAATGTATAAACGTCTCCGTATCTGTTTGTATATTCCATCCTACTCTACTTTACGTTTGACAATTTTAAGTAAGTCGTAATCGTAATCGTACTGAATGTTATTCATTCCTTCATACTGGACTACACCGTCCTGATATGCCTTCTTTCTAGCTTCGGCTGCCTCACGTGTTGAGAATACTTCAACGTTACTTCCGTAACCCTCGTAATCATATCCCTTTAACAATACAAATACTTCCATCTTACTTAGATTGAATTAATAACATTAGGGCATTAATTTGACCTCGATTTTGCCACCCCAATACATCATCATCGTGACCTGGTAGGAAATCTTTAGTAACAAACTCCCCATCATCATTAAGGATAGCAATCTCAAACTCCGAGAAGAAGTCTGGATCTGTGTTATTCTCACGAGGTGTGCTGTATGCAAACTCACCTGCTATTACACTTATCTCAAATCCGTTATCGAATTTGGTAGTACTCTTTAAATTACCTCCCATTGATTGGAAGAACTGAATGTCTTTGAATGTTTTCATATAACCTTTTTCTTTTAACTTACCTTAATATAAGAACTAAAATGCATCTTTCCAACCTCCTAGCGGAATATTTTTATATGCTTTTCTTTCTTCTAACTCCTCCTCAGATACTTCTATCTTCTGAGCTTTAGGCTTTGCCTTTCTCTCTATTAGCATCTCAGGTCTATTAGCTTTTATCCAGTAGTAGTAACTTGGATCTGAGAATCTAACTTCGTCTACTGTGTAACCTTGGTATTTACCTGATCGTAGTATCATCTAATTCCTTTTGTACTTTATTCCAATATTTTAACGTACGAGAGTTTTTATAACCTTTTGGTCCGCCATTCCAGTTACGAGCAATAGTTTCAAAGTCTGAGTCTTTATGATGGAAGTTTTTCCATACATAGAACATCTCAATAGTCTTCTCTCTATCGTACCGATCTGATAATTTAAATCTCTTATCGCTTTTTTGAATCTTAAGAATACGATTCACCTCTCTAACCATGATAGGACGAATCTGTAAAGCTCCTACAGCTTCACCTCCTACAATATGCCTGTCTCCAATAGCAGAATCATTACCCCGAGACTCAACAAGAATAAGAGCGGAGACCAAATCTCGTTCAGGAATAACCATCTGTACACTCTTAGGCTCAAGTTCAATAGTTGTTTCTTCATAACAGATTTCTAATGCTGGTGCTGCAGTATTGCCAATCATAGCCGGTACTGCTAATAGTATCATAACCTTTTTCATACGCTTAATATACGAAGAAGATTTCATTTATCCAACTTATTTCCAGAAGACCTGTATTAGTGTAATGGCAAAGGCTAATATTAACGTTACTCCGGTCTTCATGTTGATTGTTTCGCCCATATGGATATATGTAAATAGAGCCATAACAAACATACCAGAGGCAAATCCTACTAATCTACCTGGCCACAATAGCCCATCAAAGCCGGTTACTACATACCTTGAAGCGTATATTAGTATGTATGAGATTGGCCAACCAAAGGCTGCCATAACATATGGGTGAGTCCGTGCCCACTCGTTGAAAAATTGACTATTGGTTTGATACCAGATCATCGCCTGCCCTATCAGGAAGAGGAAGAATCCGGTCACTATCGCTCTGTTCATAGTAACTTGGATTTGGGAGTCCTGAATAGTAGTCCCATTCGTTATCAGGAACCCATTCTAATTCTTTTTCTTTATCCATAACTCCACATTAACTCTTAAATATAAGAACTAATTTGCTTATATCCAACTTAGTTCGTATATTACGTAAGTATTACGTATTTATTAATATAACATTAACACCCCATCTTATGAAAAAGATTTTTCTAATCGTTGCGGGGTTATTTATCTTAACCTCGTGTGCCACTTCCGGCACTGTCGCTTACGAAACGGCTCCAATGTGCCACCATCCAGGTTGCACACTCTTATCTGTTCATTCACACGCTTGGTAAAAAAGAAAGGGCCGCAAAGGCCCTTTTTTTATTTCTCCTAAATAAACTTAAACTAGGTACCGATAGTTACTTGTATACCTGATGTTGTATTCGGATCTGTAATTACAAAACTATCTGCTCCTGCGGTCGAACCGCCAGAAGGTCCTGAGGATTGGAAAAATAAACTAGAATAAGTTCCGAAGTTCGGTACTCTGTACTCCCCGGTTAGAGTATATGGGCTAGAGTGGGTTGCGGTTGCAGAAACATGAATTGTAGCTCCCGGTTCTATAGCGCCTCCTGGGTCGTATATTGTACCTGTTCCTGTGTTTTGATTACTATAACTATCCGTAAGTAAAACAGTTCCGGTTGGACCGCCGAGTCGTACAGTAATGTTTAAGGTAGCTGCAGCAGAGAATATACTTATATTATTTGCGAAACTATAACTCACTGTTGCAACAATAGAATTCCAAGTCTTACCTGCTAACTCGTTAAATCCGTAAGGAGATGCTGTGTTCCAAGTCTGTGACGCTAAGTCACTTTGGTAGTCTCCAGGTAGTTGGGAGATCGTTCTGATGGAAGTTGCTGTTGCAGTATAGAGGTTACCTGAATTATAGTTTGCTTTATTGTGCAATCCATACCTCATCTGTGCCATCCCAATCTCACTGCCGGTTGTGGGTGCTATAGCATATGTAGCCATTACTTACCTGCTTTTAATTCTTTAATTTCAGCTCTTAACTCTTTTACTGCTTCAATGAGAACACCTACGATGTTTCCGTATGCTACTGCTAAGCTGCCATCTTCTCCTTCGGCAACTACCTCTGGTAATACTTCTTGAAGTTCCTGAGCAATAACTCCCATGTAACGAATTCCATCTGGGTCTTCTACTTTATTATAAGTAACACCTCTGATAGCGTCTACTTTATCTAATGCATTATCAATCGTAGTTACGTTAGTCTTACTTCTAGCATCTGAATATGCTACAATGTTTGCTGAAGCGTAGATTGAAGTTCCTGATACGTTTCCGTTTACTTCTAAGAATCCGTTAGTTGGATCATTAGTACCTATACCCATCCTACCACTAGACTTCATAGTAGTATGTACAAATTCAGTTGATCCGTCTACAGCTCTAAATTCAATTTTAGTATCATAGTTACCAGGGCCCCAGTTTGCATCAGCAGCGAAAACCAGTGCCGAGTTATATGTGGCACCGCCGTAGTATATGTTAGCAGCTTGTATCTGACCTAATACTTCGTTATTTGCTATTACGGTGTCTGATGTTCTTAGTTCAATCGACGGGGCTGTTCTGTTCGTACCAGTACCTGCAGATTGAACAGTTAATGTATTATTTGTTGAATCATACGTAAATGTACTTTCTCCTCCAAATGATCCATTGTTGTTATACTGTACCTGACCGTCTGCACCGGCAGGTGTTGTTCTCAGAGAACTTAAACTTAAAGAAGCGCTAAATGCGTTGCCGATACCGCCGAAGATTAAGTTGGTATCTACTAATTGTACGTTGTCTACGTAATCTAATCCACCAACTGATCCAGTATCCACTGTTAAGTCGAAAGTTGTTCCGTCTCCTTTTGTAAAGGTTAACACATTACTATTCACAGTCCCACCTACTAGTGAGGACGCTGTTATTGGAGAGATATTAATAACACTATCGTAAGCGTTACCTGTTCCTGTAAAAGAAATCGATCCTGTTTGGTATACTACGTTGGAGATAAAATCTATATCGTTTTGATCTGAACCTGTGTTTACCGTGAGATCAAAGGTAGTGCCGTCTCCTTTTGTGAAAGTTAACGTATTACTGCTTACCGATCCGGTTACTAAGAGAGATCCAGTATCTACAGCGTCAGGAATAACTACCGAACCGGTATCTACAGTTACCGATTCTGTATTTCCGTCACCTTGGTAAAATGTAATGGTGTTTAGATTTACTGAGGAAGAGTAGTAAAAAGATCCAGTCTCATCGTTAGTTACATATGAACTAGTAGCTGCTTCAATATGATCTAATCTATCTATAGCGGACCCAGAGAAGAGATTTAAAGGTTCTAAATCTGATCCAGCATCTTGTAAATCAGATAGATCTATATCATAATTCTCATCAATACTATACAGTGTCAATATGTTAGAAGTACCATTATAGGATCCGCTAAATACAAAGGACCCGGTTTCATCATTCGTTACATATGAGCTAGTAGCTGCCTCTAAACTATCTAATCTCAGTTTAGCGGATGCTGAGAATTCATTTAATCCGGTTAGATCGGCTGCTGAACCTGTGTCCAAAGTAACCGATTCTGTATTTCCATCTCCTTGGTAGAAGGTAATTGTGTTCAGATCTACCGAGGATGAGTAGTAGAATGAGCCTGTTTCATCATTAGTAACATACGAACTAGTAGCTGCTTCAATATGATCCAATCTTGATTCTGCTGAACCGGTGAAGAGATTTAAAGCTTCAATATCTACTCCAGCATCTTGTAAGTCAGATAAATCTATATCGTAGTTTGTGTCAATACTATATAACGTTAATACGTTTGAAGTATCGTTGTAGGATCCGCTGAATAAGAATGATCCAGTTTCGTCGTTAGTTACGTAAGAACTGGTAGCAGCTTCTAAACTATCTAACCTCAATTTAGCAGATGCTGAAAATTCATTTAGTCCGCTAAGGTCGGCTGCTGAACCGGTATCTAGAGTAACTGATTCTGTATTTCCATCTCCTTGGTAGAAGGTGATTGTATTCAAGTCTGCAGAAGAGGAGTAGTAAAATGAACCTGTCTTATCGTTAGTTACATATGAACTTGTAGCTGCTTCTAAGTTATCTAATCGTACTTCAGCAGAGCCGGTAAATAATTCTAAGCTATCTAAACGAACATCAGTAGAACCTGTATAGTCGTTTAGTGCTTGAAGGTTTGCGTTGGTAAGATAAGAGCTAGTTGCTGCTTCAATATGATCTAATCTTGAGGCGGCAGATCCAGTAAACTCTTCAATACCGTCTAAACGAGCATCATTAGACCCTGTGTAGAGTTCTAAGGCATCTAATCTTTCGTCTAAGGAACCTGTCAATGACTCTAATGTTGTTAATCTAATATCCGCTGAAGATGTGAACTCTTCAATACCATCTAGACGAGTATCATTAGATCCTGTATAGTCGTTGAGAGGAGTTAAATCTACACTATCTGCTGCTGTTAATAATCGAGCCTCGCTTCCTTCAGGTCCTGCTATCCAATAATCATTCGCACTATCCCATAATAGTGATCCGGAAACAGTTAGCGGATTTGTTACGTCGTTTACTAATAAACCTCCATTAACTCCTCCTCCTCCATTCAATGAGATTATATTATCTCCTAAATTAATAGTAGTTGAATCGATAGAAGTTTGAGTTCCCTCTACTGTTAAGTTTCCTTTAATAGTAACGTTTGCACTATCTACTTCGATAGCAGTCTTTAAAGATGCTGTGTAAGCGTGAAGACTATCGAGATCGGCGGACACTAAATAGGAACTGGTAGCTGCTTCAATATGATCTAATCTTGAGGCGGCGGAGCCAGTAAAGGTGTTTAAAGCTTCTAGATTTGCTCCTGTTAAGTATGAACTGGTTGCTGCTTCAATATGATCTAGTCTTGATTCTGCTGAACCGGAGAATAAATCTAATGCTGCTAAACTAATTTCTGTTGAGCCAGAAAATATTTCTAAAGCATCTATACGTCCGTCTAATGACCCCGTTCTAGATTCTAAATCAGTTAACCTGATGTCTGCAGAAGATGTAAACTCTTCAATGCCGTCTAGACGAGTATCATTAGATCCTGTGTATAATTCTAATGCGTCAATCCTTCCGTCTAAAGATCCTGTTCTGGATTCTAAGTCTGTAAGTCTTAGGTCTGCAGAGGATGTGAATATTTCAATACCGTCTAATCTGCTATCATTAGATCCTGTGTAGAGTTCTAGAGCATCTAATCTTCCATCTAAAGATCCTGTTCTAGACTCTAAGTCTGTAAGTCTAAGATCTGCAGATCCAGTAAAGACTTCAATAGCATCTAATCTACCTTCTAAAAGAGTTCTGTCTGCTAGTAATAGTATCCGAGATTCACTGCCCTCTGGTCCTGCAATCCAGTAGTCGTTGGTGGTATCCCATAGTAAAGATCCTGAGGTAGTGTCTCCGATTTCGTCGTTAATAACAAGTCCGGCAAAATTAGCAGCAGTTCCGTTTAACTGTATAATATTATCTGCTATGGATAATGTAGTTGAATCTATAGTAGTAGTTGTACCTAAAACGTATAGGTTGTTTCTAACAACTAAGTGGCCTGTAGATACGTCAATAGCATCTTTTAGCGATGCAGAATAAGAGAGTATCCCGTCTATTATATCTGAAGAGTTTAATGCAGATAAATCTAAACTATGAGAAACATTTCCACTATATAAAATAATTGTATTCGCAGTTGCATCGTAGGAACCTGAGTATAATATATTGTTAGGTCCTACTATCGATCCTGATATAGATATTTGACTCCCAGATAAGTTTGTAAGCAATACACTAAGGTTTGTGTCCCCTTCAAGATGAGTTAAGGGTTGCTCTTTTATTAACCTAAATGTAAGGTCGTTTGGTGAATATGTTGACATAGCTACAGATTATAAGTATAAATATCAAAAAAGGGCCTTAGTAGGCCCTTCTTCTTATTTCTCGAAGTTTCCTTCTACCGACATCTCGTGCCAGAAGACTCGACCTTCTTCTATGGCTTTCTTAATGTTCTTCTGTTTACCCATTAAGAATGAGCTTCCACTCTTAACTTCTATAAAATGTACTTCACATTTAGTCTTACTGCCTGTGTTTGTAAATCC
>ENA-OUOG01005583-OUOG01005583.1-marine-metagenome-genome-assembly--contig:-NODE-5583-length-10078-cov-2.723928_pt1 | contig 10078 bp, 13 predicted proteins | sample MGYA00248635_ERZ508505 | MGnify/ENA primary metagenome ERZ508505 (study PRJEB26176, sample SAMN06267871) | marine metagenome | isolation source: Saanich Inlet, British Columbia, Canada | place: Pacific...
AACGTGGACCAAGTAGGGTAAAGAAACGCAGTCAACCGAAATCCTTTGAAGAACAATGGAACGGCTCGGTCCCTTTCGGTCATTGGTCAATCACTAAGCCTTGGAGGTCATCATGCTCAAAGTCCCAACGATAGAACATGACCGGCTGTACACCGGGTTCTTGACATTCTCTTCTTGTGTTGAGTGGTGTCGGTTCCTTGCAAACGAAGCCGAGTGGAATGACACTGGAGAAAAAGACTACTGGATGTCGGAAGCAGAACGATTTGAGGCGGCTTTGGACAAGAGTATAACCGGATGCTCACATCATCCTAAACTAAATGAGGCTATAAAAAATTATGTTCGTACATGATTTTATCTTAGATGGTTCGGTTCTTTGGTTCCTGTTTGGAGTTGGTATGTTGGTCCTTTGGGACTACGTCAAGGAGCGGGACGATGAGGACCAATGGCCCCACTGATCAGGGGTTTATTTTATAGGGACGGCGACACTATGAACGCTTACGAAGAAGGAGTAACAGTATGTTCCGAAGAGTTGGTCAATACGAAATATCAATTGAGCGTGATCTATTCACGTTTACGAATGAGGACAAAGCGATCAGCCTCACCCGTCTTGGAGACGGATTCGCGCTCAAACTATGGAGGTACCAAGTCTGTGTTTCTCACGACAATAAAACTACAAAGAGTGATCCAAGAGTTTAGGATTCTCGATCCTGAGATGCAGATGCAGACCGCACTAGCGTTTCTGTACATTGCAGAGAGAGATCTAAACAAATTACAAACAACAGTCGGGGACGTTGGGGAGTATCTCAATCTCTCTAGTGCAAGCGCATCCAGAAACGTGGCGGTGCTGTCCCGACAAGCTAAATCTAAATGGGGCCATGAGTTGGTCTACGTCACGCCAAATCCTGAGCGCAGGAACGAGAAGTTTCTCAGTCTGTCGCCCAAGGGTAAGGCATTTCTAAAACGATTGGAGGGTTACATCGATGTCAGTAGTTCCGAGAGGTAGCAAATGGCAAGCCGCCGTTTGTGTGAATGGTATCCGGAGAAGGAAGTCATTCAACAACAAAGCCGAGGCTGAATTGTATGAGGTTCAGATGCGGCAAGCTCTTATGCTTGGCAAGGAAGAGCCAGAGTTATTAACCAAGAGGTCCGAGACCTACACCCTGAGCCGTGCGGCAGATCGTTGCTATGGTATGCACTGGGTTGGTACTAAGTCGGAGGAGATGCAGATCAAAATGATCAACGTGTTGACCCGTGAACTCGGAGCCAACCTTGAGGTCTCGAAGATTACCAACATGGTGATCGATGACTACATTCTGGAGCTGAAGAAGAAGGGCAAGTCGAACGGTACAATCAATCGCCGGATGGCTTGTCTCTCTAAGATCCTGAAGACAGCTCAGAGGTCCGGCTTCATTGAGTCTATCCCATACATCCCACGGCAGAAGGAAGCTGAGGCACGGATGCGATGGCTCACTTGGGAGGAAGAGGACGCCATCCTTAAACTCCTAACGCAGTGGGGCTTGCAGAAACTCAAGGATGGTTTTGTTGTGTCTATAGATACAGGCATCAGGGCCGGTGAGCTAGGCCGGATCACTCCAAAGCATATCCTCAAAGAGGGCTTGTTGATTCCTGTCTCGAAGAGCGACAGCCCGAGGGTAGTTCCACTCACTGAGAGGGCCAGAGCTGTACTGGTTTCCCGGTCAGTACACTTAGCCCCTGATGAACGGTTGTTCTCTGGTTCTAACTGTTACCGTGACCAATGGGAAAAGGTACGCAGTCACCTCAGTCTTGAGGATGTAGTCTGGCACACCCTGAGACACACCACTTGCTCTCGTTTAATCCAAGGAGGTATGCCCCTGACCCACGTCAAAGAATGGATGGGTCACAAAGCAATCCAAACAACCCTAAGGTATGCACACCTAGCACCTAAGCATCTCGCAGAAGGTTTAAGTTTACTGGAGCGAGAAACTGTGGCAGAACGTGTGGCATAGTGTGTATATTTATGCGAGTGTGGTGAAATTGGTAGACACAAGGGGCTTAAAACCCCTCGCCTTTTCAAAGGCTTGCGGGTTCGAGTCCCGCCGCTCGCACCATAAGACTTAGACTTAAAATCTCTGGTTGTCTATCTACCCTACCGAAGATACTCATAAACCTTTGATTTATATAGCTTGGAAACGAGCCGAATATGATACTGTCTAAGTCTACGTTTACGTAGGTAGTTTATACACAACGCCACAAATGCTGTGGCACTGTGGAAGGAGACAGTAATGTTCACCATTGAAGATCAGAAGCAACTCGAATACCGCATGGTCCAAGCCGGTGTTGACCGGTGGGAAGAACAGAAGCGGAAGCAGATCAGCAAAGGATCTGAATCCAAGTCAGCTCATGGACGAGCCATCATCACGGCCACTGTGGACAAGGTAGCTGAGGGAGTTCTTGAGATAGTCTCGAAGGAGAGTTCCAATCGTGACATCGCCAAGAAAAAACTCAGTGACATGGACCCACACCAAGTAGCCTACCTCGCACTGGTTACTGTGGTTGATGGGATCTCTCATCGCTACACCCTCTTGAAGATATGCCGGACTGTTGGGATGCACATCGAGTTGCAACAGCGTCTTGATGTATGGCTTCAGAACGAGGGCATCAAGGCCAAGCGAGTTCTTGATGAGGCTAACAAGAAGACAGGTTTCTCTGCCAAGAGAGCCGGTCTGATTCACAAGATGAACAAGGACGGATACGAACACACCGAGTGGGAGAACGAGGAGCGTGTTCATGTTGGTCTAAGACTCATCGATCAAATCATTATCAAGACAGGGATCGTGCAACTCAGGAAGATGCGCGAGAAGAGTAAGACTGTCACCTACCTCGAACCGACTGAGTACACACTTGAGTGGATACGAAACTTCCACGAGAGGAAGCGTACCCTGTCGCCAAGGTTCGCCCCGTGCATCATCCCGCCGAAGGATTGGGAAGGTGTTTATGGAGGAGGATACTACTCGGAAGAGATCAACCGCCTCCCATTAGTACGCGCTCACTGAAAGGATATACTTATGCGTCAAGATTCACGACTCTACCTGAAGAAGCTAAACGATACGGACCTGTCCCAAGAGCTGAAGTGTGTGAACGCTTTGCAACGGACCGCCTTCGCTATCAATCACCCTGTACTAGAAGTCATCCGCCACTTCTGGGACCAAGGCAACGCACTGGCAGGACTACCCAACCGGGACAACCTGACCCCGCCGCCTTACCCGTTCGACAAGAACCCTGATCAACTCAGTGAGTACGAGTACGAGCAGTTCAAGAAGTGGAAAATGAAACGGAAGGTTGTCTTCGATGACAACAACCGCAACCTGTCCAAACGGATTGCTGTCGAACGTACCATTCAACTGGCTGAGGACTACGCTCAGTACCCTGCATTCTACTTTGTGTGGCAGTGTGATTTCCGAGGACGCAAATACCCTGTCGGTGAGTTCATGACACCTCAGTCAGCAGACTGGGCCAAAGCGTTAATGACATTCGCTGATGGTGTGGATGTAAACACCGCTGATGATGCTCAATGGTTGGCTATCCATGGGGCTAACTGCTTCGGTGTGGACAAGGTATCTCTTACTGATCGAGAGCTGTGGGCTTATGCTCACTCTGATCTGGCTATCGAGGTAGCTCAGAACCCTTACGATAACCGATGGTGGATTGAAGCTGATGAGCCATGGCAGTTCTTGGCTTGGTGTTTCGAGTGGGCCGGATGGAGAACTCAAGGGCCGGGGTTTGTCACTCACTTACCTTGTGCCGCTGATGGTTCAGTCAACGGTTTGCAACACCTATCAGCTATCCTAAGGGACAGTCGAGGAGGTAAGGCAGTCAACCTCACACCCTCTGAGAAACCTGAAGATCTGTACTCTGATGTTGCCCGTCTTGCAACACAACAGATAGAAGCCGAAGCCGCTGAAGGTAACGACTTGGCTCAGGCTGTGTTGAAGATGGGGATCACCCGGAAGCATACTAAACGTAGCTGTATGATCGTACCGTATAGCGGGACCTTGTATGCCTGTAAGGATTACATTGCGGAGGCTATCAAAGAAACTCTCAACGGAGAGGCACCGCCATGGGGTGACGACAGACACAACGAGGCTGTTAATTATATTGCCGGTCATGTGTGGACATCCATTCAGGGTGTTGTGTCTTCAGCCAAAGAGGTCATGGATTTCCTCAAGGATGTCGGCAGGGTATGTGCCAAGGAGAACAAAGCAATGGAGTGGATCACTCCCTCTGGCTTCCTCGTTCGCCAAGCCTACCCCGAGATGGACAAGTGCCGTATCAAGACCAACATCGACGGTAGTGTGATCTCTCTGTCATGGCAGAAGGCATTGCAAGACAGCATCAACCTGAACCGCTCAGTCAATGGGGCTTCCCCTAACTTCATCCACTCTCTTGATGCGTCGGCCCTGACGCTGACAGTAAACAAGTGTGTTGATGTAGGGATCGAAGACTTTGCTATGGTGCATGACTCTTACGGTACCCACTCACCCAATATGCCCGCTCTCTCAACCCTACTACGTGAGGCGTTCGTTGATATGTACGAAGACAACGACGTACTAGAACAGCTAAGGTCTTATGTAAGTTCCTACGTTGACGGAGATTTGCCAGAGGTTCCACAGAAAGGTGACCTCGATATTACGGAAGTTCTACACTCCCCGTATTTCTTCGCTTAATCCTAAAGTTACCCTATGGCCCCCTTCGGTATAACACCAAGGGGGTTTACTTTTCTTTCTACGCTAACGGAGAAAACATGGCGAAAAATATGATGACCATCAAAGGTCAAGCACTTTGGGCAAAGGTCTTTGAGCCTGACACTAAGTTCAATGCGGACGGTGTCTACTCAATCAACCTTCTGATCCCTGAGTCAGAGTCTCATGAACTTGGTGAGTGTCTCGAAACTATGCGTGATGAGTATATGCAAGAAGAGGCCAAGCGGAACCCGAAGATCGCGGCGAAGCTGTCCACTAAGCCAGTGTTTGAAGAACACTACGACAAGGAAGGTAACCCTACCGGGGAGATGGAGTTAAAGTTTAAGCAGAACGCAAAGATCAAACTGCGTGATGGCTCCACGTCCACAGCCAAAGTCATGGTTGTCGATGCCAAGCGTAACGTCATGAAAGGTGACGTGCTGATTGGTAACGGATCAACGGTGAAGGTAGCGTTTGAACCACGTCCTTATTTGCTTGCATCAACTAAGCAGGTTGGTGTGTCTCTGCGTCTCAAAGGTGTGCAGGTTATCGATCTCAGTGAGTACGGTAACAGTGCATCCATGTTCGAGGACGAAGAAGGTTTCGTTGCCGAACGTGTAGAGAAAGATACTGCTTCAGAAATGTTCGACGATGGGATGCCTGATGGGTCAACCGAAGGGGACTTTTGAGCAGAGGGTCATCAAGAAGTTAGAGGCCAAGGGAGTGAAGTTCTTATATGAGCCGCACTCTCTGCCCTATGTGGTGGAACGGAAGTACATACCGGACCTCCTACTTGGTGACATCTACATAGAGATGAAGGGTTATCTACGAGCTGACTCAGCGCGGAAGATGAAAGCAGTTAAATCCCAACACCCCGAACTAGATATTCGATTCCTATTTCAGCGAGCCTCCTCCCCCATCCAAGGTGCCAAGAAGCGCAAGGATGGAACGAAGCTGTGCTGTGCTGAATGGGCTGAGAAGAATGGGTTCCTGTGGGCTGAGGGTGAGAACGTACCAGAGGAGTGGATCAATGAAAGTCGAGTTTAATTTAGACACTTTGCTGTATCTCAAATTTGAAGACAGCAGTGATGAAGAGCTTGGAGATTTACTCAACCTGCTGAGGAAATGGGTGGATAAAGTCCAAGACGAGATTGAGTACGTCAGCAACCTAGATGACTACGAAACTGATGAGTGAGTCTGAACTAATCAGGCATGAGCCATGTGCCAAATGTACGAGTAGTGATGCTAACGCTGTCTACTCTGACGGCCATAGCTTCTGCTTCTCTTGTGAAACTTACACTCCGGGGACGGAGGTTGAGGAGAACGTGATTGAACAAAGACCAGAGTTCCTCGATGGAACATACCAAGCACTGCCAAGCAGAAAGCTCACTGAAGAAACCTGCAAGTTCTGGGGGTATCGAGTCTCTAAGCACCTCGGCACTCCTGTCCAAGTGGCTACATTCAAAGACATTTCGGGAAGAACTGTCGGCCAGAAACTCAGAACTCCAGACAAAGAGTTCAAGTGGATAGGCAAAGCAAAGGATTGTGGACTGTATGGTGAATGGCTGTGGCGAGACACTGGAAAGATTCTAGTGATCACCGAAGGAGAGATCGATGCGATGTCTCTTAGCCAAGTACAGAACCACAAGTGGCCTGTTGTCTCTCTGAAGAATGGAGCGGCAGGGGCCAAGCGTGACATTGCTCACTCTCTTAACTGGGTTGAGAAGTTTGACAGTGTCGTGTTGATGTTTGACGAGGACGAACCGGGACAGAAGGCCGCCATGGAAGTGGCCGAGATGCTGTCGGTTGGTAAGGCAAAGATTGCCAAGCTACCCCTCAAGGATGCTAACGAAATGTTAGTTGCCGGTAAGGTGGCTGAACTCATTGATGCCGTGTTTGGTGCCAAGGAGTACAGACCTGACGGACTGGTCAACATCGAAGACCTCATAGACGAGGTCAACAAACCTGTAGAAAAAGGTCTACCTTGGTTCTTAGATTCCCTCACTGAGATGACCTTTGGACGCAGGGAGTGTGAGGTCTACGCTTTCGGTGCCGGTACTGGTATCGGTAAGACAGACTTCATGACTCAACAAATCGCCTACGATGTAGAGAAGCTAGGCTACAAAGTAGGCGTGTTCTTTTTAGAACAGCAACCAACAGAGTCCGCTAAACGGATTGCCGGTAAGGTATTCCAGAAGCGGTTCCATGTTCCTGATGGTTCATGGACCCCTGAAGAATTAGTTCAGGGGATGACTCTGCTGAGTGGCAAGGTGATGTTCTACAATTCATTCGGTCAGACTGATTGGCAGATAATCAAGAACAAGATTCGATACATGGCTCACGCTGAAGGTATCAAGTTGTTCTATGTCGATCACCTGACCGCTATGGCTGACACTTCAGATGAGAAGGGAAGCCTCGAACAGATCATGAAAGAGATGGCAGGGATAGCCAACGAACTCAAGATCATCATTCACTTTGTCTCTCACTTAGCGACGCCTGATGGCAAGTCTCATGAAGAAGGTGGTCACGTATCCATCCGACACTTCAAAGGCTCACGGTCCATCGGCTTCTGGTCTTACTTCATGTTCGGACTAGAGCGTAACCAACAAGACGATGACCCCATCAAACGTCAGACGACAAGGCTTCGTGTACTGAAGGATCGGTACACTGGGCAAGCAACCGGTAACTGCATCTACCTCGGGTACAACCACGAGACAACTCAGCTCTATGAAACGGCTGACCCCGATGAAGAGGAGGATACCATTACTCCAGAGGATTACTTCTGATGGTTCTATACACGGAAGAACAACTAAAAAAATCATGGATCAGCTACCTGCTAGACCTCAAAGAACTTGAGGAAACGCATGGGTTTGACCTTGGTCCATACCCTGAACTCGAAGACTTCAGAGTTATCTTTGAAGAGGAGATGAGTTCCAACACTTAGCTACTGCGGAGACAGAGCAATGAAATACATTTTAGACATTGAGACAGACAACCTACTCGATGACGTGACTACCATTCACTGTGTTGTGTTAAGAGATGTCGATTCTTTCGACACACTTTCATTTCATGGTGAAGAAATCAAAGAATGTGTACACATCATGGAGAACGCTGACCAACTAATAGGTCACAACCTGATTGCCTATGACCTGCCAGTTTTAAAGAAGCTGTGGGATTGGGAATACAAGGGTGACGTTCTCGATACTTTAGTTTGCTCACGTACTATCTGGCCTAACATGATGGAACTTGATGCGAAGATGAAAAGGATCCCCCAAAAATTGTGGGGGTCCCATTCCCTCAAGGCTTGGGGCTACCGGTTAGGAGAACTCAAAGGTGAATATAGTGAAGCTAACGATGGGGCTTGGGAAGTATTCAGTCAAGAGATGTTGGACTACTGTATTCAGGACACGAATGTTACTAAAGTTCTGTACTCCCGAATTATGTCAAAGGCGTTCTCAGAGGATGCGCTTTCTCTTGAACACCACATCGCTACCGAGATGTTTAAGCAACAAGAGCGTGGATTCGTGTTCGCTGTTGATAAAGCGCAGAAGCTCTTTGCTGAGTTGTCGCAGAGGAAGAACGACATCGAGGTTTCACTTCAACATACGTTCCCTCCAAAGGTCATACACCTCAAGACCAAGACCAAAGAGGTTCCATTCAATCCTGCTTCACGGCAACAGATTGGGGAGCGACTTCAAGAACTTGGTTGGAAGCCGAAAGTCCTTACGGACAGCGGCATACCTAAGGTAGACGAAACCATTCTAAATGGGATTGATCTACCCGAGGCCAAGCTCCTGTCTGAATATCTAATGTTAAACAAACGCTTAGGCCAACTAGCTACTGGTAAGCAAGCATGGTTGAAGCTCGAACGTAAGGGGAAAGTCCATGGACGTGTTAATCATATGGGTGCGGTCACAAGTCGATGCACTCACTCGAACCCTAACATGGCTCAAGTTCCCTCCACGTCGGCACCTTATGGGCGTGAGTGTCGTGAGCTTTTTACTGTGCCTGATGGTTATTCCCTTCTCGGTGCTGATGCCAGTGGTTTGGAACTTCGTTGCCTTGGTCATTACATGGCTCCTTTTGACAGTGGTGCTTACTCGGTAGAGGTAGTCAGCGGTGACGTACATACCGCCAACCAAGAGGCCGCCGGGTTACCTACTCGGGCCAACGCCAAGACTTTCATCTACGGATTCCTATACGGGGCGGGCGATGAAAAGATTGGGCAGATCATTAACAAAGGTGCGAAAGCAGGTAAGGCTATTAAGAAGAAATTTCTTGATAAAGTACCTGCCCTCAAAAAACTCAGGGACGCCGTCAATGCCAAAGCAGAGGACGGATTCATCCGAGGACTAGACGGAAGAATCATCCCTATCCGGCATCCTCATGCCGCTCTCAATACCCTCCTTCAATCAGCCGGGGCCATCATCTGTAAGAGGTGGTACGTGCAGATGGAACAAGACTTACGTTCAGCAGGGTACAGCGAAGAGGATGTAGCAATCGTGGCGTTCGTCCACGACGAAGTACAGATACAAGTGAGACAAGGACTAGAAGATGCAATTGGAAATATTGTCAAACAAGCCATGCACAAAGTTGAACAATACTACAAGTTCAAATGCCCTCTCGACTCAGAATATTCCTACGGACCCAACTGGGCTGACACACACTAACCATGATGTCCGCCTCGCAACTTCAGCAGTAGGTTTACGTGGTGAGTTTGTAACCAAACTGTTGTTCAACAAGTGGGGCTACCAAACAGCCTCCCCTGATATTCCATGTGAATATGACCTAGTCATCCATAAGGACGGTCAGTTCAAGAAGGTGCAGTGTAAGCACAAGTCTTGGTATCAGAAGCGAGCGACTGACAGGTTCTCATACCTTCACGCTATCTTCGGCAAGAATGCCTACACAGATGGAGACTTCGATTACCTTAGTGTCGTGTGTCTACCATTCATATGGGTCATCCCTTCCCGATACATTGAGATGTCAAAGGCTTCCCTACCTATCGCAAGGAAGCTCAACCAAACTGGTGACATCATTCAAGATCACTTCCCCCAATATCGCTACAACATGAAAGAGGTTATCGAAATCTAATGGATTCGTTTCTATTACAATTGATTGGCGGCGCGTTCCTAATGGTTAGTGTCGCTGTATCCGTTAAGTTCATTATGGAAGCCTACCTCGAATACATCCAAGTGAAGCATGGTATCCGAGTAATCACTCAGAAAGAGTTCGAGGATTACATGAGAGCCATGGCTGAGGAGGAAGAGGATGAAACTCAGTAAAGACCGTTCAGACTTAGAGAGTACCATCATGGCTCTAGGCCATACTGCTGATGACCTCCGGGCCTTGGCTGA
>ENA-OUOG01005589-OUOG01005589.1-marine-metagenome-genome-assembly--contig:-NODE-5589-length-10068-cov-2.607847_pt1 | contig 10068 bp, 3 predicted proteins | sample MGYA00248635_ERZ508505 | MGnify/ENA primary metagenome ERZ508505 (study PRJEB26176, sample SAMN06267871) | marine metagenome | isolation source: Saanich Inlet, British Columbia, Canada | place: Pacific...
AGGGGGAAGCAGAGGATGATGCGCAATGTGCGTTTGGCCATCAGTGAGCGCTATTTCCAGGCCTTGCCCTCCGATGTGAAGGATGGGAGCTACCTCAAGCGATTGCACAGTACAACGGCGAACGCGCTCTTGATCTTCAACATCGGGGACCGGGTGTTCATTGAGTTCGGAGATCGCGCCAGTGGGCCGCTTCAGGTCATTGAGGAGCGTGCGCAATTCGGGCTCAAGCTGAAGTCGTTGCTTGATCGGAGCCAACGAGGTGGATTCCGGGTTCCATTCGACCCGTCCGTCGTCAAATTTTACTCTTCCACCAACCAACTGCTCTTCAAGGCGGACGCCGCGCCGAACCCGGTGGGCAAGATGAACCACGCCGGGAATTGGGAAAACCGCCTCGATCGGTGGTTCCGGGCGATGCAACTGAATCAGCGCTAGGTCATGGGGTTTCGTTATCAACTGCCTGCTGGCGCTGCGGCCAGATTCCTAGCTCAGGAACTCGTTGAGAATGGGTTCGCGGAACGAGCGGACGATGGTGCGTTGCTCATCGAATGGGATGACTTCGAGCGGCTCGGGGAGGAGGAGGTGAGTTTGTTGGGGCTGCCGACTGAGGTGCAGTGCACATTGGTGGTGGAATTTCAAGGTGTGATGAATCGGCGCGGTGTGGCGTTTCAGTGGGTGGTGGAGTTGGAGGAAGGTCGGTTCAACCGGGAGCGCGTGGAGTTGCCGTTGCTGCAGTTGAGCGATTTTTCGGCTCGACTTCCCGTTTCGGTTTGTCGAGGGATTGAAGCCATCGAGTCGTTTGGTCGGCTCGAAAACCCGGCTGTTGAGGACCAATACCGCCTCGCGCAATTCCTGCAAGGCTTGCCCCTCGTGGAACTGCCGCCTGAGCTGAGGGATCGCCGATTTGTATTTGCGGATGAGCTTCAATTGCACCCCGTTATTGTGGACGATGAGGTGACGTTGCACGTGGGCGGAGGAGAGTTGGGAGAGGGGGATGCCTCATCGTTGACCGATGTGCTCGACCGCAAGTCAAACCTCATTCGCTTGCCGGCGCAGTTGCCTTCGTCGTTTGCCGTGCAAGGAGAAGACGGGGAGAAGGTGTTCGTGGCGTTCCCTGATCGGGTGAAAGCGGATTTGGCCCGTGTCAGTGAAATCCGCAAGCGTCGGATGAGCAAGCGAGCGTTCTTGGAGGAGTTGAGGGAAAATCCGACGCTGGGATTCGATGAGCTCAACATCGACCTCGCCGCTTTTTCCGAACGGGTCATGCGCATCGGTTTGTTCATCCCACAGGCGGAAATCGTGCTCACTCGGAGTGAGAATGACTGGATTCCCTCCATCGAAACGCGGGATGAATCGGGTGAAATCAAGCGCCTGCTCATTCGCAGTTGGAGCGAACTGGAGCTACTGCTTGAGGCCATCAAGGAAGCTGAAGCCGAGGGGAATTCGTTGCTCGAGTTCAAAGGCGTTTGGATGACCATGGCCACGGCGAAGGAACTCGCGCTCAAGTGCGAGGACGCCTTGAAGGCCAACCAATTTCAGGAGCCCGCGGGCCGGCTCATGCCCATTGTGGACGAGGATGCCGAGGAAGAACAGCGCGAGTTGGCGCTTTCGAAGTTGACGTGCGAAGTCCCCTCGGAATTGGCTCCCCACATCACCTTGTTTCCTCACCAGCTCACGGGCGTCGCGTGGCTGCAGGCCCTTTACCGAGATGAGCAAACGCGCGGAGGATTGCTCGCGGATGACATGGGGTTGGGCAAGACGATTCAGTTGCTCACGTTCTTGCATTGGCATCGCCAGCAGCAGGTGGCTGAAGGGACCGATCGTCCGTATTTGCTGGTGGCTCCCGTGGCTTTGCTCCAAAACTGGGAACAAGAAGCTCAGCGCTTTTTCCCCAACGGAATGGAGGTCATCATCGCCCACCGCGCCACCGCCGCAGCGCTTCAACCCACGGAACTGGGACGCAACTTCATCATCGTCACGAACTACGAAACCCTCACCCGCCAAATCCTCCGCTGGGCCACGGTGGATTGGGCCGTCGTAGCGTTGGACGAGGCTCAACAAATCAAAAACGCGAACACCCTCAAGTCCCAAGCCGCCCGCGCCCTGAAGTCCACCTTCAACGTTGCGCTAACGGGCACGCCGGTGGAAAATCGGCTCATGGAATTTTGGGCCATCATGGATTTTGTCGAGCCGGGTTTCCTGGGCAGCGCCCAAGATTTTCGGGAGCAGTACGAACGCAGTGAACAAGGGGCGAGCGAAGAAGCGGCTGCAGCGTTGAGGAAGGTGGTGGGACTGCGCATGCTCCGTCGCGTCAAGGAGGAAGTGCTCGAAGACCTGCCCCCGAAGGTGATCCAGCCTGCGGTCTGGGATGGCACCTCATTCCACAACCTGAGTGCTCCCTTGACTGCAGCCCAAGTGCGGGGAATCCATGAGTTCAAGCGGCAATACGAGTTGGATAGCCAGAATCCCGCTATCGGGCCTGCCGCGATGCTCAAGGCGATTCAGGGGTTCCGCGCCGTTGCGGATCATCCGCTCGTTGCCGATGGGTTGCTGAGTCCCATTTTGGAATCCACCGCGGACCAGTTGATTGCTGATTCGGCGAAGCTGCAAGTGACGTTGTACCTCATCGACCAAATCCAATCCACGGGCGAAAAGGTCATTGTCTTTTCTGCATTGAGGCTGTCCCAGCAACTTCTGAAGCGGGTGATTCAGGAGCGCTTCGGCATCGAGGTGCCGTTGATCAATGGCGAAACGCCCGTTTCGGAATCGCGGACTCGGACGAGTCGCCAAGGCATCATTGAGGCGTTCAATGAACGACCGGGATTTGGGGTGCTGGTTTTGTCCCCGCTCGCAGCAGGCGTTGGCCTCAACATCACGTCCGCAAACCACGTCATTCACTTCACCCGGCACTGGAATCCTGCAAAAGAGGCGCAAGCGACGGACCGCGCCCACCGCATCGGTCAGCAGAAACCGGTCCATGTCTACTACCCGATGGGTCTGTCCGACGAGTTCATGAGCTTCGACGCGGTGTTGCACAAGCTCCTCATGAAGAAGGCGCACCTCGCGGAGCAGTCGCTCACGCCAACAACGGACTTGAAAGACGCGGACTTCATTGAAATGATGACGTGATGGAACCGAAGAAATTGATTGCGCAATTGGAGGCTGGTCGTGCAGAGGGGCGGTGGTTGATTTGCCTGGCTTTTCGCAAAAAGGCCTCGGCCGCTGAAGTCGGGTCGAAAATCATCGTGCGCGTGGTCAATCCAGAAGAGTTGTTGGGATTGATCTCCATTCTCCAATGGGGCTACTTAGATGAGCGGAGCCGCCTTGTTGAACACTTGTTTCCGGAGGATTTCAGCGAAATTCGACGGGTTGATTTGCACGGAGAGCTGCGTTGGGCGGAACAGCGCATTGCCGCGATCAACTGGGCGAAGAGTTGGCAAAATGAATTGGAGGCCGAATACCGACCCGCCCAAGTGCACGTGCCGCCGGAAACTGCAGAGCTGGAAGGGGGCCATGATCCGGTGGAGCTTCATTCTCATGATGAGCCGCTTGAGGAGGTCGAGGAGCCAATTCAATTCGAACAGGAACTGGAGGAGCCGCTGAACATCGAGCCTGTGGTGCAAAATGCGGTGGTGCTCAATGGCGAGGGGAAGCGGCAGGTTTTGGCGGCTTGGTTGCGCATTTTGAAGCGCCGCATCCGGTAGACTGATTTTTATGTCATTTTGACAAATAGGGTCAAATCGATAGCAATCTTTGCGTTGTGCGTCGAATGTCAATTAAAGTATATATAATGTGTTTGATTTCAAGGCGTTTGGCTTAATTTGCCTTGCCAAAACCAATGTATGTTTGCTGTGCGCTTTTGTTTGTCGATACTTCTATTCCTAGTGTTTCAGTGGAACACAAGTGCTCTCCACGGTCAAGAATTTCTGGGACTTGAAGTCGAGTTGATTGCTAATTCCGAAGCGGGCACCACTTACCATGTCTATGCCGCGTTTGATGACCCTGCTTGCTGGGTGAAAAACGTATTCGCCGAAGATGCTGCACAACCATTGCTCTTACAGCCGCAGAACGGCGCTGTCATTTATCAAACGCCAACATTTGGTGCGGATTTAGGCCAAAACATCAATCCCGCATTCTTCAGTTTCATGCCGGAACTGGAGTTCGACAGCTGGTTCACCATCGGATCGGCGAATTCAACGGGATACGGCGGGGTTTCCTTGTTGGAAATGGAAGGGGCATTGGCCAACTTCAATGCAGGGCAGGGGTTCGAAGTTTCGCAAGGCACGTGGTATGTGCAAATCGGAGGCGAACCTGCGCCCGATTGGACGGCGGGAGAGGATCTTCGTGTGCTTTTGGTCCAAATCACGCTCACCAACGACTCCGAAGGCAATCAAGGTCACTTCGATTTACAGCTGAGTCTGCGTTGGGAAGCCGATGGATCAGAGCACTTGGAATCCCTTCCTGCTTTAAACTCAGAGGTTGAATTGTATGGTGGTTGTACGGATATTGATGCTTGCAATTACGATGCCTCGGCACTAGTGGACGACGGAACATGTGAATACGTGACTTGCTCGGGGTGCACTGATTCTGCAGCTTGCACCTTCGATCCCGAGGCGATTATTGACAACGGCTCATGCGTTTACCCTGATCCCGCGACTTGCATCATTTGCGAAGGTGACTCATGGGCAGTCCTCGACGCGGATGGCGATGGAATTTGCGACGGCAATGAGGTCGCGGGGTGTTTGGATCCCACCGCTTGCAATTACCAGGAGTTTGCAACGGATTTGGTGCCGTGCGAATTTGGTCCTTGTCCGGGTTGCACTGATGAAGCGGCGTGCAACTTCGAAGCCATTGCTGAAATCGATGACGGAAGCTGCGAATATTTCACCTGCGCCCTCGTCGGATGCACGAATCCACTGGCTTGCAACTACGCTCCTAGCGCACAATTCGAAAGCGGCGAATGCAGCTATCCCGAACCGGGATACGACTGCGATGGGACATGCTCATCGGATGCCGATGGCGATGGGGTTTGCGATGCCAATGAACTTGTGGGGTGCACGCTCGAAGACGCCTGCAATTATAACAGTCAAGCCACGGACGATGATGGCAGTTGCGCGTTTCCTGTCGTCGATGAATGCGGCTGTGGATACGATTGCAACGGCCAACTTCTCAATGACACGGACGGGGATGGGGTGTGCGATGGGTATGAAATCGTTGCCTGCAATGACCCTGAAGCGTGTGACTATTCTCCGACGACCTGCCTCAACGTGGCCTTCTCGTGTTCCTACCCCGCCACCGGATACGATTGCGAAGGAACCTGCCTTCAAGATGCTGATGGCGACGGCGTGTGCGACGAAAACGAAATCTACGGATGTACCGACCCTGAAGCGGTGTGCTGCACCTTCAATCCGGAGGCCACCGAGGATGATGGTTCGTGCATCTACATCGCAGGACCATACGATTGCGATGTGATTTGCTGCGAGTCGGACATCGACGGCGATGGGGTATGCGATGAATTTGAGGTGCTGGGGTGCATGGATCCGTTCGCACTGGACTACGACGAATCGGCAACGGATTGGGCGCTGTGCTCCTATCCTGTCCCTTCAACCTGGTTGGTCACCCCGACCCCCGCGTCGGCCATGGTCATCGGCACCGTCACCCTCGACGGCGCGCCGGCCGATCCGCTCGATGCCCTCGGCCTGTTCACTCCAGCGGGCGTCTGCGCCGGAACGGCCCAAGTGATCTTCAACAACGGCAGCGCCTACATGGCCGTCACCGGCTACGGTGACGACGGCACGACGGCCGACCTCGTGGAAGGCTTCGCAGAAGGGGAGGCCATGGAGCTGCGCTTGTGGGATGCGAGTGCCCAGGCTGCCTACACGTACGTCAATCCGCTTGGGGTGCCCGTGTTGGGGTTGTGGTCGAACATGAATGGCGCACCGCTACCGGCGTATGCGATTGCGGAGGTGGAGTATGCGTTTGTGACGAGTGCGGATTTGGCCCAATGCAATGATCCGGCTGCGTGCAATTATGAAGCGGAAGATGCGTCGGACGTGAATTGCATCTATCCGCCTGCAGGCCAAAACTGCTTCGGCGAATGCCTCCTCGACTCCGACCAAGACGGCGTGTGCGATCCGGACGAAATCTCCGGTTGCACGGACGAGGCCGCGTGCAACTTCAATCCGTCAGCGACCGATGACGACGGTTCCTGTGCGGAGTTCGATGCCTGTGGCGTCTGCGGCGGTCCCGGTGCAGTGGACGATTGCGGTTGCGATCCGATTCCTGACGGCGCTTGCGATTGCGACGGGAACTTCCTCGATGCCCTCGGTGTCTGCGGTGGCGACTGCACTGCCGATTTGGACGGTGACGGCATCTGCGACGACGTGGACGATTGCGTGGGCGAGCTCGATGCGTGCGGGGTTTGTAACGGCCCGGGTGCCATCTACAGCTGCGGCTGTTTTGATCAGCCTGCTGGCGACTGCGATTGCAGCGGAAACACGGTGGATGCCTTGGGCGAGTGCGGTGGGGACTGCGCCGCTGACGCCGACGGCGATGGGGTGTGCGATGACGTGGACGAGTGCGTGGGCGAGTTCGATGCTTGCGGCGTGTGCAACGGTCCTGGCGCCGTTTACGCTTGCGGCTGCGCCGACCTCGCGCCCGATGCGTGCGACTGCGACGGCAACGTCCTCGACGCGCTCGGGGTGTGCGGTGGACCGTGTGCCGCGGACGCCGACGGAGATGGGGTTTGCGATGACGAGGACGATTGCGTGGGCGAGCTCGATTCCTGTGGCGTATGCAACGGTCCCGGCGCCGTATACGATTGCGGGTGTTTCGACATCCCGGAGGGCGAATGCGATTGCGAGGGCAACGTGGCCGACGCCATTGGTGCGTGCGGTGGGGATTGCCCAGCGGATATGGACGGGGATGGCGTTTGCGACGACGCGGAAGTGTGGGGCTGCGACGATCCCGAGGCATGCAATTTCAGCTGCGATGCCACGGAGAATGATGGTTCGTGTGCCTATGCGGCGGTTTATTTGGACTGCAACGGGAATTGCCTTGTCGATACCGATGGCGATGGCATTTGCGAACAGGACGAAATCCCAGGTTGCACCGATTCGACCGCTTGCAACTACGATGCGGCGGCGACGGATGCCATGAACACGTATTGCGCCTATCCGGACTTGGGCCGGGATTGCGCAGGGAACTGCCTCGAAGACGCGGACCTCGACGGGGTGTGCGATGCCGATGAGCTTCCTGGCTGCACGGATGAAAACGCGGTGAACTTCAACCCGTACGCCACCGAAACTGCCCTCCTCGAATGCATTTACGGCTCCTCCGATTGCCCCGCTGATGTCACCGGCGATGACTACGTGGGAACCGCGGATTTGCTCGTCATCCTCTCGTTTTACGGGGAGAATTGTCCCCCTGATTGATTTGCCATGAACCACCTCTGCACCATGAATTGTTTCGCTTTGATTTTGGCCCTGCTCCTCGGGGTCACGTTCCACGCTGTAGGCCAAACCGGAAACGGGGTCATCCTTCTGACCAACCCCACCTACACCTTCACCCCCACAACGGTCGACTCCACAACGGTCTTCAACTTCCAATTGCAGAACACCGTCGGCATCGCCCAAACCGTCTACTTCGGCGGCCTCAGCGGCCCGTTCGCCCTCGCCGACAACAACCCGGTCGAGGTCCCAAGCCAAGGCGTGGTGGACCTGAGCATGAGCTTCAACCCGTCGGCAGTGGGCAACTTCACCGACACCCTTGAGGTCATCGGCTCCATCTTCGGTTCAGCAAACCTCATCGTTTCCGGGCAAGGCATCCAAGTCGTCCTCGACTGGTCACCAGCATCGCTCACCTTCGACACTACGGCTATCGGCCAAACTGACACGCAGTTCATCCTGCTCTCCAGCATCGGCGATGGCACGGCAACCATCAGCAGCGTGGAGTTTTCGTCTCCGGTCTTCACGGTCGATGAGGCCGCGAGCAGCTTCAGTATTCCCGAGGGATCGACCGATACCATTTTCGTCCAATACGCCCCGGTCAACGCCGGTGCGGTCATTGAAACGATGACCTTGCACACGAACGCTCCGGGCGATCCGACCATCACCATCCCACTTTCAGCGGCGGGCATTAGCGAGGTCAGTGGCGACATCTGCGACATCACGTGGACGCTCATCAACTCGCCGTACACTCTCGTCGGCGACGTCGTGGTTCCGGAAGGGTGTACACTCAATATCGATCCCGGTGTGGAGGTGATTGGCAACGACTACGACATTGAAGTGTTTGGCGCGTTGTTCGCCAATGGCGACGAAGGCAACGAAGTCCAAATCGAAGTCGGCGAGCTCCTGTCCCACACTGTCTCCGAGAGCATGGTATTAACCCACTCCACCGTGAGGGAAACCAACGAGTTCGAATTCCCGGATGTCGATTTCCGAAATCTCCGTGATGCGAATATTTACACCACAGACTCGCTGCCGTTTTATTTTGATTTTCTTGCGTTCGATTATGAATATTTATATATCAACGAAAACGCCTCGTTACATATCGGTAAATACTCGGAGGACTTTTCAGATAATGATGGTCAAGGGTGGATGCATGATGGATCTGTCGGCTCTCAAAATGAGAACGGTGGATACGTAGTCTCGTATAATGGATCTTCTAGCTACTACTATACCACAAGAATTTACACGCCGATATTGCTCCTCAATGCAGGGGAGTCTCCCGAGTTGGTGAGTTTTCGAGCCAACCAAAACTATTGGTCTTCCAGTTATTCTCGACGCATGAGCTATTTTGTTCGCTATGGAGGTGGAGAATGGATCGAACTTCAAACCTTGAACTCACCTGTAGATGGGCAATGGTACGATCTCAGTTACACGCTTTCTGCCCCAGAAAACGTACAATCCGTGCAATTCATGTTTGAGTTTTACTATCGAGACTATTCAGACTGCAAAATCGACGATTTCGTCCTCACCACCAATTTATACCCCGGAGAGGATTTGCCTGTATCAGCAGCAGCAGCAGCAGCAGCAGCAAGCTTAAGCACAGGCGGGATACAGGTATTTGAAAGCATGTACATCGGAGACTTCCATAGCGTTGGAGACTCCATCGATGTGTTGCTAGAAGGCAGCACCATCATAGGCAACGAAACACGCGACAAAGACTGCCACGGGTTGGGATTCTACGCCAGCCACGTAAACCTAAGCACAACCAATTCCATTGTGAGCGGGCATGGATTGGAAGGCCTCCACATCGAATGCTTGACAACTGATTGGTTTGACCAAACTAGCTTGGTGAATGGCAATGGAGGAGACGGCATTTCCGTCAACGGAGACCTCAATTTCGACGCCACCGAGTTGGACGTGAACGACAATGGCGCGGACGGTATTTCTGTCAACGGAGTGCTTAATTTGGACGCAACCGAGTTGGACGTCAACGACAACGGCGCGGACGGACTCGACGTGGGCGAGGGCTCCAATTTGACGTTGTTCGGAGCCCGTATCCAAAGGAACGAAGGCCGCGCTATCGGAGCGTTAGCAGGTACTAACATCGACCTAGTCTACGTGTTGATGGACGACAACGGTGGACGCGGAGTCGAACTTGGAGCGAGTGGAGCACTGAACATGAGCAACTGCCGGCTGCGGGAAAACATTGAGGAAGGGGTTTATAGCGAATCGCCTATTGCGATTGATCACTGCGACATTGCGTTCAGTGGCGGGACGAGTTTGGTCTTGACGGGCAATAACTTCCACACGCTCAACAACAGCATTCTGTGGGGGAACAATTCCTCGAACTACACCCAAATCGACATCGGTGGTGGTGTGATCTCCACGAGCTACAGCACGGTGCAAGGGCGCAGCAGTTACGGTACCACCGGTAGTGGGCAGTACTACTGGGGTGAAGGAGTAATAGAGGCGGATCCGTGGTTCGCGGACGACTACCTGCACCTCGAGATTTTCTCGCCGTGTGTGGACGGAGGACAGCCTTGGCACCAGGATGCGTACATGCCCTTCGGGCTGGGCGGAGTGCGGGCGGATATGGGCATATACGGAGGGCCGGACAATGCAT
>ENA-OUOG01005591-OUOG01005591.1-marine-metagenome-genome-assembly--contig:-NODE-5591-length-10059-cov-6.494791_pt1 | contig 10059 bp, 3 predicted proteins | sample MGYA00248635_ERZ508505 | MGnify/ENA primary metagenome ERZ508505 (study PRJEB26176, sample SAMN06267871) | marine metagenome | isolation source: Saanich Inlet, British Columbia, Canada | place: Pacific...
TTCTTTTTCGACGCAGCCTCATCCGACGAAGAAGCGGGATCTACCGAGGATTCCTCCTCCTCGTCGTCGTCGTCGTCGTCGTCTTCTTCTTCCTCGCGAGCGTCGCCGCCGGAGCTCTCGTCGCGGTCCTCGTCGTCTTCGCCGATGGCGTTCCACTCCGCCTCCATCTTCGCCATGAACTCCGCCTGCGACAGAGGCGCGGGAGGGAAACGTTCCTCCGGGTCGGTCACCGCCGTCTCTTCACCACCAGACGTCTCCGTCTCCGACTGCGTCTCCGTCCGTCTCGCGAGAGGCTCCGGCGACCGCGAACCGTCGTCCGAGGCGCCGACGTCGGTCGTCGCCGCAGTCGCCGCGTTCGAGAGCGCCTTCGTCGCCGTGTTCGTGACCGCCTCCGACGTCGCGTTCCGCACGACGGTCGTCCCGTTCGCCTTCGCCCGCCACGCCTCCGTCGGCGGGTTCGGCGCGGGCGGGGGAGACCGCCGCGGCGGCCGAGGCGCCCTCGGCGGATTCGGCGCTCGCGGCGAAGGAGGAGGAGGCGATCGCGCAGCCTCCCACAGAGCCGCGTCCGCGTCCGCGTCCGCGTAATCCCCGGGGACGCGCTTCGCGGGCGCGTCGTAATCAGCCGCGAGCACGCGTCGGGGCGCCCCGCGTCGAGCGCGCGCCGGGGACGAGCCGCCGCCCCCGCCGAGCGACCCCGCGGCCGCGGCGTCCGAGGGCAGTGCGCAGGCCGAGAGCAACACCAACGCGAGCGCCGCGAACGCGCCTCCTCGGAACGACCGCATCGTCCCCACCGCGGTGGCCGGCGTCTCTCGAGCGCCTCCCTTCGCCCCTCCTTCCGTCTCCGCGACGGGAGGCGTCCGCGGACAGACCAGCTGCCAGGCGCGGAGGTCGTGTGCGGTTACAAGATCGGGTGCCGTCCTTTTTGGCACGGCCGCGGCTCGCCGGTCAGGATCTCGGTGTAAACTCGGTCGGCCGCGAGCGGCTCGGCGGATCTGTCGTCCCGCGCACAGATCGCGGCGCAGGCGCGTTCCCGCGGGAACTCCCGCCCGCGTGCACCTGCGAACAGGTGCCACGCCTGTCGCCATGACGCGTCTCAGGTAAAACGCGTGTTCCCTCCCGTCGCGACCCCCCCCGGCGCGCTGCTCGACGGGTCCCGTCGAGAATTTAGGGCACGAGGGCGTTCGAGATTTCCACCCAGCCGGACGACGCGCCGAAGTACTCCCTGGACCCGCGACCACGACGCTGACCTCTGTGCCGCCCACCCGATGTTGCCCACCCCGACGCCCCGTCCGTCCGTCACCTCCAGGGAGCTGATTCGCTCCGTGCGCCAGTGCAAGACCAGCGCGGAGGAGCGCGCGTTGATCGCCAAGGAATCCGCGGCGATCCGCGCGTCGCTCCGGGAGGATGAGCATTTCATGCGCCACCGCAACGTCGCGAAGCTCATGTACATGCACATGCTCGGGTACCCCACGCACTTCGGGCAGATGGAGTGCGTGAAGCTGATCGCGACCGCGGGCTTCCCCGAGAAACGCGTCGGGTACCTCGGGCTGATGATCCTGCTGGACGAGCGCCAGGAGGTGACCATGTTGGTCACGAATTCCATCAAGAACGACCTCGGGCACAAGAACCACTTCATCGTCGGGCTCGCGCTGTGCGCGCTGGGCAACATATGCACCGCGGAGATGGCGCGCGACGTCGCGCCCGAGGTGGCGCAGTTACTGAACAACAGAAACAGCTACGTGCGGAAGAAAGCCGCGCTCTGCGCGATCCGCGTCGTGAACAAAGTTCCCGAGCTCGCCGAGTCCTTCCTCGACGGCGCCGAGGCTCTTCTCGCCGACCGACACCACGGCGTGCTGCTCGCGGCGGTGACGCTCATCTTGAGGCTGTGCGACGGGGAAAACGAGACGTACTCCGAGACGGACTTTTTAGGCGGTGGTCGGGGAAGAGGGTTTGGAAAAGCGGGTTTCAAAAAAGGCAGAGGCGGCGCGTCGAGTGATGGCGACGCGTCGAACGACGACGCGTCCTCCGCGGCGTTGACTCGGTTCCGTCGTCGAGTCCCGGATCTGGTCAAGATATTACGCGCGTTGCTCCACGGCGCGTACTCCGCGGAGCACGACGTGGGCGGGCAGCACGACCCGTTCTTGCAGGTGAAGCTCCTGCGTCTGCTGCGCGTGCTGGGCGCGGGCGACGCCGAGGCGTCGGATTTAATGTCGGACTGTTTGGCGAACGTCGCGTCGAACGTAAACGCCGGGAAAAACGCCGGCGCCGCGGTTTTGTACGAGGCGGTTCGGTGCGTGGTGGGCGTCGAGTCCGTGGGCGGCTTAAGAGTGCTCGCGGTGAACGTGCTGGGCCGGTTCCTGGCGGACAAGGACAACAACGTGCGGTACGTCGCGCTGAACGCGCTGGCGAAGGTGGTGGGCGCCGCGGGAGCCGACGCGCAGGCGGTGCAGCGGCACCGGCGGACCATCGTGGAGTGCGTCAAGGACGGCGACGTCACCATCCGCAGAAGCGCTTTAAACTTGGTGTACTCGCTCGTGAACGCGAGCAACGTCCAGACGCTCGTTCCCGAACTCCTGGAGTATCTAGAAGTGGCGGATCTGGAGTTCAAAGCCGACGTCGCGAAACGCGTCGCGAATCTGTGCTCTAAATTCGCGCCGAACGACCGTTACAGAGTCGACTCCTTCGTGACGACGCTCGTGAAGGGCGGAGCGTTTGTCGCGCGCGACGAGTGCCGCTCGTTCCTGGCGCTGCTCACGAACCGCGTCGAGCTGCAGCCGTACGCGACGCGCGCTCTGTTCCGCGCCGCGCACGAGGCGCGCGACGACGCGCACTTCCCGCTCATAGGCGTCGCGTGCTGGGCGCTCGGGGAGTACGGAGACGTCGCCGTCGACGTCGCCGGGACCAAACTCGCGGAGGAACCGCCGACGGCGCTCACGGCGCGCGACGTCGTCGACACGCTCCGATCGGTTCTCGCGGACGCGCGCGCGCCTCAAGACGTGCGTCGCGTCGCGATGGTCGCGCTCGCGAAGCTCGCACCGCGCTTTTCGACGGACGAAAACATCAAAAAGGACTGCGTCGACGCCGTCTCCGCGTTCCGAGCCTCGCTGGACCTCGAGATGCAGCAGAGGAGCGCGGAGTTCGACAGGGTGTTCCGCGTAGGCGGCGACGTCGCCGCCGCGACGCTCGAGCGCGTGCCGCCCATGGCGCTGCGCGACGAGGTGGGCGCGTCCGCGAGTTCCGCCGCGGACCTCCGGATGGCCGGAGCGGCGGGTGGCGTTTCGGACGCCGGAACGGCGGACCTGCTCGGGGACCTGCTCGGCGACGTCGGCGGAGGCGCGACGGCGGCGAACGCCGCGTCCGGCGCGGATCTGCTCGGGGACCTGCTGGGAGACGTCGGCGGAGGAGGCGGCGCGCCTCTTTTCCCCTCCGGGGGAGCGCCCCCCCCGTCCGCCGACCCCCTGGCGGACCTCATGGGCGGGTCCCCGCTCACGCCGGGTCCCGGCGCGGCGGCGGACCCCCTGGCGGACCTCATGGGCGGCGTCGGCGCCGCGGGCGGCGGCGCGCCGGTGGACCCCATGGCTGGTTTGTCGCTGGGCCCCGGCGCGGCGGACCTGCTGGGCTCGCCCGCGGCGCCGGCGCCGGCGCCGGCTGTTTCGTCCGCGCCGGTCACTTCGGTGGTGGTGCCCGCGCTGGACGCGCACGGCGTCTCCGTCGCGTTCTCCTGCGCCAAGCCGAACGACTCGGACGCGACCGCGACCACGATCACGGCGTCGTACGCAAACGCCAACGCGTTTTTTTTGCGTCGATTCACGCTTCGCGCCGCCGTGCCCAAGTCGGCGACGCTCGCGCTCGAGCCGGCGTCGGGCGGCGACGTTTCTCCGAACGGCGGCGTCGTGACGCAGGTGCTCAACGTCGTGAACCCGCTGGTGGACTCCAAGCCGCTGGCCATGCGACTGCAGGTGACCTGGAGCGAGGAGGGGGGGGAGGAAAGAGCGGAGACCGCCACCGTGACCTTCCCGAGCGGTGTCTGACGTAAAATGTTGTTTTGTTTCACAGGCGAAACGCTCTCGATTATTTTCGTCGCGATTCTGTGGGAGCACGAAACTCGTCATCGCTACGAAAAAACACTTTGCGGATTTTCGTGACTACTTTTGATGTATCTCGCGTCCGTTTTTTTGCCGTTTTTATCGTGACTCGAAAACCCCCGCATGAAGTTCCCCTCGCGGTCAACGCTCCGACATCGGCACGCCCGCCGACGGTCCGGTCAGTCCGAGAGACGCCGCTCGACCGACGTCGCCGCCGCGCACACGAGCGCGTCGCCCGCGGTCGCGCACGCGCGTTCGACGCCCACCGCGTCCGAGCCAGGCTCTCGTCGCCCCACGTCGCCAGGGCCGCGCGGTCGCGCCGTCGGCACCGAGGCCCCGCGCATCCTTTAAGTCCCCTCCGAGGAAACGTCGCTGAGCGCCCATGGCGGTTCCGAGGGATAACATGTTCGGGCTGTTCGCGGGCGCGCCCGGCGTGGGCGGCAGGCAGGAGCGCCGCAGACAGTTTGCCCTGGGCCCCTCGCAGATCGCGAACCTCCCGGGGAACTTCCCGATGCCGCGTACGTGCGCGAGCGCGACGCCCCGACGGCGAAAAATATTTTTACGAGACACGCGAATCCCAAATCGAGCTCGATTCGGCGCGTGCGACGACGCGAGTCTGACAGAAGACTCGCGGTCCGTCCGCATCCGCGCGCGGCGCGCGAGTCTCTCTCCCCCGCACGCGAAACGCGAAACGCGAAACGCGAAACGCGAAAAGCGAAGCGCGTCGTACTCACACCGCGCTGACCCTCTCCTCTTCTTCCCTAAACGCAGGCCCGCCGGATGTGAACCCTCCCGGCGCGGGGTTCGCGGCGCAAGCCGTCGCGCCGCGGCTGCTTTTGACGGGCGAGATCGACCCCCCCGCGAACGCGCCGCAGAGAGCCGCCAGGCAGGCGCAGGCGCAGGCGCAGGCGCAGCTAGGGGCGAAAGCGGAGGATGTTCGTTTCGCGAATTTGCCCGCGGCTGAGCCGTTTCCGGCGCTGGTCAAGGCGCCGCGCGCCGCGTCTCCTCGCGGCGTGCTTCGCGGGCCGGGCACGCCCCCCGAGGACGCCGAGCGGCGCGACGTCTTCGCGCCCGTTAACATTCCCAATCGCCGCCCGGGCTCGGGTCGGTCGCAGCGCCCGGGTTCGCGCGGGACACCCCCTGGGATGCGTCCCGGCTCGGGCGATCCGAGATCCGCGCGCGAGCTGGAGGAGCGCGTGGCTGTGGCGGAGTCGCAGGCGGCGGCGCAGGCGGCGCGCGTGCGCAACCTGGAGCGGCGTTTGGCGGTGGCCGAGGCGGCTCGCAAGGAGGACGACATCGGCGCGCGCGGCTCGAGTGAGGCTCTGGAGCGGCGCGTGGACGCGCTGACTCAGATGTACGCGCGCTCGGAGAGCCTCGCGGCGGAGATGCGCGGGCGGCTGGAGGCGGCGGAGTCGGATGCGCGCGAGAGTCGCGCGCAGGCGACGCGCGCCGAATCCGTGGCGCAGAACCTGGTGGTTGGCGCGCGCGACAACATGGAGCAGATCGGTAACCGCATCTCCGTGGAGCAGAGCTCTGACGCGAAGCGGCTGGACACGCTGAGCGCGGAGATCGCTCGTTTAACGCGCGAGGTGGCGGACGCGCGAGGCGACGACTTGTCGAAGCGCCAGCTGATGGAAGCCGACATCGCGCGCCTGAGCGGTCAAAAGGCTTCCGAAAACGCCGTGGCGCAAATCGGAGACGTGCGCGCTAAGCTCAACGCCACCGAGGAGCTGGCTCGTTCGCTCGCCGAGCAGCTCGCCATCGAGAAAGCCGGCCGCGCCGAGTCCGAGTCGCGGTTCGAAAGCATCGTGCAGAGGCTGGAGGAGACCTCGAGCGCGCGCGAGCAGGCGTTGCTGCGAAAGTTTGAGCACGAGCTCAACGACCGCGTGACGGAGTTGCAGCGCAAAGTCGTCGACGAGTCCGAGGAGGCGGCGCTTCGCGACCAGGACATCATCCGGGAGAAGGACGACCAGATGGCTTCGTTCGAGCAGGGCACCAAGCGCGAGCGCCAAAAGACGGTCGAGCACCAGATGGTGCTCGAAAAAGCCATCAGAGAGGAGCACGAGGCGCGCGTCGCGCAAGCCGCGACGCTAACAAAGGCGCTGGACCGCGTGAACCACGACGTCGTCGCGCTGGTGGAGGATGAGCGTTTGGCGAGGGAAACCAAGGAGAGCAAACTGAGGGGTCAGATCACGCAGACGCTCGCGAAACTGCACGACGCTAACCGCGATACGAACGAGCGTTTGGAAACGGAAGCGCACGCCGTGCGTTCCGTCGTCAAGGCGGAGATTGAAGCGCGCGTCACCGCTATGGATGCCGTGCACAAGGCTCTGGAGCGCGGAACCACCGGGATGGAGCGCCAGCTCGCCGCCGGCCGCGTGGAAGCCGCGCAGGCGGTGCGCACGGCGGAGGTGAAGCTTTCCCGGCGTCTCGCGGCCACCGAGGGCCGCGTTGAGGTGGAGGTGGCGGCGCTGCGCAAGCTCTACGCGCGGCAGACCGCGCTGGAGCTGGACCTGGACGCCTTCAAGCGCGACGTCGTAAACGCCTTTGAGCAGATGCAGGAGGAGATCACCGTCGCGGCGGTCGCGCAGGCGCTCAACACCGAGGCGGACAACGTGCAGGCGGAGTACGTGACGGACGCCGTGCAGTCTCTGGTGGACAAGATCGCCGCGCAGGATAAACGCGACAGCGCTGCCGCGGAGGCGCTCCAGCAGGCTGTGTTCGGGCCGACTTCATCCGGTGAGCCCGGCCTGGTGCCGCGCGCCGATTTTGCCGAACGGAAGCTTGGCGAGGCGTTCGACGCGCTCTCCGTGTTTGAGCGCGAGCTGGGCGTCGTGCGCGAGACCGCCACCGAGGACAAGGCTGATCTCGAGTCTCAGGTGGCGCTGTTACAACAGGAGATGGACTACAACGCCGCCGCGACGCTGGTGGAGACGGAGACGCTGCAGACGCAGGTGGACGTCGCCATGGGCGAAGTCGCGGGCGCGGGGGAGATGATCGAGGGCAAGCTTCGCGTCACCGCCGAGGATTTGGCGAAGCGAAACGTCGCGCGCATGGAGGAGATTCGAACCGAGCTCTGGGTGCCTCTCTCGTCCCTGCGCGCGGCCATCGACGCCGAGGCCGTGGCGCGCGAGAAGACGGACGAGGACGTCAAGGCGCACGCCAAGGCGAGAGACGACGCGGTGGGCGCGCTCTGGGGCGCCGTCGAGCAACACTACGTCGCGCAGAATTTGGAGACGGAGGCTGTGCGTCTGGACGCCGAGGAATTCGCAATCGCGCGCGTCGGGGCGTTTGAGGATGCGCTCGAGGCGGAGAAGAAAAAGCGCGCCGAGGCGCTGGACACCCTCAAGCAGCACGTCGTCGCGGTTGTCGAAGAAGAGGCTGAGAACAGGCGCCGAGGCGACGACGAAACGCGCCGCGCGTACGAGGATGACATTGCCAACCTCGAGGATACCGCCGCCGAGGCTGTGCGCGAGCTGCGCGAGGGGCTCAGGGACGAAGTCGCCGAGCGCACGCACCAGGCGGAGACGCTGCACCGCGACTTGTCCTCCACTTTGGCCTCAGCGCGCTCGCGGCTGGAGCAGGACGTGCGCGCGCTGGAGGAGACCGCCGCAGGGAACATCGCGACGCAGAAGCTGGAGGAGGAGATGCTGCGCGCGGAGGTTGACGACGGGTTGGCGCAGATGCAGGATGCCGTCGAGGAGATGCGCGCCGAGGTTGGGCGGCACTGCGAGACCATCGCCGCCGCCGCCGGCGGCGCCGCCGAGCCCGTGACGCGGCGCGTGGAGGTGCTTGAGGCGTCCCTGGCTGGTGCCGCGCACGCGGACGAGGTGGAGAAGGCGTTCAGGCAGGTGCACGCGGACGTCGCCAAGGTGGAGGCTGAGGTTGCGGGCGCCGCCGCCGCGCGTCTCGCCGAAAACGAAGCGTACCGCACCGAGTTTGAGCAGAGCCTGTTCGCCGAGGCGGCGGCGCGCGAGCGGTCGATGCGGGAGCTGTCCTCGCGGTTCGACGCGGACATCGAGGACGCCAAGCAGGAGGCTGGCGTGGACGTCACCGTCGCTGCCGAGGCGCTGCGCGCGGAGCTCGAGGCGGAGTTGCGCGAGACCGCCGCCAAGTGCGCGGGCGCGCTGGACGAGGAGGCGGCGGAGCGCAAGTCGGGAGACGCGTCGGTGGGGGCGAAAATCGCCGAAGCCGTCGGCGCGGTGGATGCGTCGGTGGGGGCGAAAATCGCCGAAGCCGTCGGCGCGGTGGCCGAGGAGCTGCGGCGCTCGGTGCTGGAGCTCGCCGCGGACCTGACCACCGAGTCGGAGACGCTGCGCGCGCACTGCGAGGCGCACGCCGCGCAGGCGGTGGCGGCGCTGCAGAGCACGGTCACGGAGGGCCTCGGGCTCAACGCGGAGGCGCTCGAGGAACTCCGCGGCGACGTCGCCGCCGCCGTGGAGAAGGTGGAGGGGTTGGAAGCTGGCGGCGGCGGCGCCGGCGGCGCCGGCGGCGGCGAAGAGGACGCCAAGTCCGTGCACTCCGACATCTCCGAGGCGAAGGAGAAGCTCAGCGAGATGCAGCGCGAGATCGAGGCGGTGAAGGCGCACGCCGAGCAACAGGTTGCCGAGCTGCTCGCCAAGTCGCAGGAGGACCTGAAGGCGGAGATGTCCAAGGGCAACGAGGCGACGGCGGCGATGCTCGAGAAGATCATGGCCAAGCTCGGCGCGGAGTAGAAGTCGCGAGGAGTCAACGCGTAGTCCGGCGTGTGATATTGTATATACACCGCTCGTTAGAAGACGGAGATCGACACGACACTGTAGAAACTATAAAGGGTCTTTCTCTGTTACTCACAAGTAAACGTGCTTTCGAAAGTAGTCGACAAAAACAGACGAGACGGCGTGTCTCTCAATGCGTTGGAACGCGGCGAGCGTCGCGAATATCGTCGCGCAAAAAGCTCGCCGCGCTTCGAGTCTTCTTCTCCAAAGACTTCATTTTTCAAGTCTTCGTCTCGAAGACTTCATCTTCACCGGTGGTGTTCACCTCTCAGCGGCTTCCCGCCTTGGCCGCCTGCGCCGCCTTGATGCGCGCGGTGAACGAGTCGCCGCCGCCGGTGGGCTTGACGATGTCGATCTCCTCCGCGGAGACCCCGCGCGGGGGGGGCGGGGGCGCCGGCGCCGCCTTCTCCTGCTCCTTCACCAGCTTCGCGCGCTCGATGGCGTTGGTCGGCTCCTTGACGCCCTCCTTGAGCGCGCCCCACTTGCTCCCGCCAGCCTTGGGCGCGCTCGAGGAGGGCACCGGGGGGGGCACGGGCGCGCTCTTCTTCGCCGCGGGGGGAGGCGTATACGCGCGCGGCGCGGACGGCGTCGGGATCGGCGGCGGCGAGAAGGAAGGCGCCGGAATCGAAGCCGACTCCGACTTGCCAGCCTTGAGGTCGCCCCACTTGCTGCCGCCGCTCTTGGACATGTCGGGCTTCGCCGTCTGCGGGGGCGGCGGGGGGGGAGGCGCCGAGCCGCCCGCGTCCGCGCGCGTCTTGGCGAACGAGTCGCGGAAGCTCTGGAGCATCTCCTCGACGTCCTGCTCCGCCTTGGAGGTGGGCGCCTTCATCGCCTTCTCCACAGCCGCCTGCGCCGCCTTCGCCGCGGCGTCAGCCTTGGCGGCGGCATCCGAGAGCTTGGAGTCTTCCTTCTTCTCTTCCTTCTTCTCCTCCTTCTTCTCCGCCTTGACCTCGTCCTTCTTCTCCTCCTTCTTCTCCTCCTTCTTCTTCTCCTCCTTCTTCTCCTCCTTCTTCTCAGCCTTGACCTCGTCCTTCTTGTCGTCCTTCTTGTCCGCGCCAGCCTTGAGGTCGCCCCACTTGCTCCCGGAGTCCTTCTTCTCCTCCTTCTTCTCAGCCTTGACCTCGTCCTTCTTCTCCTCCTTCTTCTCCTCCTTCTTCTCCTCCTTCTTCTCCTCCTTCTTCTCCGCCTTGACCTCCTTCTTCTCCTCCTTCTTCTCC
>ENA-OUOG01005592-OUOG01005592.1-marine-metagenome-genome-assembly--contig:-NODE-5592-length-10058-cov-4.519387_pt1 | contig 10058 bp, 5 predicted proteins | sample MGYA00248635_ERZ508505 | MGnify/ENA primary metagenome ERZ508505 (study PRJEB26176, sample SAMN06267871) | marine metagenome | isolation source: Saanich Inlet, British Columbia, Canada | place: Pacific...
TCGTTTTTAAAGATAAAATTGGTATCAATGGAGATTTTTCAATTTATAACTTAATGGGGCAATCAGTTTTAAAAGGTGAAGTTGTTAATGAAATTAGTGTTGAAACTTTAAAATCAGGATTATACTTTTTAACTACTGAAAAAGGTGTTTTAAAGTTTGTCAAGTAAACAATTTTAAGGTTACCGTACTATAACAAAGAGGTTGTAAAATACAACCTTTTTGCTGTAATTCATTATAATTTCCATTGTTGAATATTATAAAAGGTTATCTATTTAAAAACCTGTATTAATAACAATATTGAACAATTAATTGACAACTGTTATGAATAAACAATCTTTTAGATCTATCATAATAATTAACTTTATAACAATAATTACTTTTTGCAATTGTAGTAGTACCCCTGCTGAAGATGAGCTAATTAATGAAGAAGTTGTAGACCTTTCCGATGACTCTACAATTGAAAGTGAAGTATTCTTTTTACCAAGTCCTGGAGAAAATAAAACATGGACTTTACAACCCAATGTTTCTAGTGAGTTTAATTATAATGAAGGTAAAGCATCAACTGAATTTTCTAACAATTGGCAGGATAAATTTTTTAATGGCTGGACAGGACCAGGTATAACACGATATACACCAGGGCAATCATCAATATCTGGAGGTGAACTTATTTTTAAAGCTAATATAGTTGGGAATACTATTCAAACAGGTTGTGTAACTTCTAAAGAAAAAGCAGTATACCCATTGTATATGGAAGTTAGGGTTAAACTTAGTGAATCTGTATTATCATCTGCTGTTTGGATGTTAAGCGAAGATTCTACCGAAGAAATAGACAACCTAGAGGCTTTTGGTGATAAATCCAACACTTATTTTTCAAGACGTTTACATTTAAGTCATCATGTATTTATTAGAAGCCCTTTTCAAGATTATCAACCAACGGGTGATGCTACTTGGTATGCTGATGGCAAAAACACAATATGGTCCGATGACTATCATAATTATGGTGTGCTTTGGGAAGATCCATGGAGTTTGTCATATTATGTAGATGGAAAACGAGTTAGAAAAACACCAGTTGCAGAGATTGACCCCTTAAATTATACTGGGGGTGCTGGATTAACTAAACCTATGCATATGATTATTAGCGCAGCAGCCCAATCATGGAGAGAAAACCAAGGGGTAACTTTCCTTACAGACCCATCTGTGACTACAGAGTCTAGAACCATTATGCGTGTCGATTGGATTCGTGTTTATAAGCCAGAATAACTTGTATTTAGTGTTTGTTTGTTAACACAAAAAATTTATTTAATTACTTGATAATAAGTATTTTAATCTATTTTGTTCGGTTAAAATCAAGTTTTAATAACATTAAATTGTTATCAAGTAGAGTTCATGTCAAGTTATTACTACTTGTTTTTCTAAACAATTGATAATATTTGTTTTTCAAATTAAAATAAATTATTTATGAAACTAAAATTATTATTGAAGACAAGAGAACGGTTGCTCATTACAGTTTTTCTCTTATTCGTGTTTGGACTAGCCCATGCTCAAAACATAACTGTAAAAGGTGTTGTTACCGGAGAAGGTGTACCATTACCTGGAGTTAATGTAATTGTTAAAGGCACATCTAATGGATCAGTTACTGATTTTGACGGTAACTATGAAATTAGTGCCAACAACGAAGACGAACTGGAATTTATTTTTTTAGGCTTTAAAACTCAAAAAATTCCTATCAATGGTAGAACCTTAATAAATATTGTTTTAGAAACCAACCTTTCTGAACTAGATGAAGTAGTTGTCGTAGGTTATGGTACCCAAAGGAAGAAAGAAGTGACGGGTGCAGTTGCTCAGGTTAAATCCGAGGATATTTTAAGCTCCCCTGTTTCTGATTTAGGAGCTGCAATTCAAGGTAAGGTAGCCGGAGTAAACATTCAAGCGGCAAGTGGTCGTCCTGGAGAAGCATCTAATGTTCAAATTAGAGGTATTGTCTCTATTAATGGCGGGGGTCCTCTTTATGTTGTAGATAACATACCACAAGAAGGTAACCCTAACATTGCTCCTGAACAAATTGAGAGTATTGATATCTTGAAAGATGGCGCCTCTGCTGCCATTTATGGTGTTAGAGCTGCCGGTGGTGTAATTTTAATAACCACCAAGAAAGGTAAGCCCGGTAAAATGAAGGTTAACCTTAACACTTACACTGGTATTCAAAATATAACATCCGGAACTCCATTAATGAACACAACCGAACAGTTGTATAATTTGGAAGTAACCACAGAGCAGTTAGGAACAGAACCATTAACGTTTTTCTTCAATGCTAATGCTCTTGATTTTGACACGGACTTTATAGACGACGTTCAGAAGGACAATGCAATTATACAGAATGTTGATTTAAACATATCTGGAGGTACTCAAGGATTAACTTTCAATTTTAATACCAATTACTTCAAACAAGATGGTGTGTTATTAAACTCTGGTTTTGATCGTTTAACGAATAGGTTAACAGGGCAATTTACTAAAGGGAAATTTAAAGCCTTTGCTACAATGGCTTTAACTACTGAAAACCGCTCCCAAGAACCATTTGCACTTTATGAATATGCAATTGGTCAATCACCTTGGAGTAGACCTCTATCAGATATCCCTAGTGTTGGAGAAAATAGTGTTGAGTTAGATGTCGACAATGAGATTTTTTATGGCTACCTATCCAGACAATTAGAAAATGTTGATGAGAGAGAGGTCAAAAGTAACAACATTGCAGTAAATCTAGAGTATGAGATTTTAGAGGGCTTGAAGTATAAATTGAATTTAGGTAGAAACGAATGGAATTTTTTTAGAAAATTTTTCAAACCTCAATATTTAGCTTTTTCTAGAACTGGAGCATACAATGCTACGGCATCTACTCCAAATGCAAGTCTTGCAGAAAGCTACATCTTTAATAAAAGAGAAACTATTGAACATGTTTTAAATTATCAGAAAAGCTATGGTAAGCACAATTTTAATGTGTTAGCTGTTGCATCTTACGAAAAACAAGACAATAGAAATATTGGTGTAGCTGTTCAGTTTGGAGATGATGCTTCTAATGATATTCAGGTATTATCTGCAGGTGCAGATGGCATTCGCCCTACTGGGACTAATTTTAGGAGAACAATTACAGGTAAACTTGCTCGTTTGCAATACAACTTTGATCAAAAATATTTATTATCGGCAAGTATAAGACGAGATGGTTCTTCATTATTCACTGAAGAAAATAGATATGGAACTTTTCCCGGTTTTTCTTTAGGATGGAACGTGCATGAAGAAAACTGGTTTAACATTTCTCCCATAAATTCATTTAAGATTAGAGGTAGTTGGGCTGAATTAGGATTCCAAGGTGTTTCAGGCTACCCAGCAATTCCAATTATTGGAGCAGGAGTTAATTATCCATTAGGCACTGAAGAGGAGTTAAATTTCGGTTTGACACAACGTCAATATACAAATGAAGATATTAAATGGGAAACGCAAACCTCTAAAAATATTGGTTTTGATTTATCTATGTTTAATGATCGATTTAATCTTACAGTGGATTTGTATGAGAATGATAAAGTAGATATGTTAATAGAGCAGCCGCTAGCACCCTCAACAGGTACAGCTCAGCCAAGAGCAGTAACTCAATTTAATAGAGTACTTGTAAATGCTGGAGATATGACTAATAGGGGTATTGAGATATCTGCAAATTATAAAGGTCAAATGGGTTCAGAACTTAAGTATAACCTTTCGGGTACATTTACTAAAAACATTAATGAAGTAACAAATTTAAACGGAATTGAACGCGGTTTTGCAAATGGACGTCCTATCGTTTCAAGAGGTCAAAACACAGAGTTTACAACGTTTCTTGCAGTAGGACATGAAGCTGGTTCATTCTTTTTATTTCAAAATGACGGTGTAATTAAAACACAAGAAGAATTAGATGAATATAATCAACTAGACCTAGCCGCTGTAAGTACGCCACAATTAGGAGACATGCGATATAAAGACATTAATGGTGATGACATTATTAATGATAACGATAGAGCATACTCAGGTTCTGGACAACCAGAATTTGAAGCAGGTTTAAACTTGAATCTTCAATATAAAGAATGGGATTTTACAGTACAAAGTTACCTTTCATATGGTGCTGAGGTATACAATGGTGCTAAACTTTACGCCTACTCAGGAGGAAGACATAGAGATTTAGTTACCATGTGGAGCCCTCAAAATCCAACATCAGATATTCCAACATTTAGGCAAAATGCATTCCATAGTAATGTTAGGGCTGCATCCGATTTTTTCCTTGAGGACGCCACATATTTAAGAATTAGAACCCTATCTCTAGGTTATACTTTTGAAGGAACCAAACAAACCATTGGGATTGATAAAGCAAGGGTTTATTTAAACTCGCTAAACCCTTTTACATTTACTAGCTACACTGGATACGACCCTGAAGTTGGTGGTGATGGTATTTTTACAAGAGGTGTTGATGCGGGAAGTTATCCAGTTACTAGACAATTTATGTTAGGGATACAATTAAGTTTTTAAAAAAATAACGATGAAAGCAATAAAAAACAACATTTTAAGACTAAGTTTATTAGCAATAATGCTCTTTGCTAGTTGTAGCGAAGATGCATTCTTAGACGAATCCAATCCAAACGCTATCACACCAGATACGTTTTGGCAGAGTGAAAAACAATTTAATGCTGCATTAATTGCAGCTTATGGTGCACTTCAATTTCAAAGTGTAAGTGGCGGTGAATTACAATACGAGTTTGTTTTGGGAGACATCGCTGGTACTGAATCATGGTACCGACCAAACGCTTTTAGAAATTTAACCTTTAACGATGGGATTTATCATGTAACCGATAAATGGGATCAATTATATGTAGGTATATTTAGAGCTAATCAAGTTATTGAGTATATTCAAGATGCAGACGATGAATTATTTACCGGTAATGCAAAAGCAGAAATTGAAGGACAAGCACGTTTTTTAAGAGCATTCTTTTATTTTCAATTAGCCCACACATATGGTGGAGGAGTGATTCATGAGAAGGTTGCTAATAATGAAGACGAATTTGAAAAACCATTTTCAAGTAAGGAAGAGGTTACGTCGAGAATTATTATTCCCGATTTAACATTTGCAAAGGATAATTTACCTCAATCTTGGGATTCTAAAAATGTTGGCCGAGCCACTTGGGGAGCTGCAACTAGTCTTTTAGGTAAGGTATATTTATATGATGAAAAATGGCCTCAGGCAGCTTTATTATTTAAGGAAGTAATTGAATCAGATGTATACTCATTGACAAGAAATATCGAGGATAATTTTTGGCATACTAATGAGTTCAACCAAGAGTCTATTTTTGAAGTAAATTATTCCTCTGAGATTGCTCCTGGTGTACCTGGTGCTGCAGTAGATGATAATGCTTTTGAATCGGGAGCGGAAGCTACAGCTTTGGCTACAGCACTTGGTCAATTAAATTATGGAGCGTTTAACACCGTATTACCCTCCTACAATTTGCATGAAATGTTAGTGTATGATGAAGTAGACCCTGATAACTCTATTAATGATGGCAATTTAGAGTCCAGAAGAATGAATTCGACAATTGTTCCTATGAATTTTGAAGGTTTATACTATCAATTACCTCAAGGTGAGCCTAAAGGTTGGGGATTTGGTCAAAGTGCTTATGTTAAGAAGTATTCTAATTGGTATCACTTAGAAGCTGAACCTGCCCTTAGTAGATCAGGAATTAATTATAGACACATAAGGTATGCGGATGTTCTTCTTATGTATGCCGAAGCTGTTTTAAACGCTACTAATGATGTTGACACTGCTATAAAATATATTGATTTGGTCAGAAGTCGAGCCGGAGTTTATACATTACAGCAATATATGGATATGAATGGTGGAAAATTCCCTCAATTACATGTTAGTAAACAAGTACATGGTGATCATCCCATGGTAACTCCTAGTAAGGAAACTGTACTTACACATCTTCAACGAGTAGAGAGAGCTATTGAGCTTTGTTTCGAAGGTCACAGATGGAAAGATTTAGTGCGCTGGGGTATTGTTGAAGAAGTATTTAATGAATTACGTGCCGATGAACAATGGAGGCAAACTAACCTAAATACAAACGGTAACGGAGAAGCTCCATTATTCATTAGAGAAAGAATTAGACCTGATTTTGTTAATGCTGCTGCAAACTACAATTCAGTGCAACACAACTACTTCCCTATTCCGAACTCGGAAGTGCAGACAAATGGAAATTTAAATAATTAAAATTATATATCATGAAAAATATAAAGTATTTTAAATTTATTTTCATCTTATCTCTTCTTATAGTTGGGTGTAATGAAAATGAATCTACTGATTTGGTTGAACCTAATCATAGAGTAATTGTTACTTCAGAAATGAATTTCGATAACACAATTAATATTGATGGACACATTGATTTTGGAGACATTTCTCAAGGTGTTCAAAGTAGAGTATGGACATTCCCTGCAGATGCTTCTAGCATTGCTGGAGAAAAAGGGAATACTTCAAGCAAGAATGTAGTTAAAGGTTTTTTTACAAAATCAGGGGTGTATGATGTTGTTTTAAATCAAACATTTAAAGGCAATGTGTATCCGAACGAAGATAGTTTAGAACCAATAAATGGCGTGGAATTAGATACAACAATAGTTGTTACGGTATTGGATAATGTATTGGCTAAAATTAATATTAATCATATTAATGAAGATGGGTCTACAGGTGCTCCATTATCCCTTTCTGATAATGCTGAGAATACAATTACAGCAAGTGAGTACGTACGTTTGTCGCAAGCAAGTGATGGTAGTCCATCCAATTTCACATGGACTTTAAATGGAGCCAAACCTGAAATTATTACTTCTACTGAGCCTGACGGTGAAATTGACGTTAGATATATTAAATTGGGTACATGGGACTTAAATTTTATAGCTTCTCGGACAAGACCAACAGACTCTGACACCATTACAATAAAAAACTTTATTAAAGTTATACCATCAACAAAACCCGTTACTCTAGAAAGAATCTTTGAAAAAAGTACAGATAAAATTGGATTGGAGTTTAGTAGAGAAATGGATCCAAATACAATCAATAAGAGTGATTATTCTGTATCAATAGAGACGGCTGCTGCCGGTGTCATTACTCCAACTATTAGCTCTGTAACAGTAGATAATGTTGATGGTAATGTAGTTGTTATAACATTAGATCAGCCCTACTATAACGACGATGTTGTAAAAGTTTCATATGCTCTAGGTAATTTAACAACTTTAGATGCTGTTGCGGCGACAGCTTTTACTGACGAGATTCTTACAGATATTATTAAAACAAATATTTTAGAATCTAGCAGTTATGACTACAGTTTTGAAAACTCAACGGATGGAAATTGGCAATATTTAGGTTGGGGAACAGATTGGGATGGTTTTACATGGACATTAAGCTCTAATCAATCGCAAGAGGGTTCTAAAAGTGCCTATATTGAAATAGCAGCAAACGATGGTATGATTGTTGGCCATAGAGATTTAGCGGGTCAATTTATTAGGTTCCCCACACAAGCAGGCAAGATGTACGAAATAGGCGCCTGGGTTTATGTAACCGATCTTGGTAACTATACTACTGGAAACTTACCTGATTTAAGATTTTATTGGAATCCGGGTACGGACTGGGGTGTAGGTAGCAACCCTGCATTTACCTCAGACTTTTCAATCAATAAGTGGGTATATGCTTCTTTCAGAACCAATAAGTTACCTAGTGGTGACGCCTCTTTTATGCTTAGAGGTTATAATGCGACTAACCCGGAGCCTTTAAAGTTTTATTTGGACAACATAACTGTGGCAGAATTAAAATTGCGTCCTTAATTAATAGGTGAATTAGTTAGTTTTCGTTTAAGAAAGGGCACAATTTGCTGATAGTTGTGTCCTTTTCTTTTGTTTATTAAAGTTGTTCAAACTAAATAGTTGTTTTTATAACAATTTATAAATGTATAGTTTGTATCAAGTAATTAATTACTCATATTTTCGCACTAATCAATAGTTTAATTTTTTAGAAATCAAGCCTAAAAAAATATGTTGGAAAGAAATTTTTTAAATAAAAAAGTGCATTTACTATTATTTATATGCTTAATGATCAACTTAGAAAGTTGTAGTAACAATGGTTTAAAACCTAATGATTCTACTAATATAATTGATTTTAAGCCTGTAGCTAAAGATGACACCTTAACTGTTGATGCACCTACCCTTGAAGATTTTAATAGTATTGACCCAACACAACCTTCTTTTACATCTATAGTTAATACAACACCAGGCGGAAAAAAATGGGTTAAGTTAGAAAGCATGTCTGATGAATTTGAAACCTGGGATAGTGATAAATGGTTTAAATCTACGTGGAATTATGGAGTACCCGTTTTTATGTCAACATCAGCAGCCAATTCTGGTGTAACAGACGGCAAATTATGGATAAAGGCAACATTAAATGAAAGCAACCCAGAAGATAGATGGTTTCAAACAGCTAGAATTCATTCGAAAGCAGAAACTGGTTATCCAATGTATACTGAAGCCAGAATAAAAACAGCTCATATTTCTGCCTTTAACACATTTTGGATGAACAAAGGTGAAGGTGGCGCAGGTATTTTTAGAGACGAGATTGATATCATTGAGAACAACTCAAAACCATCATGTAACAATTGTGCAGCAGATGACTACCCATTACAAATGAATTCTCAGTATTTTCATGCAGACAATAATTTAGATCCAAAAGAAATTAGAAATAAAGATAATTATTTGAGGTCTAGTTTATCTCAAGCAAACCCATTAAGAAATGTTGGTTGGAATGAAGATTATCATACTTATGGAGTTTGGTGGAAAGATGAAAGAAATATTCAGTTTTATTTAAACGGAGAACCCTCAGGAAATGTGGTAGTGGGTGAGCATAGAGATGGAACATACCATCCCAGTAGATTTTTCACAAGAGAGTTAGAAATTATTTTTGATTTATGGACTAACGAGGCGGGATGGTTAGGAGGTTTGCCTCCAAAATCTGATTTACAAAATGAAAGTATAAACACCATGAGAATTGATTGGGTTAGAACTTGGAAATTAGAAGATAAATAAATGAGTTCTTAACTTATAAGATCTCTAAGAAATTTTTTTTGATGTATTTATAAGAACAGTGATGTTTATGCTATTGAAACTCTTCAATAGAATCTTTTTTATAGTGTAAGAAATAAGATCGTTATTTTTTATTTTGGTTTCAATAAAAAGATTTGTTAAATTTAAAAAAACATATGTTATAAAGAATAAAACATTTTGCTTTATTTCTTTGATGCATGTTTTGGTATATTGAAGTTAATAATAAACTTTTTAAAAACTATATATTATGAGAAAAATTACTTTACTATTACTTTTACTGTTAAGCTTAAATGCCTTCTCACAAATTACAAATGTAGTATTACCTACCCAAGTCAAAACAAGCGCAGATGGGGGGGGAGATGTCAATACTTATACAGTCGCATTTGATTACTCTTTTGCTGATGAGGATGATTTGAACACAATCGGATATACAACAATTAGAATAAGACCTATTACATCCCCAGGAGTAAAAGATCCAGCTGTAAATAATACAGATTTGGCTTTTACACCTAGTTTTAAAGCTTATGTTTTAGCAAATGGTTTTACTGGAAGCTATTCTATTGCTCTCAATATGCCAGAAGATGCATCATTACCTTCATCAGCGACTAGAAATAGTGCCAACCCTGGTTATGGATATGATACTAGACTTCAATGGGGTTATGGGACTGCAAATTTACAATCTCCATTTGTAGCTATTGAAGTATTGGATTCTAATGGAGTTTTATCTACAAAAGATTTTAGTAGAACTAAATTAGAAGCAACTTTTTATAGTTCAAAAAGAGACGCAATTATTGTAAACGATAAAATTTCTGGTAAATTTACAATCTATAATTTAAAAGGTCAATCTGTTTTAAAAGGGGAAATCTCAAATAGAATTGGTGTTGAAACTTTAAATTCAGGTTTATATA
>ENA-OUOG01005596-OUOG01005596.1-marine-metagenome-genome-assembly--contig:-NODE-5596-length-10051-cov-5.617706_pt1 | contig 10051 bp, 7 predicted proteins | sample MGYA00248635_ERZ508505 | MGnify/ENA primary metagenome ERZ508505 (study PRJEB26176, sample SAMN06267871) | marine metagenome | isolation source: Saanich Inlet, British Columbia, Canada | place: Pacific...
TGCCGCACTATTGGTTTCCGCTGTCTCGGCATTGGTTTCCGCAGTCTCTGCCGCTGCCTGAGCTGCTTCCGCTGCCGCCTGAGCTGTCTCGGCATTAGTCTCTGCAAGTTCGGCCGCATTCTCGCTGACCAAGGCCGCCGCTGCGCTTGCTGCCGCTGCCGTAGCACTGGCCGCTGCCGCTGCTGAAGTACCCACCCAGTAAGCAGGTGACGTAGCAGGATCGTTGCCTGTGTTAGAGTCCTGTAAAGATGTATATAGAACACCGTCTGTGCCGACCGCGTTCATGCCTTCTGAGTAGGTCGCTGTGGCAAGCCAAGCAAAATTCAGCGGCACCCAGAAGGATGTCGCCGAGCTCGGATTGTTGCCAATGTTAGAGCTCTGCAATGACTGATACTGCTGATTGTCATAAGTAACTACCGAGCCTATGTCATACGTGATACCTGAGTTCCACTCGACAGAGTAAAGCAGGGTCCAGTAGCCGCTGCTAGTTACAGGGTTGTTATTCTGATTGCCGTTAATAAGTGAGCGATAGTAGATGCCGTCGGACCCCAGCACAACGTCAGTGGCACCGTATATCTTAGTGGCAACCCACTGATCACCGAAGTCAGTCGCAGTTTCACCTACAGGATCTCTGACCGCAATCTGAACGTCGCTGCTGTTGGTTAGGATCGCGCGCGCCACACCATCGAAGAAGATGTTAGGCTGCCGGCCGGCCGCAGTTAACAATACAGGGTTCGGGTTAGGGATCGAGTTGTTTACGTCGGCATACGTAGTCTTAGGCGTAGTAGTGCCTGACTCGTAAAAGTAAACTCGGCCATACGCGAGCGGATCACCAGCGTCATCGAAGTATTGAGTATCTAAGTCACCGAAACGTGCCATATCTATGTCCTGTAATTAAATTGCTGCGGTTCTGCCTGCTGATTGCGATGCTGCCCGCAATGGCGCGCCTGAGACAGATTCAATAACATCCTGAACGCTTCTAAGGACCGTTCTATCCCTTAGCGCTTTAGACACTATATCAGGGTCTCGAGATAACAATATCTCGGCCACCCTGCCGGCCTGACTATCTGTGATATTGGGTTGGAAAGTGCGTATTATACCATCTAACGTGTTTGCTAGAGCGCTTGCGCTTCCGCTCTTTGCTGCACCAAGATCAGTGATAACCCTTGCTATTCCTTGAGTAGATCCGACTCGATTGGCAGCGGCTGTTCGTCTTGCAGTCGGGGAGCCAGCGGCCATCGTCGCCATAGATTTTTGAGTTCTTTGAGCGATATTTAATTTATTTAAAGCGTCCTCCTGAGCGTGAGGAGGAATGATTGTATTAAACAAGATCCCTTCTTTCTTTGTTGGGTCAAGCAAATTATTAACCACAGTTGTTTTGTTGCTAGTCATTCTTGATTTTAACTGAACTAAGTAGCCAAGCCTGTAAGCGTCTATCGCCTCAGTGTTGCCTTCGTTCAATAAATCCTGAAACTCTTGCTGAGCCTCTTCTGCCGTTTTAACTTTCTTGCCTGCTTTGTAGGCGTCGTTAATGCTAAATCTATTAGAAGCAATCCCTCGAGCCTCTGTGACTACAGGGAGCTCGTCATCAATATAGGTTCTGAGCTCGTCGGCAGCTTCTTTAAGATTTCGGCCGATAGTAGCATCAGCACCACCGCTTGCGATTAGCTTGTCTGCCTCTTCATTCATTATGCGTCGCAAGTATTCTGCGTCCATGATAGTAGGGGTTTTTGCAAACTCTACCGTTCCATCATCAGCAACCCTAAAAAAAGCAGTTCCGGTCAGAGATCTAAAAGCATCTTGAAATTTTTTGGCGCCTTGAGGGGCTTTCTGGAAAGCGAGCTGCATAGACTCCTGAAGATCTAAGCTTGATTCTTTGTCGGCAGCTCTCGCAGGGGCATAAGCCTCGTTTACAGATTTATTTAGATCCGCATCGCTTGCCCTAGCAATGTCCAGAGTATTTTTATTCATTCCGCCGCCCAGCCCGCTGGCTACGGTTTCAAATGCTTCAGCTTGAGTTTCCTCAATTCTAGGAGCCGCGCCTCGTATTCTAGTCGCAGCTTGTGGGCTCTTAACAGCAAGGCCAGCGAGCTCTTCGGCAACCGCAGGGTCGTTAGCTAGAGCCTCTCCATTTACAAGCATTTCTGCTGCTCGTTCCGCAGAGACTTCAGATTGCTCCATGATCCTGCGTATCTCTAGGTTTACCTTATCCTGATCTACTCGTCGAGCCAGAGTTCGAATAACGTCTACAACAAAGCTTCCGGTTTTGAGTACCGCGTTTCCTCCGGCATATAATCCGCCGGATACACCACCGCCTATTAAACCCTCTCCTGTCATTCTCATAGGATCTAAGCGTTCAATAATATTCCCTTCAGAGGCGCCGATTCCTGCTACCACTGTTTCACCTGTTCCATATCCTATGGCTTTCATAAGGTTTGGGAAAAACTGGTTGCCTACTGCCGCAGCATTTTCTGCTGTAACAGTGCCGGCAGGAGTTTTGCCTCTGCCGCGAGTCGCAAGCATTACGGCCGCAGTAGGGGCTATGCCTCCAAGCAATTGCATAAGAGCCGCTTCGCCCTTATTAGTCATTTCGTAATTGCCAAGCTTTGTCCTAATTTCAGAGATAACCTCTGGGTAAGGACGGTCGGTTAATTGAGAAACGATAGCCGCCTCGGCTTCATCAGCCGTGTTATAGGTGATTCCCTGCAAAAACTCCCTTATCCTTTCAGAAGAATCATAATCATCAACGCCAGATGATTGAGGTTGAGGATCGTCCTGAGCGGCTATTTCCCACGGCTTTAAGCCTTGGGTATCTATTCCGTTACTCATTTATTAGCTCCCAGCTTGCAGGGTTCTTGTCGTCGCCGCCCAAGTATCTATACCCACCTACAATATCACCTACATTGGTTTTGCTTAGAGCTGTGTAGAAATCTTGCAGGGTAGGCTGGCTGCCATTGTATCCACGCAATGTTCCATTTTCGTTGAAATACGAATTCATAGCATCACGCTGCCTTGCTGCTACTTCCATCTGGTTGTAGAGCCTTCTCATGCGTCTTGCGTTCTCTTCAGGCTTTAGTAAAGGGTTCCAAGCACGAGAGAGTAACTGCTGTGCTTCTTGCTGCGCGAACTGACCGCCAAGAACGTCTCTTAGGTTCTGCTGAACTACGCCTTCAATTGTCTCTCTAGCTGCAACAGACTCTGGCGCCAAAATGGCTTGTACGATATTTGGAGCGACATTTATAAGCTCTCCGCTGAGCTGTTCTCCGTTTTCTAATTGCCCAAGAACTTGACCAACAGCTGCGAGATTGGTCATTGCCTGAGACCTTCCTACACTATTCCAGCTGATCCAATCTTTTGCGTAAGCTTCATCAATTTTGTCCCAGCCGACACTCTTCTTGTCGCCTTCGATAGTGACGTTAGTATCGCCGCCCCCTATAACTTCAACCTTTCCATCTCTGAGAGAAACACGGGCAGGAGTGTCTGGACCAAGCCTGTAGTCTGCTAGTTCTTCTGGAGTTGCTGGCCTATATTGTGGGCCTTGGCGCCCTTCGTATATTACATTGCCGCTTGTTGGGCTAACTATTTGCCCGTCAACAACAATGCCTTTTTCCGGCTCTTTTTCTTGTAATATGCCGTAAGCCTGACCAGCTTGAATAGTGTTGCCAATCTCTTGCCTCAAAAGATCACCCGCTCCAGTATTTCCCTGCATTGCTTCTTGAGCAAGACGCAAAGCTCTCTGAGTGTGGCGAGTGTCTACGTTGGGGATTCTTCCAAGTATGTTTAGTCTATCCTGATAAAGATCGGCAAATCCTTTGTAATCTCCAGATTGCAAAAAAGAGTTGCCAGCTTGAGCGTCGAGGAACATAGTTTTTCGTCGCCTTTCTGCCGCCTCTTCATCTTGCAATAAACGACTGCGAGACATCTCCTCTTCTTCCATTGCGCGCTTCCGAGCAAGCTCATCCTCTTGCATCATCTGCTGACGAAACTGCGGAGCCTGACCGCCTACTGCTGCACCTAGCCCCATTAGGGCTCTTGCTACATCTACCATAGTTGCCTCGGTTATTATCCGCCGGTCATTCCGCCCAGCGCGTTGGCTGCGGCAGCTTGAGGATTAAACATATAAGATTGCTGATTGTAGTTCTGTGGATTAGTAACAAACTGATTCCACCCTCCGCTCAGATTTCCTGTGTAAGTTCCTGCCCCTTGAGGTTGAGTAGATTGCTGGGTTGGCTGAAACATATCATAACCTGTGCCAGCAGCATAAAGAGCGTTAGTAATAGCGCCTTGATAGTTAGGGACATTTATCTGGGCCTGTGGCACTCCGGCAATATTTGCTGCAATGTTTCCTTGCAGGTTTGCCATGTCAGCACCGTACCCTTGTTGAGCAAGCGCTTCGTTTGTTGCTGCGTTACTATACTGATCCATTAACAAATTGCGCTGGCCGCCTAGCATAGTTGAAATGTCGCGGCCCTGACCTGCATACACGTTTGCAAGATTTCCCGCTGCTGAGCCGTACTGGTTAGCCAGTAGCTCTCCTGCGCGAGATCTTCCTTCTGCAAGATTGACGCCGAGATTGCCTAATGTTTGAGCCGCTGGTAACCCATATTGTGCGTTCTGTGCTGCAAGCTGGTTACCAAGGTTCATTTGGGCGCCAAGCTGCTGAGTCCCAAGGTTAGTTGCAATATTTGACATAGTGCCAGCTGCGTTCTGTCCCGCAGATGTGAGGCCGCTAAGGTTTGCTATTTGATTTTGCAATCCCTGTGACGCAAGACCCTGACCAAATCTTTGCAGTTCTTTTTGAACATTGCCGCCACCAAGTCCACCGGTAGCCGCTGATCCCGCTAAGTTAGCTCGCATACCTTGTTCACGCAGGAAAGCCATCTGCGGTGACTCTTGGTACGCTTGATTGAATGCGTCCTGTCCCATCGCGCCAGATAAAGCGAGCTGCTGTTGAAGCGCTGTTTCTCCTGCCTGCTGGTATGGCTGCATGAAACCAGATGCTGATTCTGATGCCGCCTGAACTTGCTCTAAACCTGTTCCGTATTGTTGTGCTAGATCACCTCTGCCCATGCGGTTAAGCATATCCAGCATATCAATCGCGCCGGTTGCTCCACCCTTGAGAGCCATCTCAGAACCGCGAAGGCCCGTTGGGATTTCGCTACCAGTCTGGTATTGAGTTGTGGCTACTTGAGGCAGAGAGTAACTTCTGCCAGCTAAGGCATCAAAGTTATCATTAACGCCACTTGGAGTAGACGGCGTAGGCGTAACAGGTGTAGGAGTTACAGGTGTAGGCGTGACCGGTGTAGGAGTTACAGGGTCTACATTAATTGGCGCTTCAGGTTCTGAGGTCGGAGTAACAGGCAAGCCAGCCTGAGCCTCTGCTATCTGGGCAGGGGTAAAACCTAGCTCTTGCGTAAGGTTGCGCTCTACGACTTCTGGAGGCGCGCTAAAATACTCTGAAACATCGCCAGTGCTTACGACGCCTTTTTGTATTAGGTCTTGGACCCTTTCTACTTGAGGCGCAGTTAACGTATTATTCGTATAAACATTCGGGGGAATGTCTGTCAGGCTTTGAATGATTAATGATTTTTCAACGCTAAAATATTGGGCAACGTCATTAACGTCAACCTCTCCAGCGTTTAATAGATCCTTAACTCGATCAACCGTTTCTACAGAATAATCTTTGCTTTTGGGTAAGCCGTTTAGTTTTGCAATACTCATGGTTGCTCGCCTCCCATCATGCCAATAGCTCTAGCTACTTGCTCACGAGAGAATCCACCAGTAGCAATGCCTTGTGTGGCTTGGCCTTCTGTAGCTGGCTTTAGAGGGCGCCCTTCTTCTCTACCGTAATTATCATAATGCCACTTTGCATAACCTTCGGCAGTTCTAAATTGCGGGTCCCCACCTGCAAGAAGCTGGGATTTCTTGGAGTTATAGTCGGTAAGCACATCGGGGTTAGCCGATAGATATTGTTGAGCGGTGTTTGCGTCCCAATCCATTACGCCTGAATTAGAAAATTCAATTTGCTCAAACGGTTGGAACTGTAGCGGCTGCGGGTTAGTTAGCCCTGTTAGCTGTGAGTAGTCCATGGGGACGCTCTGAGCTTGCAGGTTGCCGTAGTTAATCGGATCGCCAAGGATAGCTGAGCGTTGCCCCATTAAGCCTGCTAGTAGCGCTTGCTGGGCCATGTAATCGCCAGTCTGCATTGTATCAATCATTGGACGTAAAGTTTGTCCTGCCAAGGCAAGATTTTGATTCATGCCTTGCTGACGGATGTTTTGGGCAGCTTGATAAGCAGGCAGCATAGACTCAGTCGCGCGCTGACCATATTGCTTGATCATGCCGATTTCGTTTGCCCGATTCTCCGCAGACTGCTTTGCTAATTTTTCGTTAGCCTTGTTTTGCAGAATAGAGCCGCCAATGCTTGCTACGCCGCCTATTATTGCACCAGTTACTGGATCAATCATCTTGAATCCTGCCTACTTAATTTCTTCAATTTTAACATATTTTGCTGGTTAGACCGCTATCCAGCCCTGTTTGGTATTACCGCCGATGTCAGGCAGCATTTTTCTGTATTCTATCGATCCTGTGCTTCCGGTCGAGTCAATGTAAAGGCTGTACTGCCTAGCCTCTACTACGCCCTCTGGTGACCCACTTCCGACTATCGGGATGCTCAAACTTGCGTCCTGAGTGAACTGCCTGAAGGGCTGCGCCATGGTCCCATCGGGTTCTACGATAGGCTGCGCGACGTTGAGTCTTGGGCTTGTCACTTGTCTCCACCAATAATGTTCGCCGTTAGCTGAATGATCACAGGTTTGACCGCATCAGTTAGCGTGAAGCGGAATACTTCAAATCTTGCTGCTCTCCCGTTACGACGCCAGATAGCACGACGGGTATACTCACCGATCTTGCCTATGCTGCGCGCAATGGGACCGCTCCATGTCTTGCCGTCCTTGGACCGCTCTAGCGTAATCTGCGGATCTACTACCGCCTCATTACCTACGCCAGACTCTACTGTGAGCTCTAGGCTGGGAAAGAAGACGGACTGCATATTGTTCTGGAAAGGTTGAGTAGCCACTCGCCTTATAATTGGGTTCTCGTATTCTGTGTAGACATCTGAATCTAATATGCCGATGCGGCCGTCAATGATATCCCCACACAAAATCACGTTGTACGCCTTGACGATAGAAGCGACCCTGAGAGCTCCTAGAGAGCCTTCTAGGAATGATTTGCGCTCATGCCATCGTTTACTAGTCGTGTCGTATACAAGCGTCGTAGAGGGAAGAGAGAAGCCGATAAAGTAGGCCCCCTTATTGGCGTATGCCCATGAGTATATAGAGCTCACCTGCGCGTCTGTTAATCCGCTCAATAATGAGTCAATCGCAGTTGTCGAAATTTTGACAGTGCTGTTGCCGCTGAGCGCCCAGATCGCTGGCGACTCGTTCTCACCCCCGCCGACCCACATGAACGTATCCTGAGCATTGACTAGCGAGTAGGGCGCATAGCATCCCTTCTGCAAGAATAAGCCAGTGCGTTGGAATGGAAAGTCAGCACCGCCGATATTCTGGAAAGCCTCGAAGGTCTGGCCGCCAGAGATAAAGAGCTGGTTCTTAAAAACAATCGGCGCAACAATATCATCAGGGTCTGACTCGGCTGTACCGAAGTCGAGAGCGTTATAGCTCAAGCCGTCATTGATGGAGCTTACTATGAACTTCTTGGAGTCTGTGGTCACCAAAAAGTAGCCATCAATGAACACTACGAACTGAGGGGAGCCATTCGCAGTGAAGTCAGAATCAGTAATCTCGGCGAAGGTATCTGTAACGTGATTGTAGATATAGCCTTTGCCGTTAGGCACTAAGATCATCAGCTGAGTGCCATTATCTGCCATAGAGACACGCGCCGTGCCTTCAATGTCGTTGATAAATGTCAGCGTGTATTCGTCGCCTGATTGATCTAATCTGTAAAGTCGGGTCCCGTTTACGAAGTACGGCTTGCCTGCCATCTCGTGAGAGCCACGGTTGGTATTATCAATGATTCCCGACGTAGCGACTTGAACAAGGCCCTCAGTGCCGAATAGAGTTTCCTGAGACAAGCCAGCGCCTTGAACAATATTCGGATACCAGTTAGTGCACTCCTGCGCCGCGATGGGTAGCGAGTCACTGACATAAAATCCATTGGCTATCGGTAACTGAGTGACAGGCATTAAAGCGCCCCTATAATCGCATCCAGTACAATAAGATCATCTGTAGTTGATTCGTTCCTGACGAATATCTCAACGTAGTCACCCTCATCTAACTCAAGGTTAGCAAAGGTAGCAAGACTGCGATACAGGCCGTTAGAAGTAGTAGCAGTGGTTTTGGTGTCACCTAACACTACGCCATTCTTGGCAATATACATTGAAATCCTGTGGTTGGTTCCGCTTGCCACTGAGATGCTTATAATCGCGTTGATGATATGTCGCGCAGTATTACCTGTGTGCGTGATACGTCCGGTAGTGTCTCCGGTGTAACCAGCCTCAGCGCCAACAACAAATGTGCCCGTTACTTTTACAGGAACAGCAGTATCAGTAATAACGGTCTCTGTAGAATTACCGTGCATTGATACGTTGGCGTATTCAGCAATACCGGTTTGCGTTATTGTGATGTAGTTATCTGTAGGGGTAACTGTTATTCCGTTTCCACCCACCAGACTAGCAAAAACTGGGCTAGACGCTGTTGTGTTTAAAAAGATCGGCGCGCCTGTCGCATCAGAAGAAAAGTTATGCGAAACAAGCACACCGTTTTGAGGGGAAACATTGGCAGCAATTCCTGAGCCGTTTTCAATGTTGCGGATATTATTTACCGAGCCCTGCTTGTCTAGGACCGCAGTTCCAGTTACAGAGCCGGCCTGAACGATAGAGCCAGTAACTCCAAGATTGCTTACAAAGTTGTCATAGCTAATTCTGTAGTTAGTGCCGTTCACTACGTAGTCTAAATAGCTGCCAGCCTCTACTGTAGCCTTGGCGACAAACTGACTTTTTCTTCGGCCGTTCGCTCTATCCACCATTTGTATTTAGCTCCAAACCAATTGCGCCAGTTGTCTCGGCAAGTATTTCTGCTTCCTGATCTGGGTAAAAGTGACCGCTCATACCGAACGATTCGTCCTCGTTGCCAGAGCCAATAGGTAGCGTTGCAGGTAGTGCAGTCTTACCCATGCGCACACCAATAGTTCGCATCGTCTGCATACCTTCTCGCGCAGCTTTGACTAATCCTTCAGATACGACGCCCCCATAGTCAGGAGCGACTTCTATAGCCATATTTGCGATGATCCCGCGCAGCGCGCCAGTAGGGACCGTGACCTCGTCGCCTAGATCAGAAACTTCGGTGTAACCCAAAGTAACGCCTTGAGCGTCGAGCTGTGCCATGTAGTTATTCATGGCGAATATGAAATCCTGATACTCATCAGGTTCTAGTGCGGCTTCTGAAGCCTGTACCAGTATGCGTTGTAGCGCCGCCTTAGCGACTTGAGCGACAGTAGCCATTATTCGTACGTTGCTCCCTTCTTGCGCTTCTTGGCGGTTTTAGCCGCGTCTCTGAACGCCTGATCTGTTGGTGCGCCTTGTTCGCCTTCCCTACGCATCCTGCCGCCCGACTTCTTTTTTGCAGCCCTGCGCTTGTGAATGTTTTCGTATAGTCCGGCCATTATTCGTACCTTGCAGATTTAGCGCCTTTGCATCGCCAGCGCTTTCGACTCAGATTGTTTGGGGTATTCGGATCGTTCTGCTTTTCTTTAGGCAATCCTTTTTTGATGCCTAATGATCTAGCGCAGTATGAGTCGCCCTTTTTCGTTCCGGCGCGTACTCGTGGACCGCCGCCCTTAGCCTCACCAGCCTGCCCGTAGGAGACCTTCTTGCCCGATGCGGTGACCTTTACTTTTGCCTTGCCTTGTCTTGGTTTTGCCATAAAGAATCAGGGGGCCGAAGCCCCCATCCTCAATCAGTCGCTAGACCCCAAAGCCCTTTCCGGCAAACAAGGGGTTAAATGTGGCGTACGCCGGCAAGAGATCGAAACGA
>ENA-OUOG01005597-OUOG01005597.1-marine-metagenome-genome-assembly--contig:-NODE-5597-length-10051-cov-3.364047_pt1 | contig 10051 bp, 11 predicted proteins | sample MGYA00248635_ERZ508505 | MGnify/ENA primary metagenome ERZ508505 (study PRJEB26176, sample SAMN06267871) | marine metagenome | isolation source: Saanich Inlet, British Columbia, Canada | place: Pacific...
GCGGTGTAAGAGAGATGCTGAATCATGATTGTGCTTTATTAATCGACGCAGGTGATGTTAATCAACTTCTCGAATCTATTGCGCTGTTATATCACTCAAAGCAAAAGCGAACTGAGATGACAGAACTTGCTTATTCAAGATATTCCACTCACTTTTCCCCCGAAGTATTCACGCAGAAAGTGCTCGAGTTGTTCAATGATCGTTAATCTTAAAGATGATGTACAATTGCATAAATTTTATACGCATAAATTCTCGCTTGGTTATGTTTATGGTCTGATTTTTGCATTTCTTCAATCCTCAGATTATATGAAAAAAAATAGTGACAAACTTCATAAGATTTTAACTATAGCGATGATGAATCAGCTATTTAACTTTGATGAAAAAGAAGCAAGAGAGATATTTGAAAAAGCACGCACCACGTATAACAAAGATCAAATTTTTATTAAGGGAATTCAAGCTGGTGGATATGAGTGGATTGATTTTTATAAAAGTGATTGCAAAGGTCTAATGGGCTTACACTTTGATCAGATTGGTAGAGAAATTTTTAAAAACGATTTTTAATGATATATTAAATGATTTTATGTAAAAAAATATTTTTCACCTATAGTAAATTTTTCAATCAAGATTGATAAAAAAGTAAAAAATTTCTTTAAAAAATTATTACCAAGTATTTTTTCATCTGGTGTTACCCAAATAAATATTTTAGTTGGAACAATTATTGCCTCATTTCAAACTAGTGCAGTTTCTTATCTTTATTATGCAGATAGAGTTTATCAAATAAATTTAGCAATTGCTGGAATTGCAATTGGTACAGTTATTTTGCCCCAATTATCTAAGTATGTTCAAAATCAAAATAAAGATAAAATGAATTTAATTCAAAATAAAGCTTTAGAATTAAGTTTGTTTTTAAGTATCCCTGCTGCAATTGCATTGTTAATTGCTTCAGAAGAAATTATATCGTCATTATTTGGTTATGGATCCTTTGATGAATTAAGTGTTAAAAATTCAGCAAAGGCTCTATTTTATTTTGCTATTGGCTTACCCGCATTTTCATTGATAAAAGTTTTTTCTGCTTTTTTTTTCGCAAGACACAATACAAGATTACCTTTTTATATTTCTCTAATCTCAGTTTTATTAAATATATTTATAAGTGTTATTTTTTTTAAGGAAATAGGATTTATTATTTTACCTATAGCAACTACAATATCATCTTGGTTTAATGCAATTTGTTTATTTATTTTTTTAAAAAAAGATAATTTGTTTAAATTTAATTTAGTTTTCATTGATAGATTTATCAAAATTATAGTAGCCTCTATTCTAATGGGTATTTTTTTTAATTTTTTGATTAATTTTTTTAATGAACAATTAATGTATTCCGAAAATTTTAAAGCAATATATTTAATCTCAACAGTAATTGTTGGATTTACATTCTATATTTTTATAGCACTCTTAATCAAAGCTTTTAAAAAAAGTGATATTAATCTAAACTATTAACATGAGTAAAAAAATTTTTTCAGGTGTTCAGCCTACAGGCAATCTTCATTTGGGAAACTATCTTGGCGCTATAAAAAATTTTGTAGAGCTTCAAAATGACAAGGGAAATCATTGCATTTTTTGTGTTGTAGATCTTCATGCAATCACAGTTAAGCAAGATCCTAAGGAATTAAAAAATAATATAAGAGAGACAGCTGCTACATTTATTGCAAGCGGTATCAATCCAGATAACAACATTATCTTCAACCAATCAATGGTGTCAGCACATTCAGAAGCTGCTTGGATTTTAAGTTGTGTTTCAAGGATTGGCTGGCTTAATAGAATGACTCAATTTAAAGAAAAAGCTGGAAAAGATAAAGAAAAAGCTAGTATTGGTCTTTATTCATATCCTGTTTTGATGGCTGCTGATATTTTGCTTTATGATGCAACACATGTGCCAGTAGGAGACGACCAAAAACAGCACCTAGAACTTTGCAGAGATATTGCGCAAAAATTTAATAATGATTTTAATGCACCTGAATTCTTAAAAGTGCCAGAGCCATTGATACAAAAACAATTTTCTAGAATAATGAGTTTAAAAGATGGATTAAAAAAAATGAGCAAATCAGATCCTTCAGATCTTAGTAGAATTAATCTTACTGACAGTAAAGATGAAATAGTTAATAAGATTAAAAAAGCAAAAACTGACCCATTGCCATTACCAAAAAATATTGATGAGTTGGTTGAGCGACCTGAAGCAGAAAATTTATTAGGTATTTACTCTAGCTTGAAAAATCAAAGTTTACAAAATTCAATAGATGAATTTTCAGGAAAAAATTTTTCTGAATTTAAGATAGAACTATCAGATGTTTTAGTTGAAAAAATTGAACCTATTTCAAAAAAAATAAAAGAATTACTAAATGATGAAAAATATTTAGATACAATTCTGTTAGAGGGGTCTAAAAAAGCAGATACTGTTGCATCTAAAAAAATTAAGGAAATAAAAGAATTAGTTGGTTTTTAAACAAATATATTAATTAGTTTAAATTTCATAATTTATCACTATATATATAATAATGTTTATCCAAACCGAAGCTACACCAAATCCAAATTCTTTAAAGTTTCTTCCTGGTAAAAGGGTATCCAATAATGGATCTTTTGAAGTTACTAAAAAAGAAGAGACTGATAACGAGTTAGTTCGAAACTTGCTATCTGTTAACGGCGTGACAGCTATTTTTTTAGGTGCAGATTTTTTGTCAATTAATAAGAAAGAAGAAATAAGTTGGGATGATATTAAACATATAGCAATTTCTTTGATTAATGATTTCTACTCTACGGGCAAAGAGTTTGTAGTTGCGAATGAATTATTCGGAGGGGAAAAAGAAAAACATAGTGAAATAGAAAAACAAATTATAAGTATTTTAGAGTCTAAAATTAGACCAGCTGTTGCTAAAGATGGTGGAGATATTAAATTTAAAGAATTTAAAGATGGTGTTGTCAAAGTAGAACTACAAGGTAGTTGCTCTGGATGCCCAAGTTCAACAATGACACTTAAGCAAGGAGTGCAAAATCTTTTGTGCCATTATCTCCCTGAGGTAAAAGAGGTGGTAGCTATATAGTTATGAGAAATAAAGAATTTTCACTGTTAGAGATAAAAAGATTTTTAAAAAAAAAGGGACTTATAATAAGAAAGAATATCTACAAAAAAAAATCTATTACCTTAAATACCCTATCAAAAACTTTTTTATCTAGTTTAATTATAATCTCTTTTTTCTTTGTTTTGCCACTTGCCATTGATCTTACAAATAAAAAAATATTATTTTCTAAAAACTATGAGAATACTTCCAAAAATAATTTGAATAAACTACTAGAAAACCAAGATCCAAAACTAGATGATGGCTTAGATAAAAAATCTTTATTTGAAGACATTTTCACATTTGATCAACAGCCAAGAGATAAAGATAGTGTGAGATTAAGTGCATCTACAATTGAAGAGTTATTTAAATCAACAAATTATAATTTAGAAGATGTAAGAAAAAATAAATTAGTAAAACCGATTTCTTTAACATTATTACCGGCAGAGATTACTAAAATAGAAAATGCTAAAAAAAGAAAAGAGTTATTTATCCAAATTATTTTACCATTAGTCATTGAAGAAAATAATAATATTAAATCTGACCGTAATAAACTTTTTACCATTCTAAATAAAAGTAAAAATACTAAAGCAGAACAAAATTGGCTGAACTCAAAATTTAAACAATATGGAGTTGTTAATAAAGATTTATCAACACTTAAAATAAGAATGGACGAAGTACCAGTTTCAATGGCAATCGCTCAAGCCGCAAAAGAAACTGGGTGGGGAACATCTAGATTTGCACAAGAAGGAAATGCATTATTTGGTCAGTGGACGTGGTCTGGTGATGGAATAAAACCCTCTGATGCTGATAATGATAGCACACACAAAGTTATGAGATTTAACGTGTTACAGGCATCAGTTAAAGCTTATCAAAGAAATTTAAATACCCATTCATCTTATAGAGATTTTAGAAGTGCTAGAGCAGAACTAAGAGATAATGGTGAGGAGCTAGATAGTATTATTCTTTCAGAACATCTTGATGAATATGCAGAGACTGGAAAAGAGTATGTAAAAATTTTACAACAAATTATTAGACAAAATAAATTAACAGATTTTGATGATGCAAAGTTAATGCCATCAAGTATTGAACTTAATAGTTTAATTTAATTTTGTTTAACTGAAAATTGAACTCCAAACCATCGCCATAATCCACCATCATTAAGAGAACAATTAATTCTCCCCCTTCTAAACAAAAACTTTTCCCTAAAATTTATTCGTAATTTATTTTCATTAAAATCTATATTGGACTGCTTCCATTCATTACCTTCATCAGAAAAACAATTAATATTATTTATATTTTTTTGTTCATCGAAAAATTCTACATAAAATTCAGGAGGATTATTATCTGTTACGTATTTATCTTCAGGATATAAATTTTTATATTGAAGTGGATAAAGGTTTACTAAAAATTTAAATCGATCTAAATCACCATATTTTTCATTAATAGGAAATCGTGGAAGTTCAAAGGGGTCTTTATTGTGATCAATCACCCCTGAATGCTGTCCAAAAGCATATTTAAAATTTTTAGAAATATATTCTTTAATTTCTAGACTATATTCACCGAAGGGATAAGAAAAGAAAATAGGATTATATCCTAAATTTTTATTAAATATGGAAGTAGAAGAATTAATATCTTTCATAAAATCTTCTTTGTTAAAATCTACTAAGTAATCATGAGAATGGGCATGATTTCCAATATAGGCAAAAGGCTCTTGTTCTAATTCTTTTATTTGTTCCCAAGTCATATAACCATATTTTCCAATCGATTGGGTTGATACAAATAATATGAATGGGATTTTTTCTTGCTTTAAATAAGGCCAAGCAACCTTGTAAAAAGAAGTGAAAGCATCATCAATGGTTAAAAGAATTTTTTTCTCTTTTTTAATTGTTGAAAAGTTATTTTCTAAATTTTTGGGATCATAGAATTTAAGGTTTGATTGCCTAATTATTGAAATATGTTCCTTAAATATATCCATTTGAATATTTGTAGATGGATATTTATTTTCATCAAATCGGTGATACATAAGAGAAAGTATACCCATGTCAGGAGAATAATATTTGATATTATTTTCATCTGCTTTACAACTAAACATTAATAACATTGTTATAATGAATAATTTAATTGTAGATGCTGCTAGAGATAAAATTTTTTTAACACTCATAGTTAGTAAAAATATTTATACTTGTAGTCATGAAAATAGTAAAATTAATTTTGAAAAATTAATGATTTTAATTAATGAATTTTTGAATAATAACAAAATCTCTCTAGATAAAGTAAGCACAATATACGTAAATAGAGGTCCAGGAAGTTTTGCAGGTATTAGAAACTCATTAGCAACAATTAAAGCTTTGCATTTAACTAAAAAAATTAACTATTATTGTTTTAGTTTTGAGGATTTTAAGGTTAAAGATGAAATTAGATATGAAGATGTCCCCAGTTTATGCGAACAATTTCAAATTAAAAAGAATTTGATTAATCCTATTTATTTAAGTTAAAATTAATAATGTCACAAAATATTGAGCAAAAATGTTTAGCAAAAGGTGTTAAGTTAACAGATCAAAGAAAGATAATTGCAAAAGTGATGTCAGAGGCAAAAGACCACCCTGATGTAGATGAGTTATATAATAGGGTTACGAAAATTGATGCAAAAATTAGTATTGCCACAGTTTATAGAACTGTAAAACTTTTTGAAGAGTCAGGAATATTAGCCAAACATGAATTTAAGGGAGGAAAGGCAAGATACGAGGAATTAAATGAGGGACATCATGATCACTTAATTGATGTTAAATCTGGAGAGATTATAGAATTTGTGGACGAAGAAATCGAAAAACTACAAGAAAAAATTGCAGCTAAATATGGATATAAACTTGTGGATCATAAATTAGAATTATATGGGGTTAAAAAAAAATCCTAGTTAAATGTTGAAAAAAATTTTTATCAAAACTTTTGGCTGTCAAATGAATGAATACGATTCTAATCGTATTTTTGATACAGTCAAAGAAATTGGATTTGAAAAAACTGACAAGTATGAAGATGCAAATTGTTATTTATTAAATACTTGCCATATTAGAGATAAGGCTAAAGAAAAAGTTTATCATGAAATAGGTAGAGTTAAAAAAATTTTTAGATCAAAGCCAAAACCAATTGTTATTGTAGCAGGATGTGTTGCTCAGGCTGAAAATCAAGAAATGTTAAAAAGAGAGCCCTATATAGATATTGTTATAGGACCTCAATCATATCATAAAATTAATGAGGCTATATTAAAACATTCGAAGAATAAAAAGAAAGAGGAAGAAACCGAATTTGATACAATTTCAAAATTTAATTATTTAAGTAAAATTAAAAATAAAGATAGTAAAGTATCTTCATTTTTAACCATTCAAGAAGGCTGTGATAAATTCTGTCATTTTTGTGTAGTTCCTTATACGCGTGGCCCTGAATACTCTAGACCATTCAAACAAATCATCGATGAAGCAAAAGAATTAATTGAGTCAGGTGCAAAAGAAATTATTTTATTAGGTCAAAATGTTAATGCTTATAAATTTCAAGATAATAATAGAGAATATAAATTATCAGACTTATTGTTAGAGCTTAATGGTTTTGATCAAATTGAAAGGGTTAGATATACAACCTCTCATCCTAAAGATATGACAGAGGATTTAATTAATGTGTATAAAAAAAGCTCTAAATTAATGCCACTAGTTCACCTACCTGTACAAAGTGGATCTAATAAAATTTTAAAATCAATGAATAGAAAACATACTATTGAAGAGTATTTAAAAGTTTATGAAAGTTTAAAAGAGATAAATCCTAATGTGGAATTCTCAAGTGATTTCATCATTGGATATCCAGGGGAAGATGAAGATGATTTTAATAAAACTATGGAATTAATTGAAAAAATTGGCTTCATAAATTCATATTCTTTTATTTTTAGTGCCAGACCTGGAACAGTAGCTGCAGATCTTACCCAAGTTAATGCGGTAAAATCCAAAGAAAGATTAGAAATTATTCAAAAGAGGTTATTTGAAAATCAAATTAAAAAAAATAAATCTCTTGAAAATAAAATTTTAAATGTTCTAGTGGAAAATATAATGAAAGATGGAATTAAGCTATTTGGCAGAACAGAATATATGACATCAGTAATTTTTGATGGTGATATAGATAATATCGGAAAAATTGTACAAGTTGAAATAACAAGCAGTAATCAAAATAGTCTTTTTGGAAAATTAGTAGAAAGTTCTAAAAAAAAGGTAGCTTAAAATTGAATAATACAAATTCTAAAAAAATTAACTCAACATTAAAATTTGTATATTCAGACAACAATTCCTTAAGCGTTATATTTCATGATAATGATTTATTGATGGGTATAGTGGGAGAATTCAATGCAAATTTAAAGGAATTAGAAAAAATTACTAATACAAGTTTATATTCAAGAGGGAATTCAATTATTATTAAGTCTACTCCAGAACAAAATGAGATAACCAAAAACGCTATCCAATTTTTAGCAAATCAATTTATTAGCAATGGAAGTATTGAAAAAAAAGATATAATTTCATCCATAGATAAATTTATGATTGAAGAAAAAGTAAAAAACCAGAATGTTTCAGATATAATTAAGACACCTAAAAAATCAGTCATTCCAAGATCAGAAAGACAGAAAGAATATGTTAGAGCTTTAAGACAGAGTGACATTACCATTTCAGCAGGACCAGCTGGAACAGGAAAAACATTTCTGGCAGTGGCGGTGGGTTTAACAATGTTGCTTGATAAAAAAATTGAGAGAATTATTTTATCAAGACCTGCAGTAGAGGCTGGAGAGCGCCTAGGATTTTTACCAGGTGACATGAAAGAAAAAGTAGATCCTTATTTACGACCTTTATATGACTCACTATATGACCTCTTTGATTTTGAAAAAATTCAAAGAATGATTGAAATTGGAGATATTGAAATTGCACCACTCGCATTCATGAGAGGAAGAACCTTAAAAAATTCTTTTGCAATTTTAGATGAAGCACAAAACGCAACAGATACTCAAATTAAAATGTTTTTAACTCGTATTGGAGAAAACTCTAAAATTGTTATTAATGGTGACCCTTCTCAGATTGATTTACCACATAAAAACATGTCTGGATTGAATAGGTCAAAAAAATTATTGGGACATATTAAAGAAATATCTGTTGTAGATTTTGATCATTCTGATGTAGTTAGGCATCCCCTTGTATCTAAGATTGTTAAGGCTTACTCAGACCAAGAAAATGATTAGTGTTGGTGTTGTTTCTGAGAACAATCTTTGGAATAAAAAGATAAAAAAAAAAGATATTTTTTTTAATACATTAGTTAAATTTTTTCCAAAAAAATATAGGTTTATTGGAAAAAAGATAAGTTTGTGTATTCTTTTGTCAGACAATAAAAGAATTAAAAAGCTTAACAAAAGTTTCAGAAATAAAGATAAACCAACAGATGTTTTATCCTTTCCCTTTGAGAAAAAACTCAATTTAAAAAAGAATACTTATCTTGGAGACATAGTGATCAGTTATGAATTTATGAATAAACCAAAAAATTTAACTAGTCTGGATTTTAAAAATAAAGTTATAAAAATATTCATTCATGGGTTTCTTCATCTTTTGGGTCATGATCATGTAAAATTAAAAGATTTTAAAAAGATGAGCAAAGAAGAAGAAAAAATTTATAAATTAGTTAAAAGCAAAAATGAAAAATTTGCTTAAAAAAAATTTTTTAAATGCAATCTACATTGTCTTTTTAGGAGTTATCAGTTCTTATAGTTTACCACCTTATAATTATTTTCTAATTAACTTTTTTACTTTTTCTTTATTTTTTATTTTTCTTTACAATAAAAGAGAAAAAAATTTAGAGAATAAGTCTTTCTTTAAATATGGATGGTTTTTTGGATTTGGATATTTTTTATCAAGTTTGTACTGGATATCAATTTCATTAACTTTTGATGAAAGTTTTAAATTTCTAATTCCTCTAGCTATAATTTTATTACCAACTTTTTTAGCTATATTTTATGGAATAATTACTTATTTATTTTCAATTTTTTACTCAAAGAATTTAATTAGCTCTTTTCTTATTTTTTCAATTTTATTTGGCATTATAGAATTTATAAGGGGCTTGATATTTACTGGATTTCCCTGGAATTTAGTTTCGTATAGTTTTTCTGAAAATATTTATTTTATTCAAATAGTCTCTTTAATTGGCACTTATTCTTTTAATCTATTTTGCATCTCTCTCTTTTCTTTACCAGCTGTTTTTATATTAAGAAAAAATAGAAAACAGATTATATTTTGTTTTTTCTTTATCTTAATTTCATCTACTTTTTTAATTTTTGGTAATTTTAAAATTAATCAATTTAATTCACTTAAAAATATAAAAAATTCCTACGTGATTAGAGCTGTATCACCCAACATTAGTTTAGGAAGATTTTATTCTAATCAAGATGAGATAAAAATAATTAATGAATTGATAACCCTTAGTGCTCCCGAAAAAAAAATACCTACAATTTTTTTATGGCCAGAAGGAATTATTCCAGACAGCTATGTAAGCGAAATGGATATCTATCAGGACTTGTTTATAAATAATTTTTCATCAGATGATTTAATTATTATGGGATTGAATAGTATTGAGGACTCTAATGGTGAAAATTTATTTTTTAATTCAATGGCAGTATTTGATCATAAAATGCAATTACAGGAGAGCTATAACAAAGTTAATTTAGTTCCATTTGGTGAGTTTATTCCGTTTAAGAATATTTTAGGATTAATAGGCCTTAAAACAGTTACAAACAATTATCAATCTTTCTCAAGTGGTAAAAATAGAGCCCCTTTTAATATTGATAAAGATAAAATTAAAGTGAGTTTACTGCCACTCATTTGCTATGAAATAATTTATTCAGGCAAGATATCTAAAGAAAATAATTATAA
>ENA-OUOG01005598-OUOG01005598.1-marine-metagenome-genome-assembly--contig:-NODE-5598-length-10046-cov-12.207042_pt1 | contig 10046 bp, 6 predicted proteins | sample MGYA00248635_ERZ508505 | MGnify/ENA primary metagenome ERZ508505 (study PRJEB26176, sample SAMN06267871) | marine metagenome | isolation source: Saanich Inlet, British Columbia, Canada | place: Pacific...
TATTACTTTGAGTTGGTGAAGTGGTTTGGAGATGTACCATTAGTGGTGGATCAAAGAATTTTATTTGGAGATCAATTCAATGTAGACAGAACTCCAAAAGCACAAGTATATGCTCAGATTGAATCGGATTTAATCTATGCTGCGGACAACTTACCGTATACCCAAGCTGAATCAGGAAGAGTTACAAAAGGGGCAGCACAAGCTTTATTAGGAAAAGCATACCTATATCAAGATAAATTTGACGAAGCTGCAACCGTATTGGATAATTTGATTCTAAACGGTCCTTATGACTTGGTAACCGATTACGACACCATGTTTGAAATGGAAGGAGAAAACAACATCGAATCTGTTTTTGAAGTACAATACTCAGAATTAGAAGGAGCTGGTTTCGGTTGTTTACAATGTAGTGAAGGAAATGTAGCAGTTGGTTTTAGCGGAATCCGTAATTATTCTGCAACACCAGGATCTGAAGGAGATATTTTCTCCTCTGGATTTAGTTTCAACGTTCCTGTACAAGAACTTGCAGATGCATTTGAAGAGGGAGATTTAAGAAAAGATGTAGCTGTTTTAGACATTGATGCATGGGCAGCACAAACTGGAATTACCTTCGGAACAGGAAATGAGCATACTGGTTTTTTCAACAGAAAATACATTCCAAGAAAAAGAAGTGATGCGGCGCAAGGAGATCGAAACTTGACCAATCCAAACAATTACAGATCGATTCGTTTTGCAGACGTTTTATTAATGGCTGCAGAAGCCTTCAATAGGAGCGCAACTCCAAACGATGCCAAGGCACAAGGTTACTTGAACAGAGTACGTCAACGTGCTTTTGGAGACATGATGCACAATATTACTGCAACAGGAGCTACACTTACAGAAAACATTTTTCAAGAAAGACGCGTAGAATTGGCTGGAGAAGGACATCGATTTTTCGATTTGGTACGAACAGGAAAAGCAGCACAAGAAATTGATGGTTTTGTAGCAGGAAAACACGAAGTGTTTCCAATTCCAGTGATAGAAATTCAATTAACAGGAAACCGTTGGTCTCAAAACCCAGGATACTAAAATATAGCACCATGAAAAAAATAAAAAATATATACAAAACAATTGCAGTGTTGCTATTGATAGCAGCCTGTACAGATACAGATGTAAGAGAGTTGTCTTTCTTAGACAGCATGTCTGCACCTACGAACTTAGAAATGTTGTTCAGCATTACACAAGACAACACAGGAGCGGCTACCATCACTCCCAATGCAGATGGTGCTTCCACCTTTGATGTTTATTTTGGAGATGCAACTACAGAACCATTAAGAATACCTAACGGAGAAAATGCACAGCATGTGTATGCAGAAGGTACCTATGATGTAAAATTGGTAGCTTACAACACCAAAGGAGATGCTACAGAATTAACAAAACCTATCGTAGTTTCTTTCAGAGCTCCAGAAAATTTGATGACGACCATTGAAAATGATGCAGCTGTTTCGAAACAGGTAAATGTGAGTGCATCTGCAGACTTTGCCATGATGTATGAATTTCATTCAGGTGAAGCAGGTGTAACACAACCAGTTGCCACTGCAAATATTGGCGAAGCATTGTCTTACCAATATGCTGATGCAGGTACCTACACCGTTCAAATTATTGCAAAAGGGGGTGCGATAGAAACAACAACCTATACGGTTGATTTTGAAGTCACTGAAATTTTAGCACCAACAGTAGGAGCAACAACACCTCCAGGTAGAGATGCTTCGGATGTCGTTTCAATCTTTAGTGATGCATATACAAACGTAACTTTGGATGAATTACCTACCAGTTGGTCTTCCTCAGGTTTTGAGGCAACAACGATTGGTAGTGACAATGTATGGAAGCTAACCAACTTAGATTTTGTGGGTATGGTAACCAACTATGCAAACGGAATAGACGTTGCTGGAATGGAAATGATGCACATTGATTATTGGGTGCCAGAAGGAGTCACCAATGAACTACTCGTTAAAATTGTAAATACTGTAGATGGAGGAGAAGATGTAGAATCTTTAGGTACTACCGTAGCAGGTTCTTGGCAAAGTGTGGAGATAGATATGGCCAATTTTGATGGAAATCTTGCTAACAAAAACAAAATAACACAGCTATTAATCGATTCAGACGGCGTTGCAGGAATTGTTTATGTAGATAATTTTTATTTCTACAAAGCGAGTTCGGCTTCTACTTTTGATGATGGATTATTGACCAACGGAGATTTTGAGGCAGGAAGTGAAGCTTGGCTTGTTGGAGTAGATGACAATTCTGCTGCACCCGTAGTTACTGTTAGCGGAAATACTTACTATTCTTTTAATGTTACCAATGCGGGAAATCCGTATGATGTGAACATGAGTCAAAAAGTAGAAATTATAGACGGGAATACTTACACCTTAACCTTTGATGCTTGGTCAGATACGAACAGACCGATAATAGCAGGAGTTGGTTTGAGTGCTTCACCATGGTCAAATACTACAGAAACAGTTAATTTAACCACCACGAGAACTACTTATTCGGTGACCGTTGCAGCCTCAGGATATGGTGCACCCGATGCCCGTGTTATTTTTGATTTAGGTGCCGCTACTGGTCTGGTAAATATTGACAATGTTTCTCTAAGAATCGGAAACGGAAATCTCGTTACTAACGGAGATTTTCAAGCAGGAAGTGCTTCCTGGTTGGTAGGAGTAGATGATAATTCCGCTGCACCCGTAGTTACAGAAAATGGAAATACGTATTATTCAGTATCTGTAGCAACTGCTGGTAACCCATATGATGTAAATATGAGTCAAAAATTAGAAATTATTGACGGAAACACTTACACATTGGTTTTTGATGCATGGTCAGATACCGATAGAAATGTTGTTGCAGGAATTGGCCTAAGCGGTGCTCCTTGGTCGAATACAACTGAAACAGTAGCAATTAACACAACTAGAACTACCTATTCAGTAACAGTAGCTGCTACAGGATATGGAGCCCCAGATGCGCGTGTTCTTTTTGATCTAGGCGCAGATACCGGTATGGTAAATATTGATAATGTTTCTTTATCTATTAATTAGATTAAAAACATTCATGATCATTAACGTTCTTAAATTATAAAAAATGAAAAATTTAAAAAATATTTATTTCCTCTTATTTTCCGCAATGGTGGCTTTTTATGGCTGTCAAGAAGATGAGTATTCTTTTGGAGACATAGTGACGCCTTCAAATATTCAAATTACAGCTGAAATTGTAGGAGCAGATGCAGCAAACCCTTATGGGGATGGTAGTGGTGTTGTAAATTTTGCAGCAACCGCAGACAATGCCGTATCCTACAAGTATGTATTCAATGGTGAAGAAACTGTTTCTTTATCTGGAAACAATAGCATAAACTTTAGTTCTTTAGGAGTAAACACCTATACAGTAACCGTGGTTGCTTCTGGAACTGCTGGCGTAAGTTCTAGCAAATCCATCGAAGTAGAAGTATTGTCTACCTATGCACCCCCTGTAGATTTAATTGCTAAGCTCTATGGATACGATCCAGCAGACCCTACAGCAGTAACCTCTAGAACTTGGAAAGTGCACTCAACCAAAAACAAACACTTTGGTTTAGGCCCGGTAGGAGGACAAGTTCTAACGGAATGGTACGGTGCTGGTCCCGATGAAAAAGCAGGAACTGGGATGTATGACGATCGTTTTACCTTTAGTTCTGACGGTACTTTTACCCATGTTACCAATGGAACTGTTTTTGGTAGAGACCCTTATATTGTGAACGATTTAGGACCCAATGCATCTGGAAATGTAAACGGGGCAGATATCGAAAACTATGCTTTTGACGATTATGCTGCTTCTTGGACTTTAACAGCTCCAGGAGGAATCGAAACCATTAGCCTTTCGGGAACTGCATTTTTAGGATACTATACCGGTGGAAATCACCAATATCAAATCTTTGACAGGGAAACTCCTAATGAAATGATCTTAAAAACAACCGATGCAAATGCTGAATTTGACTGGTGGTTCATCATTACTTTAGAATAAGGTTATTCTTTAAATATTGGCAACCCTTTGTTAAGGGCTTGCTAACCACAAAAAAAACTCAAGACAATTGTCTTGAGTTTTTTTACTTTTAAACAATAAGCTGGTATGAAGGACTGATGGAATTAGTTGCTGAATTTTTAGAATTACTAGCCTATTCCTGCTTTTTTCTTCATTCTTTTAAGTCCATTACAGGTTTTTAATTATTTCTTGTGCAACCAAAAGTACCTCCTTTTTTTCCTGACCTGCCTGGGAGTGGTTTCGTGTTTAATATACGATAAGTTTAATTTCAGAAACTTTATCAGTTTGATTATCAATTTTAAAAGATAGCGTAATAGTACCTTTATTTTCATTTGTAAAAACATAACTATTGCTATTAGGATTAAATATTAATCCACTGAACTTACTCTTATGATCACCTAATTTAATGGACAAACTTTGAACATTTATTGTGATACTAGAATTTAATACATAAATACTGGATAAATTATAATTATTTCCTGTATCGGATTGATCTTCAAAACCCAAGGATATATTATTGTTGTTGTAGAAATCTTTAGATAAAGATGGAGAGGTATTATTAATTTCTTGTTGAATATCATTCCCAAAAAAAGATTTTATTTGATAAAGATTTCCATTTGATACAGTAATATTTTTTAAAGTTATATTATTAAATTTAATACCATACATTAATTCAGTTTCATTTAAGTTATTAAGTTGTGCTTTACACGAAATGGTTATTGTTAAAGCTAAAATTATTGTTGTAAATATTTTTTTAATGATTTCATATTTTATTAGTTACATGGAGATATTGCTTGACCAGTATTGGGATGAATTTGAGTATTAAAGTGGTTTAATGGATTAGCATTAGAGCCATTTACTCTCGTTTTAATATGAAAATGAGAAGTTGTAGACCCTTGATCAATAGCAGCCCCTAGATTACCCTAAACACCTTGATATCCTATAATGTCTCCTGCATTAACAATACCAGAAGCTCTTCCGTTTTCTTGCAGATGAAAATAAACATTCTTACCGTTTCACCATCAATTGTTGATGTAATGGATACATGATATCCCGCACCAGTTAATATTGTTGTCCCAGGCTTATATTGCGTAGCCAATGTTGCTGTTCCATCATACATTGCAAATACTGGGGCGCCATATGGGTTTTTTATATCTACACCGTCATGTGTTTTTCTACTTGGGTTTCCTAAACAGCCTGAACCAGTTCTAGTACATGTATTATGTAATCCGCCTGCCATTCCTGAATCTCCTAATTGCGGAGCAATTTCTAAATTTTGGACAGGATTGCCTTCACAGGGTTTATCTACACAATTACCATTTTTATCTTCAGTTTTTCCTTCTGGACAATTACAATTACCATTTTCATCCTCAACTTTTCCAGTAGGACATTCACAATTTTCAGTTATCGTGTTGTATTCTTTGCCGCCATTACAAATAGATTCACATTCTCCTGTAACTGGGTTTAGTGTATAACCCTCAGGACAGTTTCCATCGTCATCTGGATCAACTGGAGGATTCATTAAGATAGCTGTAGCAGCATTGGTAATTCCATTATTAGTAATCGAACCTCCGCCAGGACTATTGTTATAAGTACTATTTTCATTTCCATAGTCTACCGCATTATTTATATAATAGTAGTAAGTTGTAGAAGAGCTGCTACTATTAGATCCTCCTCCATTAGGAATAATGACTACTTCCTCTAACTCACCTCCTTCAAATTCACCTAAGACATCTGTATTCCAACAATCTTCGAGAGTATTAGATTTAAAGAGTAAGAAAAAGCCAGCTTTTTGAATTTCTTTCTTTTTTCTTGGAACTAATCTTTTGGTAAACCTACCCTCTTCTATTTTATAAGCGTCAATAAATGTACCATCAATTTGATTAAAGAACACTCTAGCATTAACAGTAAGACCATTTTGATTTATTTTATCTTTCCAAGTAGTAACTATAACATTTTTCATTTATCCATTTACCTCTAGAAAATAAAGTTGAGAATTATAATTACCTATTCTATTAATCGCTGTTTCCGCTTTTGTTAGAAGAGCTTCAGTATAAAATATTTCATTATGCTTTAGAGTATTCCAATCAGGATTTACTTCAAGAGGATTGCTTCCTTTTCTTAATAGCATAGAATTAATTTTCTGTTTTTTTTCAAAAAAAGCTATGGCTTTTTTAAAAGAGACTGTTTCTGCATTAATTTGAAAAGGATTTTCAACACTAGTTTCAAGGATTTGTTCTTTTTCACAATTCCAAAGAATTAAAGAAATTCCGAAAAGAAGAATCCCGAGTTGGAGATAATTTTTCATTTTTCTGTTTTTCATATTGCTTAAGTTTAAAAATTAATATTCGTTTTTTGTTATTTAACAAGCTTTAATTTTTTAGTCTTCAATTCAAATTTTTGACGAGCCTTTCAAACCACAACTCGTTATATTCTTCTATTTTATGCGCTTATCCAATCTTATTTGCGGGATAACGTTTCTTTTTGTTACTCCTATCAATTTGGAAGTTGATTCGATTTAGTGATGGTTTTTATGAGGTTTATAAATGTTTATAAACAACACTTGTGAATTAAACCTATGTTAATTATAAATTCAAACTTATGAAAAAAATAACATATATTTATATTTAGATTCTTTTTTTCCTATTCAATAAAAACATTCAGCGATAAGACAACTTTTAAATTTTCAATAGAAAGCAAAAAAAACTCCAACGAATTTCGTTGGAGTTTTTTAGATGTAGTAAAAAGAAATATTATCCTTTTACTTTGTTTTTGAAGTTTTCAAACTTTGTTGCTTCCTTTTTAGGCCAGCTATTGTTTGAAGTATCTACATCCGCAGTTTCTTCATCTGGATCTAGTTTAAAGCTTACAATTTCTTGAGTAGCAGAGAACACTCTTTTTACAGAAGTGTCGTTCTGCATCCAAATTTGAGCAGGGAAGGTTTGTCTTTCCGTAGTTCCATCTGCATAGGTCAATTCTACAATGATAGGCATTACCAATCCACCTGGCTTTTCAAACTCAACAGAATAGATAAAAGAAGGTACTTCTTTTCCATCTACATAGGTATCCATCGCTTTCGCATTGGCATCTTCCTTTTTGTCGGTAATGTAAACCAAGTCTCCAAGGTTGTCAAAATACTGCTTGTATTGTTCCTTTAGTTGGGTCACTCTTTCGTTTGGCTTGTCGGTTAAATACAAAGGCTTTACAGACTTGATTCCGATATCCGTTACATCCGTAGTATAGAACCATCCTCTCCAGAACCAATCTAAATCCATTCCAGAAGCATCTTCCATAGAACGGAAGAAGTCAGCCGGTGTTGGGTGCTTAAACATCCATCTCTTCGAATAGGTTCTAAAAGCATGGTCAAACAATTCAGGACCCATAATGGTCTTTCTTAACATGTACAATCCAGCAGCTGGTTTCGAGTAGGCATTCGGTCCAAATTGCTTTACATAATCTCCTTGAGACATGATCGGAGAGATATTCGATTGGTCTCCGCCCATATAACGCGTAATCGCTTTGGTTGGGTTGGAAGCAAACAATTCGGCATCATACACATCTTCTGCTAAAATTTCTACAAAAGAATTCAATCCTTCATCCATCCAAGTCCATTGTCTTTCGTCAGAATTTACAATCATTGGAAAGAAGTTGTGTCCCACCTCATGAATAATCACACCAATCATTCCTTTTTTGGTTCTGTCTGAATAGGTTCCATCTGGATTTGGTCTTCCAAAGTTGAAGCAAATCATTGGATATTCCATTCCTTGTCTTTCCGAGTGCACAGAAATTGCTTTTGAATATGGATAGTCAAAAGTTAATTTTGAGTATTCAACAAGGGTGGTAGCCACTGCTCTAGTAGAGTGTTCTTCCCATAAAGGATTTCCTTCTTTCGGATACAAAGAAACCGCCATAACTGTTTTTCCATTGACATTGGTTGCCATGGCATCCCAAATGTATTTTCTAGAAGTCGCAAAAGCAAAATCACGTACTTTGTCTGCTTTAAAGTGCCATGTTTTTGTTCCAATAGCACGTCCTTTTTCTGCAGCTTCCGCTTCCGCTTGGGTCACAATTAAAACAGGATTGTCAAAAGTTTTTCTTGCTTTTGCAAAGCGTTGACGTTGTTTTTTAGACAATACTTTTTTCTCATTTTGTAAATCTCCCGTTGCATCTAAGATATGATCTGCAGGCACGGTAATTTTTACATCATAGCTTCCAAATTCTAAGGCCCATTCACTACGTCCCCAGAATTGCATATTTTGCCAGCCTTCTACGTTGTTGTAGACTGCCAATCTTGGAAAAAACTGTGCAATGGTATAGTTGTTGTTTCCGTCAGGAAATGTTTCCAAACCAGATCTTCCTCCGTCTTTATTGATGTCGTTAATCTTATAATTCCATGCAATGCGAAATTTAAACTTTTCTCCTGGCTGCAAAGCTTTTGGTAGGTTGACACGCATCATGGTTCTGTTGATGAAATGGGATAGGGGAGCACCATTACTTTCTACCGCCGTAATGTTGAATCCAAATCCTTTCTTTTCATTCATATAAGTACTCTGAAAATTCGCTGGAGTAATAAAAAGAGAAGCACCGTTCGATTTCGCCAAGGGTGTTTTGGAATCATCTGCTCTCATGTTCTGATCTAATTGTACCCATAAGTAGTCTAAAACATCCTTAGAATTGTTGTGATAGGTAATGTTTTCATCACCATAAATACGATTGGCACTTTCATCCAAACGAATGTCCATTACATAATCTACCTTTTGTTGCGTGTATTGGCTTCCTGGAGCGCCAGATGCAGCATGCTGATCATTTGGTGTTGCCAAAACATCTTTCATTTGTCTGAATTTGTTTTGATCGGTGTGTCCTTGTTGTGTTTTCTTTTTTTCTTTTACAGGCGCTTGTGCAAAAGAAGCAGTCGCCACAAAGAAAAGTGAAAATACGAGTACTGATAATTTTCTCATTTTTTTTATTTTTTTGAAATGGCGTGTAAATTAAGAATTTGAATTTAAATGAGTAAAAAAAAGTAAAGAATTAACAAATATTTATCAGATAAAACCTCCAAATAGTCGCCAAAAAAAAGCGAAATCAACTAGATTTCGCTTTTTAAGTGATAAAGGCCTTTTTTTTTAGCCCTTCATTTTCTTTTTAAATTGTGTAAACTTCGTTTGTTCTTTTCTTGGAAAACTGTTGTTTGAAGTATCTAAATCTGCCGTTTCTAAATCGGGATCCAAAGCAATATTTGTAATCTCCTTATCAGAAGAGAAGGTTTTTGTAATTTCTTTGTCATTATACCTCCAAATTTGTGCTGGATAGGTTTTTCTCTCTGTAGAACCATCTTTATAGGTAAATTCTACAATGATTGGCATCACTAATCCACCCGGTTTGTTATAGGTAATTTCATAGTGAAATTTTGAATGAGTAGCTTTATTCGCAAAGCTTAAACCCGCAGAGGTATCCTCAACAAATTCGACCGTGTCATTTTCACCTGTTTTCGTTTGAAACTTTTTTACACTTTGAATTCCGATGTCTGTTACGTCTGTTGTGTAGAACCATCCTCTCCAAAACCAGTCTAAATCCATTGCAGAAGCGTCTTCCATTGAACGAAAGAAATCGGCTGGAGTTGGGTGTTTAAATTTCCATCGCTGTGAGTAGGTTTTAAAAGCATGGTCAAACAATTCTTTTCCCATAATGGTTTCTCGAAGAATCCATAAGGCCGTAGCCGGTTTTCCATAGGCATTGTTCCCAAAACTATATACGTTGTCTCCTTTAGACATAATCGGAGCAATTTTAGATTGATCTCCATTCATGTACTTGACAATATTTTTTGGATACCCTCTCGTAATTGGGAAATCTTTGTCATAGGCCAATTCTGCTAACATTTCCATGTAGGAATTCAATCCTTCATCCATCCAAGTCCATTGTCTTTCATCCGAATTTACAATCATTGGAAAGAAATTATGTCCTACTTCATGAATCGTTACTTTGATCATTCTGTATTTTACTCG
>ENA-OUOG01005600-OUOG01005600.1-marine-metagenome-genome-assembly--contig:-NODE-5600-length-10043-cov-5.131046_pt1 | contig 10043 bp, 5 predicted proteins | sample MGYA00248635_ERZ508505 | MGnify/ENA primary metagenome ERZ508505 (study PRJEB26176, sample SAMN06267871) | marine metagenome | isolation source: Saanich Inlet, British Columbia, Canada | place: Pacific...
TATGAGCTCCCCGGCAGACGCAATAAACGTCCTAGGGCTACGCGTTTCAAATTAAGCCGGTTGGCTGTTTTGTGGGTTGGGGTTTTAGGCAATTTCATAGCTGATAGAATCTGTGCCGCCCATGAAATCGTCTAGGTATTCCAGATCGGTGATGAAGTAATATCTGTTCAGCGCTTGCGTCATGTCGGCCAGCTCGCCTGCGTCATTGGTGAATATGTCCTGAATGCCCGCCGCATCTATCGGGTTGGCGAAGCTGATTTTCATTAGTGGTAGGGATAATCGGCCGCCGCTATAAAATGATGCACTGGCAAAATGGAAAAACAGGCCTTCTATCTGGCCGTTTCCATCACTGTCTTTGCCCAAGACTAGTTGAACCCTGAACTCATCATCATCCAACGTGGCGGTGCCTTTGGTGACGTAGGTAAGGAAGCTATCATAGTCAGTTATAGCGCTGACCCCTGTATGGCTAGTGTCCAGCGCAAAAACAAACTGATCAATGCCGCGATTAAAATTGCTGATATTGTCATTACCATCTTTGGCCGCGCGGCCACCAATGCCATAAATCACAATGTCCGTATCGGTTTTGCTGGTGCCTAGATCAATGTTGTCATCACCCAAACCGCCAATTATTTTATCATTACCTGCGCCGCCTGTGATGCGGTCTGATCCGTCACCGGCATCAATCTCTTTACCGCCGGTTGTGTCACCCAATGCAATATCTGAATCTGCATCCGGCGTTGTTGGAGTAACAACAGCACGCGAAACCGCATTTGCCAGAATATTGATCGCCTTGCTTGTGGTGCTATTCGCCGCATCCACAATATCGGTATAGCTATATTCCACCCCGATATTTGCCCCATGATCAGATGCAATCAATGTATAGCTATCACCGGTTCCAATGGTGACATCCGGATTATATTTATGAAACCAGCGCCATATTCCGGTTGAACCGAGCGGAACGCCATCCGGATCAGGCGTAGTTATTGATGCGTTTAAAACATCGCCAATATCCAATGCCGTCAAATCAACACCAGATGCACCGGCAATGGCAATGATAGCTGGCCCATCATCCCGATTAGTGACGGCGATTGTTATGTCAATCAATGCCGAATCATGAACGCCATCATTAACCGCAACCTTAAGCGTTTCAGATGCGCTTTGTTCAAAATCAACCGCTTGACCGGCTTTTAGTTTCAGCTTCCAGTTATTGCCATCCGCGACAATGTCATAAATATGTTTCAGATCATTGCCATCCGCATCAGTAATTGACCATGAAAACACATTAACAGTATCCACATCGTCAACAGACAGGATAAGCCCTGTAACATCTGCACCTGCCGCGTTTTCCGCTAATGTTGCTGTTCCGGTTTGAGTAACTACCGGCATGATATCATTTATATCTGCTACTGTAATGATCACGTTATATGATGGGGTTACGGTTCTGGTGGTGGTGACTATTTCCCCACCCACGGTTTCCTCATCGGTGAGCGTGGCGGTTTCTTGAATGGTAAGCGTATGGCTTCTGGCGGTTTCAAAATCCAGTGTTTTGCTGGTCGCCAATGTGATCACGCCACTGGCATCAATGGCAAACAGATTGGCATTATTTCCTGCGGTGATGCGGAATGTTGTGCCAACTGGGGTTGTGCTATCCCACACCGTTTCAATCACTGTGCCAGATGCTGTATCCTCAGCAATTGTGGCTTTATACGGTATTTTAATCGGATTGGTAAATGTGATCAGAGTATCACGGACGAAATGATCATCAGCTGAGGCAAATAGAAAAGATTTAAGTTCAGCATAATTCCATTCAGTATCATCATCACCTATCCGGAATATAGTAACATCTCTAGTTGGAGTTCGAACTTGAATGATAGCACCGGACGATAGCGTCAGTTGCATATAATCGATACGATTAACCAGAATGCGTTCTCGAAAATCAACAATCTCAATGCCCTCATCAAATATGATGACGGGGTAATTTGTTTTTGGGAATAATGAAATCGTTCCCTGATACTTGGAAATAGTTATCGTTTCGCCGGGAATATTAATGTCACGAAGATGCATCAGAATCCCGGCTTCTGCTTCATTTATTCCATCAGTAACGGTAATGGTCAGCTCTCTTCGGCCATTTATTAGTTCAGCATCCAGCATTTTATGGGGAGCTAATGTTAGCTTACCGGTTATGCTATCAATTGCAAAAAGACCATCAGAATTACCCGCAGTAATGGAATAGGTCAGTGGGGTAGTTGTATCAACATCGGTTGCCGAAAAAGTGGCAATGACGTAATCATTGGCAATTCCCTCATTTAACCGAATTCTTGAAAATGCTCGCGCAAAAACAGGGGCGGTATCATCAATATCCGTGACGTTGATCATCACCACCGCCTCAGCCAAATTTGTGCCGTCTGAAATTGTCACGGTCAGATCATGTTTTTGGCTCGCTTCATAATCGAGCGCCTTGCCCGCTTTAAGGGTGATAATACCATTGGCTGTGATTTCAAAAATATCACTTGGCGTTTTCAGCGCATAGACAAGCGCATTATCAGCGGTGGTTTTATCACGGCCGCTGACAATCGCAATTACATCATCATCAGCAATATTTTCAGCCACAGAAACTGTATATGACACGTTATTGAAAATCGGCTTATCATCGTAAAAATCAACTAACTGGTTGGCGGTTGACAATATGCCGCTCAAAGCGTGATTGATATCAGCAAATTCAAATGTCATGATATCCAGCGTCCGAATTTCAATCACTGCAGAATTGCTAAGCGTTATAAAAAGAACCGGATTATCAGAATCCGTGGCCATCAGGATTGAGGTGATATCAATACCGGCGTGAAATCGGATTGTATTTTGACCAAACCCATCATTAATAATCACGCCAGTAGGAACATCAGGGCTAATCAGATAAACATCATTGCCAGCGCCAGCGGAAATTACTTCAGCAGGGGTGTGTGCATTAATGACAATTAGATTGCCAAGTTCAAAGACATCTGCATCGGCAGCTGTATCACTTAACCGAACACCATTATCATTGGTCTGATACCAACCTTTTTCAAAACTGTCATCAAGCCCCGGGACAAAATATTGAATACGGTTATCAGTCATGTTCAACCCCATTTTTTTATATTTTTACTTATTTTTCATATTAAAAATGAATAGCCTCACTAATGCCAATATCAGATCAAAGTTAATATTTCGTTAAGGGGAAGCAGTTTTGCGTTTTGCAATGCTAATACAAACACCGCCAAACGCCCGAAGCACAGATGATGCATATGGCACGGACGCAGATTGCAGATACAGAAATAAAATGAAAAAAATGACTCCCCAGGACAGATTCGAACTGCCGGCCAAGTGATTAACATTTTCAAGGAAAGTAGTTCAAAAACAACAATTTAGCATGTTATATATTAGCTTAAATATTATCCCATGATAGACTTTATATGCCTTTTACGGGTGTTCAAGTTTGTCTGACAACACCGTTTGATCAATCACCTGCTGCTAGTATCGCGAAACGGTTGCGACCGGCGATTTGAACATCGTATTCGCCGCCGCAAAATCTTCGGCAGTATCAATCTCGGTCCAATCTAGGCCCGTGATATCAAGCGCATGGAAAGGCGTGCCCTTGTCGACTAGACGCTCGTATGCGGCTTCATAATAGTCTTGGGCATGCACTTTATTTTCCATCATCTTTATCAGCTCCGCAAAGAGCAGCGGTCTAGTGGTGGCGCTGATTTTTTCAATTCCAATAGACTCGCCTGAAGCTTTATCAGGATTAATTAATTTGCCAATCTTGATCACCCGCATCTGATCGTCTGCAATCACTTTTACCTCCTCGTCGGCCAATACAATATTCCGGTCGATACAAAGGACGTTCGGCAGGTCACAATCCATGAGACGCTGCAGGATTTGGACGTCGAATACAACGTCCGCATCGAACTTTATGAACTTATTAACTCCTATCGCAGAAGCAGCCAGCATAAGGGAATAGCCAGTATTGGTATCGCGATACCGTTCATTTATCACAAATTCCACACGAATGCCGCGAAAGGTCTTTTTAACGAATTCTTTGATCTCATATGACCGGTGACCCAGCACCAGTACAAACTGTGAAATACCGCAGCTGAGGCAGTTACGGATCATGCGTTCAAGAATAATAGACCCACCGACGGTCAAAAGACACTTGGCGCTGGTATCAGTGAGCGGGCTGAGCCGCGATCCAACGCCTGCCGCCAGAATGACTGCGACGGGTGGTCGCGTGTTTTTATATTTCATTTTAGGTTTCGTCCTGATTTAATCACCTATGATGGTTTTTATTTCTTGATGGGAAACTTGCGATTTGCGGTAATATTTTTGCCTCTCTGCCAAGATCTATAGGACCCCCAGAACAACTGGCTTGTTGCAAAAATCCAAAGCATCAGTTCAAGCTGGTCAAAGATCAGCGCTGCTGAAAGCATGAAGATTAACACACCCTCGTCAAAAGCTAGGAGCTTTTGTTGTTCTCTTAGAAACCACCTGAAGTTTGCACCTGTACTGAACCCCAATCCTGCCGTCGGTTTACACCCTTTTAGTTCTAGCATATTCGTTGGGTAGTCTGGATTGCCTGCAGTCTCAATTTCAAGAGCGACATACTTGGCATAGCCCCGCAACCCATAGAATGCGATGCCTATCAGTGCGAGGAAGACAGGCATGACACTCAAAGTTTGAGAATAGGCAGCGTATCCTACCGCACCAAACCAGAGCGTAACTTGCACTTGATCTGTTAGGCGATCATAGTAGCTTCCTATGGCTGATGGCACTTGCCGATACCGAGCCATCTGGCCATCCATACAATCAAGTACATAGCTGATATGGATCAGGATGGCAGCCATAATGAAAGCCCAAAAACCTCCAATTAAAATACAAACTGTAGAGATGATAGCAACTAGAAACGAGGCTGCAGTGATCCGATTTGGTGTCAACCAAGGCACATCTACAGCCCAGTAATTTGTGATGATGCCTAAAGGCGCTGTGACAAAGGATGACCACCATTCGTCATCCTTTGTTTTGGTGGCCCAAAGCCGGGTCATTTTATCTGTCATAGTCCGGTTCCCTCAAATGAGGTTGATAAATTTGGCAAAAGCACGAGATTAGAAACCTTATTCTTGAGAGGGGTAGCCAGATCAGCTCCCTTTTCCTGTAATGTGTGCAAGACCTCGCGCAAAGATTTCAGGAAATATCTGATATCCTGATCAGACAATTCCCCGATATTACCGACCTGAAACACCTTACCCGCATAGGATCCTTTCCCCTCATAGATGATGATTGATTTCTCACGTAACTGGTCGCGCAGATCGCGAACTGAAACTGAAGGAGGCACCTTGACGGTGGTGAGGATCGAACACATGTCCGCTTCGGCAATCTCGAATTCCAGATTGAGCTTGCGCATGCCAAGCCGTAAACGTTTGGCACGGGCGCGGATGCGGGCAAAGCGTTTGGTGACGCCTTCTAGCAAGATATTAGTAAGGGCCTGATCCAAAGCAAAGAAGAGTGGGACAGCAGGCGTGTTGGGTGTCTGGCAACGGCCTTTGAGAAAAGCGTAGAACGTTGCAAGATCAAGATAGGTCGTCTTTGCGGCGAAGACTTCCAGCTTCTTGAACTGTTTCTCTTGTCCAATCACGAAAGACAAACCGGGATAGGACCCAATGGCTTTTGAACTAGAACTGGAACAAAATGCAATATTGCAGGCCTCTAAATCGACCACCTCCGCACCCACAGAACTGACAGCATCCACAACGAAGATTGCACCATGAGTTTTAGCTAACGCACCGATTTCGGCCAGGGGGTTCAACATGCCCAAACAGGTCTCATGGTGAACCATCGCCACCACGTCGATTTTATGGGAGGCAAGATAATCTGCAATCGAGGTCAGATCAAACGGCTTTCCCCAGGGCTGTTCTAGCAAGTGGGTATTTTTGTTGTGAATGACCGAAGTTTTGTGTAGGCGCTTGCCAAATTCGCCGTTCGACAAGATCAGGATAGAGCCCTCACCGACAACGGACGACAGGATGGCTTCATTTGCTGCGGTGCCGGATCCGGTGATGACGACAGCCCGGTAGCGGTTGCGGTTTCTAACCTGAAAGAGCGAGAGGATTTTTTGTTCGATGTTGGTCAGAAGAACTTCAAAATCTGCTTCGCGATGGCAGATGTCTTCTTTGCAAATCGCGTGACGCAAGGTATCGGCCACATTCACAGGGCCGGGTGTAAAAAGCAGATACTTATCCAACAGGCTTAAACTCCTTTTAAAATGCCGAAACCAAAGAAGATTGAGAAGTGACAATCATCCTAATCAAGAAATCAGCGGAAAAATTTAAATTAATAATGAAGAGAAAATTTGTAGTTAACCAATAATCAGGTCTCAAGCACTGCTAGATTTTCACCAGTCATGTCAGGTAATTCCTAGTAGACAACCTGATTTAGCACACCTGATTTAGCACAATAGATTCTATAAAGATGCTCTTACGCTTAATAAAGCGCTCCGAATACATACCCTATGGGCAAACTTAGCAAATAGCAAGAACTAAATTAGAACGTGGAGGCTGTAAAACTAATGAGTGATGCGGACTTTTTTAGGGCAGTTTTGTCCAATGAGGACCAATAAAACTTGACCATAAAATGGAAGCCGCTTGCATTTGATGAGAGAGTAAATGGGACAAGACTAGGCTCCCCTAAGTATAATGGCTCCCCAGGACAGATTCGAACTGCCGGCCAAGCGATTAACAGTCGCTTGCTCTACCGCTGAGCTACTGGGGATCACATTATTCAGAATTGATAATCAAACTTGATCATCCATGCAAGAAAAAAGATCATTTTTTTGCAACCTTTATTGCATTTATGATTTTTGCAATGCGCGCCGCCGCCTGATTTATATCTTTATCGGTCAGCGTTTCCATATGTATCACGCCCAGATTAGCGCGCTGATGGCGGCGTTTGGCCGACCCCGCATAGGCCGGATCATAATGGGTTTGTATCAAATGCGTCACCAGCCCCGGCCAATCCGCATCCGCGATCAACGCCGACCATTCGGATGTAACGGCATAACCATGCCGCCGCACCATGCCATGAACCAGATTTGTCAGAACGGACGGATCATCAATTATATGCACATAATCACGCAAGATATATTGCACACGCGCCGCCATATCGGCGGTAATGGTAATGCTGGGGGCGGGTAACATGGCTTTCCATAGCGCGTCAGGGATATGTATTTGGCCAATCTTGCTGCTTTCGGCTTCTATGATCACCGGCCGTGTGCGATCAAGCCGCTGTATCGCGTCACATAACCGGCTTTCAAATAGCCGCTGGCTAGGTTGCGGTTGATCCGGCATAGCACCAAGCACAGACCCCCGATGCGCGGCCAATGCTTCCAGATCAAGGCTTTGAGTTTGATATCCGGTCAACGCCGACAGGATCAGCGTCTTGCCAACTCCGGTAGCGCCATCCAGCATAACCGGATGCAATTCACCGGCAAGCGTGGTCAATTCATGCTGAACCGCGCGGCGATAGGATTTATAGCCGCCATCCAGAATATGCACCGACCAGCCAATTTCCGAACATATCCGCGCCATGGCACCTGACCGCTGGCCGCCACGCCAGCAATAAATCAATGGTGCCCAATCTACGGGTAAATGCCGCAAATCGTGATCCAGATGACGGGCAATATTGCGGCTGATCAACGCGGCACCGATTTTTCGGGCTTCAAAAGGCGAGGATTGTTTATAAAGCGTTCCGATTTCTGCCCGTTCGTTATCTGATAAAACCGGCAAATTAATTGCCCCCGGAATATGATCATCGGCATATTCAGACGGGCTACGGACATCAATAATCATGTCATATGCCCCGCGCCAATCGCTGATTTTCTGTATGGGTGCTGGCATGATGAATTAATCCGTTACCGTTATCGCGCCATTATGGGCATCATTGATATGCCCGATAATAGCGGCGTGGTGGCCGGTGGCTGTTAATTGGCCACATAATTCGGCGGCAATATCCGAAGACGCCAGCATGAGCAATCCGCCGCTGGTTTGCGGATCATGTAGCAAGGCGAGTGGTAAATGTGATGTTGTCGCATTAATCACATATGTTGCCGCCGCGTTATCCGCCACCATGCTGGACGCAATATCCGCATCCAGCAAATCATCAATTCCGGCCAGACATGGCAAATGCTTAAGCGATATGGATAGTCCCATCTGTGGATCAAACCGGTCAGCTAATGACCGCGCATGCCGCATCAAGCCAAAACCGGTTACATCTGTCATGGGGAATATGCCATATTCTGATGCTATTGCCGCCGCCGCCGCGTTACTGGTAGCCATGATATCTATTGCGGATTTCACCATCACGCCTGATACCGCCGGATGATTTTGGTGATAAGCCGCCATGATCAAACCTATGCCAAGCGGTTTTGTTAATATTAACACATCACCAATAACCGGCGGGCGTTCCACCAGATCAGATTTCCGCAAGCCATTTACCGCCAACCCGATCTGCATCGCGTCTGCTGTTACGGTATGGCCACCATTCAGCCCAATACCATGTTCAGCTAGCGCGATCAGCATCGCTGTCAGAATATGTAGCAAATCATCGGATTGCTGGATACGGCCAGCACGGGGCAGGGATATCAGCCCTAATGCAGAAAACGGTGTCGCATGGGCGGCAAACAGGTCGCTTAATGCGTGTAAGGTCGCAATCCGCCCCAGCATATAGGGATCATCCGTAATCGCTGATATGGCATCAACCGATTGAAACAGATCATATGCCATATCACCTTGCGGCAAAGGTATCTGGCCAGCATCCTGATTAATATCACCATCCGGTGCGGTAAAGCGCAAATCAGGGCGCATGTGATGTGCCATAAGATACGCTTGATTGATAGCCTGTGATAATGTTGACCATCCGGCTTTGCCGCCGCATCCCATACATTGCATGGCCAGAAACACCGGATCATCGGTTTTATTTACATATCTGGCCAATTCAGGCTGGGGCGGGGCTGGCATGTCCGGCAGATCAGAAAACCGGCTGATAAAACGGCGATCAATCCATTCTTTAAGCCGCCATAAAACCGGACGGGCTTTAAACGCCAGCTGGCCTCTTACCGCCAAGGCAGAGCCGCCACCAATACCAATCAACGCCAGATAATGCCGTTGCGGATACCATTTCCGCAACGGTTTACTGGTGAGCGAGCGGCGAATATTGTCATTAAGAATACGGCCAGCTCTAACCGCAAACACGCCGGATTTCGGGCGGGTATCATCCATCAGCGTCGCAATATCACCAGCGGCAAAAATATCCGGATGCGATATGCTCTGACAATGTCTGTTGACCGCGATAAAACCGGCCGGACAGGTGCTTATCCCCGTATCATTGAGCCATGATGGCGGCGTTGCACCGGTGGTAATCAACGTCAAGTCCGTGGCAAGGCTGGTCGTATCATCCAGTGTGATATGCTGATCTGTAACCGATATTGCTTTCCTGCCGGTGATTGCGGTGATCCCATATGCCTGCATCGTCTGGCTGATGTGCCGCGTTGCTGATGTGTTCATATGTTCAACCAGACGCTGGCCGGAATGAATGACGTTGATATTAACCTGTTGTTTGGCGGTAATATTCAACCGGTGATGAAGCGCGAACGCCACCTCAACGCCGGCGACCCCGCCACCAATGATATTGATATGTGAACATTGGGTTTTGCCAGTTGTTACGGCATCAATATATTCCATCAATTCTGGCACCGGTTTTATGGGCAGGGCATGGATATTTGCGCCATTGATATGATCAAGACGGGGTGTTGATCCGATATTAACCGATAACCGGTCATAATGAATTGGGGGATGCTGACCCAGAATGAGACGCTTGCGATCCGGATCAATTCCGGTGGCGGTATCATGGATAAACCGGACGCCAGCAAAATGTGCCAATCTGACCAGATCAATCATGGATTCTGTTTTTGTGTATCTGCCCTCAATATATCCGGGAAGCATGCCCGAATAAGGGGTGAGCCG
>ENA-OUOG01005603-OUOG01005603.1-marine-metagenome-genome-assembly--contig:-NODE-5603-length-10039-cov-5.235796_pt1 | contig 10039 bp, 7 predicted proteins | sample MGYA00248635_ERZ508505 | MGnify/ENA primary metagenome ERZ508505 (study PRJEB26176, sample SAMN06267871) | marine metagenome | isolation source: Saanich Inlet, British Columbia, Canada | place: Pacific...
TCAGACAGGTTAGCAATCTCCTCATTGAGTACAGAGAGTTTCTTCTCATCTTTCTCTCTTTTTATTGCTTCACGCTCTATTTCGAGCTGCATAATCTTGCGCTCTATCTCATCTAATTCTTCGGGCACTGAATCTATCTCAAGTCGCAATTTGGCAGCAGACTCATCCATAAGGTCTATCGCCTTATCTGGTAAAAATCGATCTGAAATATACCGCTGAGAAAGTTCTACAGCAGCTATAACCGCCTCGTCCTTTATACGTACCTTGTGATGTACTTCGTACTTTTCTTTGATACCACGCAGTATAGAAATAGCGTCTTCTGCGCTTGGTTCATCTACCAATACTTTCTGAAAACGGCGCTCCAACGCTTTATCTTTTTCTATGTACTTCTGGTATTCTGCTAGTGTAGTAGCCCCGATAGCTTTGAGTTCGCCTCGAGCAAGTGCTGGTTTCAAGATATTAGCTGCATCCATGGCGCCTTCTCCACTTCCTCCTGCTCCTACTAGTGTGTGGATCTCATCTATAAACAGTACTATTTCACCACTCGCAGAAATTACTTCCTTCACTACAGCTTTTAGTCGCTCTTCAAACTCTCCTTTGTACTTGGCTCCCGCAATCAGTGAACCCATGTCTAAACTATAGATCTGCTTTGATTTCAAATTTTCGGGTACATCTCCACTAATAATCCGGTGCGCTAATCCTTCTGCTATGGCAGTCTTACCTACACCTGGCTCTCCGACCAAAATTGGATTATTCTTCGTTCTCCTACTTAATATTTGTAGTACTCTTCGAATTTCGTCATCCCTGCCTATAACTGGGTCTAGTTTACCACTCTTGGCTTCATTATTCAAGTTTCGCGCATACTTGTTAAGTGCATTGTACTGCTCCTCTGCACTGTTGCTAGTAGCTCTGCTTCCTCCGCGCAACTCTTTAAATGCTTTTACTACATCCTTTTTAGACACTCCAGCATCTTTAAGGAGGTTAGACACTTGGTCGCTACCTTCTATGAGTGCTAGGAATATGTGCTCAATAGTAACAAACTCGTCTTCAAACTCTTTGAGGTATGTATTTGCTTTAATCAGCGTTTGTTGACCAGCATTACTCAGGTACTGGCTTCCGGCACCACTTACCTTTGGATAACTCTGCAGTATCCCCTCGAGCGCTTGCTCTATTCGTTGTGTATTGGCATTAACTTTCTTTAAGGCATAAGAAATCACTTCCTCATCTACCATGAGAAGAGCTTTAAGTATATGCCCCGTTTCTATAGCTTGTTGCTGACCTATCATAGCCAGCTCTTGCGCCTTTTGTATCGCCTCTTGGCTTTTAATTGTAAAATTTTTAGTATCCATGTTTTATTCGTTTTTAGATCTCTGAGGTTTGCAGTGATTCCTATTCGCTACTCACCTTCAAAATCAGGTTCATAAACTATGCTTCAATTAGTTAACCAATTCACTCATTCAGCCAAATGGGCACACCAAAGAGCCTAATCTTTTGAAATTTAGGACATTATGACACTTCGCTGGCGATTTAATAACCAATAAAATGTCAAAATGACTTCTACCGTAGTAATTCCAAAATCATAAAACAAATTCCTAACTTCGCCCCGTTAATGAATCCATTCTTTGAAACATACGATACGCCATTTGGTACCATACCATTTGACAAGATAAAAATCAATCACTACGTACCTGCTGTGCTTAAAGGCATAGAAGAAGCTAAAGCGGAAGTAGATACTCTAGTGAATAATATTGATACTCCAACCTTTGAGAATACGATTATAGCCTTAGAAAATAGCGGTGAAACGCTTACCAAGGTTACTTCTGCATTCTTTAATCTAAACTCTGCCGAGACAAGCGAGGAGATGCAAGCCATAGCCCAAGAGATAAGCCCACTACTTACCGCACACGGCAATGAAATCGCCATGAACGTAGGGTTGTTTGAGAAAGTAAAAGCAGTCTATGAAGGGAACCAAGACGATTTGACGACTGAACAGAAGACTTTACTAGAAAAAAGCTACAAAGGGTTTGCTAGAAACGGTGCTAACCTCAATGAGGCAGATAAAGAAAAACTAAAAGCTATTGATACGCGTAAGGCCAAGCTTTCTCTCACCTTCGGGGAGAATGTACTTAAAGAAAGTAATGCTTTCCAGATGCACCTGACCGACGAAGCTGACCTAGAAGGATTGCCAGACGGAATAAAAGAAGCAGCAGCAGGAGCGGCAAAAGCCAAGGAACTAGACGGTTGGTTATTCACGCTAGACTACCCAAGCTATATTCCATTTATGACGTACAGTACGCGAAGAGACTTGCGTCAGAAAATGCACAGGGCATTTGGCAGTAAAGGCTTTCAGCCCAATGACAACAATAACGAAGCAGTAATACAAGAACTCGCAGAGCTGCGTTCAAAACGTGCACAATTGCTTGGATATGAAAATCATGCACACTATGTGCTGGAGGAACGCATGGCAAAATCACCGAGTAAAGTCGCTGACTTCTTAAACGACATACAAGAGAAAGCACTACCCTTTGCAAAAAAAGAATTTGAAGAGCTGTCTGCTTATGCAAAGAATCTGGACGGTATAGAACAACTGCAGAAGTGGGATTCGGGATACTATTCAGAGAAATTAAAAAAAGAAAAATATGCCATAGATGATGAGCTACTTCGCCCCTACTTTCAGTTAGAAAAAGTAGAACAAGGAGTGTTTCTTACCGCCGAAAAGCTATTTGGCATTACCTTTCATCAGCGAACGGATATAGATAAATACCACGACGATGTAATCACCTACGAGGTGCAAGATGAAAACGGGAAACACTTGGCAGTATTTTATGCCGACTACTTCCCACGAGCAGGAAAACGCCAAGGAGCTTGGATGACGAGTTTTCGGAGCCAAAAACAAACTCCAAACGGAGATCAACGGCCACACATAAGCATCGTATGCAACTTTACTAAACCAAGCGAGACTAAGCCATCACTTCTTACTTTCAATGAAGTGACGACGCTCTTTCACGAGTTTGGACACGCACTGCACGGCATGCTCGCAGCTGGCACGTATGCTAGCTTGAGTGGCACAAGTGTATTTTGGGATTTTGTAGAACTACCCAGTCAACTGATGGAAAACTGGTGCTACGAGAAAGAGTGTCTAGATCTTTTTGCCAAGCACTACAAAACCGGAGAAGCTATTCCAGAAGAATATATTCAAAAAATAAAAGACTCTTCCAACTTTATGGCGGGAATGGGAACCATACGCCAAGTGAGTTTGGGTAAAATCGATATGGGTTGGCATTCTTCGATACATTCTCAAGGGCGAACACTCAGAATGACAACCGGCTTCGATTCAAATGCAGAAGGTAGCGAGAGTCACATTGAGCGGAGTCGAAATGTAGACTCGAACGGCTCTAATGACCATTTGACCGTCAAACAAATAGAAACCGATGCCATCCAAGGGCTAGACTTTTATCCTGAGGTAGAAGAGACTTGCACAAGCACCTCCTTTTCACACATCTTCCAAGGTGGATACAGCAGCGGATACTACAGCTACAAATGGGCAGAAGTACTAGATGCAGATGCTTTTGAAGCATTCTTAGAAAAAGGAATTTTTGACAAAGAGACCGCGACCAGTTTCAAACAGAACATCTTATCTACTGGCGGTACAGAACATCCATCTATTTTGTACAAACGTTTTAGAGGCCGAGATGCAGAGCCAGACGCGTTATTGAAACGAGCGGGGTTGGTGTAGAACAAGTTTAAATTTAAGTCTAAGATTAAATTGAAAGGTTTAAGGTTGACTTCGAAAAGGTTTAAGGTTTAATGCTAGAAGGAGTTAATTCAGTAGCTATTCCAAAGCTCTTTCAATGTCTTGTAACTAGAATAAGCAGGATACTTGGTATGAACAAATAACGGAAAGCTAAATTGGGAGAAAGCTCCGTTATTCTATATATTTGTTAAATGAAAAACATCTCATATCTTACATTAGCATTTCTTACATTACTACTATTTACGGACTGTAAGAAAGAGGAGATAACTTCAGATGTTCGGTTTTTATCGTATTCTTATTTCGGTAGTAATTGTTTTACTTATTCCTGGGACGAGTCTTATGAAATAGTACTTAGAGATAAAGAAGAGTACGAAGCCTATTTTAGAAAACTTCTCAGAAGTAGTAACGACTGCTCTAATGTAGCACCAACCGAAATAGACTTTGATAAGTACACCCTAATAGGACATAGGACCAGTGGCGGAGGATGCTCTGTAGAGTATGACCGTACACTAGAGCAAAAAGGAAACAAAGAAGTCACCTACCATATTACAGCCACATATTCAGGATTATGTATGATGCTTATTTCAGATATGAACTGGGCTTTGATTCCTAAAATAAAAAACAGAACTGATGTCATTTTCGAGGTGGAGGAAGTACATCAAAACTAATAGACTTAAGAAATTATTCGATTTTGAATTATTGAATAATAGAAAGGCCTAACCCTCTTATTTACCCACTCAAAATAAACTGAAATCCTATATTTGACTTCATGCTGATCACCATTCACGTGATACTTGGTTTCATCGGTCTTATCGCTGGCATCTTTGTATTGTTCTTAAAAAAAGGAAACCAACTGCATAAGAAAACAGGTTCAGTCTTTCTATACGCTATGCTATTATCTGTTTTTACGGCTCTGCTCCTATCCTACTTCCGTAGCAATGTATTCCTATTTACTATCGGCATATTCACTTTATATCTCATAGGCACAGGAAGCAGGTATATTCAACTTAAGGCTACAGGTAGTTTATCTGATAAGCCCAAAATGGTAGACTGGGCACTTTCAGGTTTGATGCTTGTATCAGGCATAGCTCTAGTAGTTTTGGGTATTAGCTCAATAGTTAGAGGCAATATGATAGGGTTAGTGTTAGTGGTCTTAGGGTCGATAGGTATGTCCGGTGTATGGCAGGATCTACGCTACTACCGCGGGCTACAAAAAGAAAAATGTATTGGCTCTCTGTGCACATCAGCCGCATAGTAGGAGGATTTATCGCAGCTACTACTGCATTTTTGGTTAATAGTACACAGCACTTACCTGCTATTCCTTCCTTTATCTATTGGCTGCTACCTACCGCTATTTTGGTGCCACTCATTATTAAATGGCAACGGAAGTATATACCAAAGAATAAATAAATTAAGATTACTGCACTTTACAAGCTACCAACTATAAAAGAAACCATACTAGGAACTACCCTATAAAAGTCAATCGCTTTCCCAGCCCCATTTTGGCACTCTCAGCTAGCGTATCCAACTCCAATGCTCTGTTTATCTCGGGAATATCTGCGATTTCAGCATTGTACCTCAGCCAATAAATACGAGCCATCGTAAATTCTTCTTGTACACGTTTCACGAGCTTAAGATCGTCTCCTTCACGTACTTTTCCTTGTTCTAATACGCGCACATATACTCCGCAATGTGGCTGATTGATGAATGATTTGAGTACCGCTTGCGTGCCAAATCGGATTCCAAGTTTGTAACAAGGTTCGCGAGGTTCAGATACTTCTACTAGGGCCTCTCCTACTTGATACTGATCTCCTATGAATATCTCCCTTTCATCAAGTCCTTCCACAGTGAGGTTTTCGCCAAACATTCCGAGACTCCATTCCGAATCAGGGAACTTGAGCTTCCATGCGTCATAGATATCCGCTGTAAAAAGATAGCACGCTTTATCTACTCCTCCGTGGTACTTACGGTCCACTACCGCATCCTTATCTATGTCCGTTTCACCTAAGTACACTCCGCCTTGTACAGGTCTTTTAAAAATTCCTGTTTGCTCTTCTTTCCCATTCCAAGTTACTGTTTTGGGTGCGGATATATTGGTAGATATTACGTTCACTAAGGTCTCAAAAATAACAGAAAACTACGGATACATAATTTCCCAACATTTTAAGTAGTATTATTGTTGTACCTACATCTAATTCCAAATATGCCAGAAGAAAACAAACGCCGAAAATTCATTAAGAACGCTCTACTTACCGTGGTAGGTGGCACTATACTTGGAAAATCAGCTTCTGTACTTGCTAGTGAAGAAGACGAGGAAAAGCCAAATCCGATACTGAAAGTAAAGCCGCTTGGGTTTCAGTGGGATACACAAGATCCTTTTCTCTTTTGTGTGCACCATGAAGACGCCTACCCTGAAGGAAATGCCCAGCTAGGACCAGACAAGTCTTTATTAAATGGGCGCAATATGGGCAATGATTTTCATATGAAGGATGGTTTTAGAATGTATCATGGGGAGACAGTACCCGGTTTCCCAGGGCACCCGCATCGTGGTTTTGAGACCGTAACGGTGGTGCGCAAAGGAATGGTAGATCACTCCGACTCCATGGGAGCTTCTGGCAGATATGGTGACGGTGACGTACAGTGGATGACCAGTGGAAAAGGCGTGCAACACGCAGAGATGTTTCCGCTCGTGAAGCAAGAAGAGAAAAACCCAATGGAGCTTTTTCAGATATGGCTAAACCTACCCAAAGCACACAAAATGGTAGAACCGCATTTTAAAATGCTGTGGAACGAGCAAATACCAAAAATATCTCACACAGACACCAATGGTAAAATCTGCAAAATAGAACTAATAGCGGGAAAACTGGAAGACCAAAATGCTCCTACTCCACCGCCAGATTCTTGGGCAGCCAAGAGTGATAACGAAGTAGCTATATGGAACATTCATATGGACGCAAGTGGCACATTCACATTACCAAAAGCAAGTCCAGGAGTCAATCGCAGTGTTTATTTCTACGCTGGGGATATACTCGAACTCAATGGTAATATCCTTAAACACTATCACTCAGCGGATGTATTGGCTTCGGAGGAGATTACGATTACCGCAGGCACTACACCTTGTAAAATTCTTGTTTTACAAGGAAAACCAATAGCAGAACCAGTGGTACAGCATGGCCCTTTTGTAATGAATACCATAGAGGAGATTCGGGAAACCTACTCGGAGTTCCAACGTACTCGATTTGGTGGATGGCCATGGCCTACGTACGACAATGTACACGATGCCTCAAAAGGTCGTTTCGCTAAACACGCTGATGGACGCTTGGAGGATATGGGATAAGTACTAGAATACGTATAACAGCCATAGTCGGACAGTGTATGCTCCATACCCTATATAAAACTTAGTCATTCTGCCATTTTCCTACACTCAATTAAAAACTTTTTTAAAATAGTTGGTTTTTGATTTATGTCACACAATTAAAAATAATAACTTCGTTTACCAAAATGAAGTTATCAGACCGAATAAACCGTGTAGAGGAGTCACTTACCATAGGAATGGCGAAGAAAGCTCGGGAGCTTAAAGCTCAAGGAAAGGATGTAATTAGCCTAAGCCTTGGAGAGCCTGATTTTGACACCCCACAGCACATCAAAGATGCTGCTATACAAGCTATAAATGAAGGGAAAACCAACTACACTCCTGTAAGCGGGATACCTGAACTAAAACAAGCCATTTGTGCCAAGTACAAACGTGATTACAACTTGGATTATAGCCCAAGTGAAGTTATGGTTAGTACAGGAGCTAAGCAATGCCTTATGAATGTAATGCAATGTATCGTGCAGCAAGGTGATGAAGTACTTATACCGCTCCCGTACTGGGTAAGCTATTCAGCTATGGTGGAATATAGTGGTGGAACTTGTGTTTATATCCCGTCAAAATTTGAAGAAGGATTTGCGATAGACCTAGAAGTGCTAGAGCAAAGTATAACACCAAAAACGAAAGCCATCATTTTCTCTAGCCCTAATAATCCTGCAGGAAGTATGATGAGCCAAGAGCAGCTTCAAAAAATAGCCGCTATCGTAAAACGAAATCCGCAGATCACTGTGATCAGCGACGAGATTTATGAGCACTTGGTTTTTGAAGAAAGCCACCAAAGTATCTCTCAGTTTACAGAAATAAAAAATCAACTGGTTATAATCAATGGCGTATCTAAAGGATTTGCTATGACTGGATGGCGTGTAGGCTATATGGCCGGACCCGCAGAACTTGTAGAAGCTTGTGACGTACTTCAAGGACAATTCACCTCAGGAACTAACAGTGTTGCTCAGTGGGCTTCTGTGACTGCCCTCAACAGTGATATGCAACCAACCTATGAAATGGTCAAGGTATATAAGACACGGAGAGATTTGATGGTGGAACTACTGAGTCCGATAAATGGTTTAGAAGTAGATACACCGAAAGGAGCCTATTACTTGTTCCCTCGTGTATCTTCATTTTACGGCAAAACGATAAATGGCTACACCATCAATGACAGTCTTGACTTCTGTAACTATATCTTAGAAGAAGCTCTGGTAAGCTTAGTACCAGGAATCGCATTCGGAATGGATGACCATATTCGTATCAGCTATGCGAGCAGCGAAAAAGAATTGCGTGAAGCAGCAAGTAGAATAGTAAAAGCACTTACCTAAATGATTATAGACCAACTCTTTAAGCAATTTAATAAAACCAAAGTACTGGTCCTCGGTGATGTGATGATAGATGCGTATTTCTACGGATCAGTATCACGCATAAGTCCTGAAGCACCCGTACCTATTGTCAATCTGAAGCGAAAAGAGCAACGACTAGGTGGAGCGGCTAACGTAGCCTTAAACCTAAAATCCCTGGGAGCAGAACCCATAATCTGTAGTATAAAAGGAAACGATGCTGACGGTGCTGCACTTAAAGCACTGTGCAAGCAAAATGGCTTAGTAGTAGATGCACTTATCAATGACTATAACCGCCAAACGACAGTAAAAACACGGGTGATAGGTAATAATCACCAGCTACTTCGCATAGATGAAGAAGAAACTAAAGATATAGATGCATCTATAGAAGACCTCGTATACGAAGCCGTTAAGAGCCTTATTTCTGAAATAGATGTACTAATCTTTCAAGATTACAATAAAGGATTACTAACCTCTGGCCTGATACACCGCGTTATCTCCCTTTGTCAGCAGCACAATGTGCCGATGGTGGTGGATCCAAAGTTTACTAATTTCTTTGAATACCAAGGAGTTACACTCTTTAAGCCAAATAAAAAAGAGCTACTTCAAGCAGAGAATATAAGCGAAGTACTCAGTGTAGCTGAAGTAAAAGCAGTCGCAGAAGAAGTGCGTATCAAGCTAAAAGCAGCTAAAGTAATGACGACTTTGTCTGAAGATGGAGTGATTATACTTAGCGATGAGGGAGTCATTCATCTACCGGCACATTCGCGTAAAATTGTAGATGTAAGTGGCGCAGGAGATTCCGTATTATCTGTCGCGGCTCTTTGTGTAGCTGCTGGCGTATCAGACGAGCTTACTGCTGCACTTTCAAATCTTGCGGGAGGGATAGTCTGCGAACAAATAGGCGTAGTACCTATCGATAAGGACTTACTCCTTGGCGAGGCCATGGAACTCAATGTAGCGAGTGGGTATTAAGCGCCTCAACTACTCCAATAAATCCGGTCTTCTTTCTTCGGTAATTTTTAGTGCTTGATTTTCTCTCCACTCTGCGATTTTAGCAAAGTGTCCGCTTTGGAGCACTTCTGGAACTTTTAAGCCCTTGTAATCTGCTGGTCGAGTGTATACCGGAGGAGCAAGGAGTCCATCTTGGAAAGAGTCTGTTAACGCACTCTCTTCGTCAGAGATAACTCCAGGTATCAATCTACAGATACTATCTGCTACCACCACAGCCGCTAGTTCACCACCGCTGAGTACATAGTCTCCTATGCTAATTTCCTTGGTGATAATTTCATCGCGTATGCGCTGGTCAATGCCTTTGTAGTGACCGCAGAGTATAATTATATTTTGCTTGAGTGAGAGCTGGTTTGCCATGCCTTGATTATATACCTCACCATCTGGACACATGTAGATAATCTCGTCGTAGTCTCTTTCTGATTTCAGCGCATTAATACAGTCAAATACAGGCTCACAGCGAATAACCATGCCTGCTCCTCCTCCATATACGGTATCATCTACTTGCTTGTATTTACCCAAGCCATATTGCTTGAGATCATGCAGCACTATTTCTACGATACCCTTGTCTTTAGC
>ENA-OUOG01005604-OUOG01005604.1-marine-metagenome-genome-assembly--contig:-NODE-5604-length-10039-cov-3.158803_pt1 | contig 10039 bp, 5 predicted proteins | sample MGYA00248635_ERZ508505 | MGnify/ENA primary metagenome ERZ508505 (study PRJEB26176, sample SAMN06267871) | marine metagenome | isolation source: Saanich Inlet, British Columbia, Canada | place: Pacific...
CGAGATCACACGCAATGTTATTCCGCAGTAAACCAAAGATAGAGAATAAGCGTTGAATACCGATTAGGGATTCAGCCATGGATTTTTCTTCGAGATAAGATACTTTTTTTTCTCCTTTTTTTCTGTTTTCAGAGGAACTTGTATAATTTTATTTAATATGATATTTTTAAGATATCGTATCACTTATTATATTTTTATTTATTATAAATTTAATCAAAAAAAATTCCCTAAAATAAAATTTATTTTAGGGAATAATGCCGTGGAGCAGAGGGGAGTGAAATCGAACTATTTTGAGGAAGATTTTTTAGAATTATTAATTGAATCTACATAAAAAACCATAATTTTAGTACTTGATTTCATCCTCTATATTAAAGGCCTAACTGTTTAAGAACTAATGATACATTTTTTCGGATATTTTAAAGATACCAACCATATTGGAATTAGTTCTGTAGGTTTTGAAAAGGCAGCTATATTTTTAAGAAATAGAGATTTTAGAGTTGTTGAACTTATAGGATTAAAGGATAATAAAGAAGTAAATCTACTTTATGAAGATGAGGAGCCTCTTTGGATAACAAAAGATCACTACCTGGAGATATCTTCTTTACTTTCAAATAACGATCATACACTATTTACTCATGTTAAAATAGAATTGGCTGACGGTGGAGTTATCAATTACAGTGCAGCTTCACTATATGTTAAATTTCCGGATGGAGAAGATATTAAATCAAAAACTATAAAGTTATTGGAAACTATGGGATATTATGCTGGTGAAAAGATTTTTGATTTTTGTTCTGAAAATCCAGATATGCATTTGTTAGAATTTGTCTTGGGAATGGAGCCTGAGGACATTACTGATGAATTTGAAAGAATGAAATCTCATACAGAGTACATTAATAACGAGGGTTATCTTGAAGATTAAGGTTTAATTTATTTTATAAAAATCGATATGTGATTCCTCAAATAAAACATCACATTGTTCACCTTCAATTTCTGGGCAATAACTTACTTTTAAACTTATATTAAATTCTATTCCTTTTTTTATTTTAACGTCAACGGTTCTGTCAAAAATGAAATTTGTAGGTACATTATTATAATTTCTATGGGTTTCTCTATACAGCTCGAAAGTCTTTTCAAATATAGGCTCTAGGAAGTTATGATCTTCGATAGAATGAATTTTATATGCCATTACAGTTTGTCCTCCAGGATATCCAAAACGATAATAGGTATTTAAATATTCTTTATCTTTTATTTTGATAAGTTTATAATTCACAACATTACCCCATTGACCCCCATAAATTGTGTCTGATAAGCTGCCTTTTTCTACGACTAAACTTCCGTAACAGTTTCTGCAATATTTGCTTTCAATTTCTTTGAAACTTACTTTAGATTCTTGCTGAGCACAAGCAAAAGATATACTGAAAAATAATATTATAATTAGATTGTAGACTTTCATTTTGTATTCATTTTTCTTAATTTTCATAAGTAAGTTATTATGATTTAACAATGTTTAGTATGTGGCGCGTTTCAATACACTATATACATTGTTGGCAGCTAACATTCCTTCCTTCTTTGAATTCCTTAGATTCCTTTATTTTTAAGTCTCGAATAATCACAACACCATCTGAACTTAATGTCATAATCCTTTTCTCATCTTCTGAAAATCCTACAAAAGTTACTTTCTTTCCTAAATTTTCTTTGATATTATCTCCGTGTCCTGTAAATGAGTCAATTATTTTGCCAGTTTCTGTAAATGAGATATGGACTGCATTTGATTCTTGATGTCCGTAACCACCTAAAGTTAATGGTTCATATCCTTGTTCAGATAAAGCTAAATATTTACCTGATGGGCTGAAACAAAGGAAATTCTTGCCTTTTATTTCATTCCATTTTTGATATTGATGGTAGATATTTGATTTTGAGTTATAAATATTTTTTCTCAATTCAATTTTATCTGTTTTAGACTCAAAAAGCTCTTCATCAATATTTATGAGATAGGTATCAGGAGTACTATCATAGGTTGCGAAATAACCTGTTTTTGAAAACCCACAAACCCATGACGCATAGCTTGGATATCTACTCAAATAAGAATCTGTAACCAGTAATTTATTGATTGATTCAACATAATTAAGCTTGAATAAATGTATCAGGCCTTTTGAAGATGGTTTACCTACATATCCAAAATACTTGTTGTCGTAACTGAACGCGGCATAGTTATAGTACGCCAAATCTTCGGGAAAGAGTATTTCAGTAGTAATGTCCGTTCCAACTATTCCTATTTCAGTAAATTTCTCAATTTTGACTACCGTTTGTGAAGTGATTTTGGAATGGTTATAAACGCCAAGTCGATTAAAACTAGATTTATTCTTTTTAAAAAAACTTCTCCTGTTCTTATCAACTCTGTCTTTTTCTCTCTCAAACTCTTGCTTTTTATCAGGTTTTATTGACAGAAAAACACTAGGGATATCCAAGTCCCTTCTCAATTTAGATACTTCTATAATGTTTATTTTATTGCCATTTAATTTGTTGAAATACCTTATTTTCAAAGCTAGTTGCGAATATAACTTGCCATCAGGGCTTAAAAATCTATAATAATGATAATTCGGAGGTGTAATATCTGAAAAGGTTAATGGGTCTAAAACCTTTACATTTCTTGTCCCATCTTCTTCAATAATTAGATTTCCTTCTTTGCTAAATGACAAAAAATTACCTGAAAAAAATCGGACTGTTTCATTCTTTTCAATATCGAACCATAGATATTTGTTATTGTCATCTTGAAGAACAAGAAATTGACCATTAGGAGAAAGGTATGATTCTTGGTATTTGTTTATGTCAAGTTTTATTTCTCTCTCTTGATACTTTTTTAACGATGTATTGTAAAGCGACAAGTAGATGTGATTTAACCTTTGAGATACTATTTTATTTAAATCTGGACTATGAGTTTCAATAGACCCTAAAAAAGAATCTTTTATTATGGCAGTTTTGGGATCTATAACAATATTATTTGAACTTAGTATATTTCCTTGATAAAACTTAAAGTCAGACGCATCTTTGTATAAGGAGTGTTGTGCTCTTTTCTCATCAAGCTGAATTTTCAATTTTCTTGACAAGTCAAATGCATTTAAATAATTGTGTACACTTGAATGCTTTTCTTTACCTGCAAACCACACAACTTCATGATGCTTTATAAACTCATCATTAAGTATTTTAACTTTTTCTAAAATTGGACGTTCAAAATTTGAGGTCTCAAAAACAGAATATAACTCTTCATACTTGACAAATAGGTATGAAGTACCATTTATTGTATAAAAACTAAAAGAGCATTCTGCAGAAAATACTTTTAAATTCTTACCTCTAAATACGTAATTTTTACTACCACCTTTGACAATCAAGCAATGATTATCATAATCAATAATTCTAAATGAATTTGTTGGCTCTATTTTTATCGTTGAAGTATGTTTTTCGAAATGTATTACTGAAAAGAGATAGTTTTGTGTAGTGCGCGGAGAGGCTAGCCATTCACCTTCACTTTTTCTGAGGGTCAAACCTATGAATTTTCGGACTAATTCTTTCTTTATGACGAAAAGCCCTTGAATACTAGGAAATACATGGTTTTGAATAATTATTTTTTCTTCCTTCACTTCATCATTAGGAAAAGAATGAGAGAAATATGCTCTATTTTGAGCAAATGAATCAACTATGGCAGTCTTAATTTTATTTGTATTTTCAGTTAAATCAGTAAACTGATTAGAGCCTTTGAATTCTGATCCCAGATGTAAAAAGTCTGAATCATTAAGAATAAGTTCATTTGAATAATTAATATTTAGTTCATAATTATCAAGCTGATTAATAAACTTTAAATGGGTCTCATCACGCAGTAAATTATTTCCAAATCTATCAATGGCATTATCTGACGTCTTGGCAATTTCAATGGATTTATTCACGCTCTGAGTATCAGTGAAAATAATCTTTTTATCCTGGTTGATTGAGATTCTCCCTTGTTTTTCATCATATTCATAATCTCTTGCGTTTTCAAATTTTCTAATTTCTTTAAAGACAACACCTAGTTTACTTATTAACTCAAAACAGTGTATGCTTTGGGTTGATTTTTTAAATAACCACGCATTGTTTTTTTTTGGTGAAATTTCAATAGTTTGATAATCATTCATTAGTTCTCCAATAATCGAGAATGAATTTGTATTGTACACGCCAAGGTTATTAATACCAGTAGACTTTGTTCCTAAATCTGTTGTGAACAGAAAATTGTTTTCATCTATTTGATGAATTTCGGTTGGACTATAATGATTTTCGGTTAGCAAAACATTCTTTACTTCATCATAAAGTAAAAGCCTATCCTTCATAAGGAAAAATGAATATTGAGAGTCATTAAAAACAAAAGCTTTTTTGAATTCGCTTGAACCAAGGCGAAATGCGTCTTTTATACTTACAACTTGTTCATACAATTCACCTTTATAATCGCATTTTGCTGTATAGATTCCTGGTTTTTCAAGCTTTTGTAGTAATACTGTGCTTCCTTGAGATGTTAAAATTTCCTTTAAACGATATCCCTTATAAAATATCTCAATCTTGAGATCCTCTTTAGTTGTCAAAATTTGGAATTGACTGTTTTTGTAGCCAATGCTTGGGAAGATGCTAAAAGGTCTTTCTATCATAGTACTATACGTTCATCCATTGCTTTTAGGGCTTTTAAGTAAACTCGGATTATAAGAGGTCGTTTCGGTTTCGCTTAAAATAATCAAAAGAAGGCGATGCGCTGTATATTGAAGCTAGTCTCTGTGTCATTTTGCCCTTCTTCATGACAGGTCTAATTTAATCAATTAATTACCTGCCCTATAAATCAGGATGTCTGCCTTCTTAAAGAAATGTAAAGAATTTGTGGTTTGTTGCGACGCGTTTCGTAATTTCCAAATGATGTAATTTGAAAAGTTCTATTTATGTAATTGGCTTTTGATGATTGCTGTTCTTGCAAAATTTTAGTTAAATACTGCTCTTTTGGCGAGGCGATAAGTCCAATTGGGCAAAAAAAACAATTATTTTAACGCTCAATGAATCAACTAGACCTCTTTCAGACACGAGAATTACCAGGTGCGAAAAAAATAATTCAAAATGGCGAATATCGCTTTTGGCCATCCTTGTTTACCCCGCAAGAATCCAAAGCCATGTTGGAAGCATTGAATAATCGCATTGATTGGAAGCAAGAAAATATGCAGATGTATGGGAAAGAGATTAAGTTTCCTAGACTTACTGCTTGGTATGGAAATCAGGATAAGCCATACAGTTTTTCGGGTATTACCCTTCAACCTCATCCTTGGACATCTGAGTTGCTAGAAATAAAAAAAGTTATCGAACCACTGGCCGGAGTGCAATTCAATAGTGTCCTACTTAATTTATATCGAGATGGAAATGACTCTATTTCTTGGCATACGGATGCTGAAAAAGAATTGGGCTTGAACCCAGTTATTGCTTCAGTAAATTTTGGGGATTCACGGACTTTTCAACTTCGTCATAAATACACTAAAGAGCGTATAGATATTGAATTAGGTAATGGTAGCCTCTTGTTAATGGAGGGGGAGTTACAGCACTATTGGCAACATCAAGTGCCAAAAACAAAGAAAAATAAATCACCTCGAATTAATTTGACTTTCCGCTTAATTAAATAGATGCAAAAGGAGTACCTGACATCACTTGAGGAATTACCTATTCCTAGTTTTAAGGAAATAAGGAATATATCTGTTCAGTACTTAATGTCCAATTTTTCTGAATCGGAAAGACTAGAGTTAATATGTGAGCTGGAGCGTGGTAAAGCTTTATTAAACACTCATGACCAACTTTGCCAATACCTATACTCTTATGGGAAAATGCATGAAGCAAAGTTAGAAGATGCGTTGAATAATGTTTCTTCGGATTTTTGGAAATGTGATTTTGAAGTAGTGGATTGGGGCTGTGGCCAAGCAATTGGTACTCTTAAAGTCCTAGATTTATTGCGTACAAAGTCACTTTTGGACAATGTGAAGCGAGTAATTCTCATTGAGCCGGGTACATTGGCCATTGAAAGAGCACGAGCACATGTCCGAACAGCTATGCCTTCTTCCTGTGAGTTGAAAATGTTTAATCGTTTTTTTGAAGATCTTGATTATAAAGATGTTATGTCAAAAGATGGTCTTCCTAGATTACACTTGTTTTCAAATATTTTAGATGTTGAGGCAATTAACTTGAAGCATTTGGCTTCTCTGTTGGATAAAAGCGTGTCAAATGAGGACCATATTTTATCCGTTGGACCTATCTATAGTAGCTCTCATCGTTTGCAAGCGTTCAAAGACTATTTTGATCCTTCTAAGGTCACTCGTCTTTATGAAGCTGAACGAGCAGGCTTTAAAGGAAAAAAATGGACATATAAAGCTCTAGTATGGAGTTTGAACTCTAATTACAGAGAGCACTTAAGGAATATAGAGAACTATCCGACTGTATACTATAGAGCCGCATATGTAACAGATTTGGTGTTCAATACTAAGGCGAAGGATGTTATACAAAAAGTAGGTCTTCAAAATTTTGCTGTAACCGCCCCGTATGACCTCGGTGCATTTGTTTATCGAGATTTAGATTCATTTTTGACGGTACTACATAATTTAATAGTCAGGGGAACGCCGACTAAGGCAAGTCCTTTCCTAGAGAGAACCTTAGTCGAGAAGCTGAAATTAAGCAGGGAATTAAAAAATAACGCATCGATATCTTTCGATTGGTCAAATGCCAATCAAAAGGTTGAACTAGTAAAGCTTATTGAAGCTTTAAATAAAAATCCTGAGAGAGATTTTAAAGATGAAGAGCTCGCAAAGAAATATATTCAGTTAGTCTATAGTCCTATAGCTGTTGCCAGATTTCATAAAGTATTAATAGAAGCCTTGCTGACCCAAAAGCTTAAGTTAAATCAGAAGAAATGGAAGATTTTAGTTGAAGAGAAAGATGTTCCATTTGCAGCTATGGCTCTGGAAGATTTTAAAGAGCTTTTCAACAATCTAAATGGATTATTTTCTGAGAGTAGTAAGTATACCTTGCCTTCCATAAGCCTTACTATCATAAGTAACAATAAGTTCTCTAATTCGCAATTGCATCTAAATTATGCAGACGTAGCTAATAAGGGTTCCTCACAGAAAGTCACTTATGATTTGGTTGTGACTCAGTCCGTTTTTAAAATGGAATCCGAGGAAATGGATGATTTCAATGATTACAAGGTCTTTGGTGAAGCGTACTACCACATCAGAAGCACCACAAACCTAAGAGTTCCGAGATATATTTACACAACTGATTTAATAGAATACAGCTCTATTGGGGAAAAAACTACCGATGGCAACTTCAAGGCAGAATCAGGGATTGTACTTAGTCTTGAATACTTTTTACAAGTTTTGTTTAGGAAAAGTGCTTATCGTCCTGGTCAATTACCAATCTTAAATAGAGCATTACGTCGACTACCGGTAATAGGACTTCTGCCTACGGGTGGAGGTAAGTCCTTGACCTATCAAATTGCTGCCTTATTACAGCCTGGGTTAACAATGGTAATTGATCCTTTGAAGTCCTTAATGAAGGACCAATATGAAGGTTTATTGAAAGCAGGAATTGATTCAACGGTCTATATCAATTCAAGTTTAAGTGTAAGTGAAAAGCGAGAAAATGAACTTTTATTAGAAACCTCTCAAGCTTTATTTACATTCTTGTCACCAGAAAGATTAGGTATGGCTAATTTCCGAGAGCGCCTCGAATCGATGTATGATCGTGATGCATATTTTTCATATGGCGTCATTGATGAGGTTCATTGTGTTTCAGAATGGGGACATGATTTCAGGTTCAATTATCTTCATTTGGGTAGAAACTTATACCATTATGTAAAGGCCAAGAATGGTGTTATTTCGCTATTTGGTCTTACAGCAACAGCCAGTTTTGATGTCCTCGCGGATGTGGAACGAGAATTATCTGCCAATGGAGCCTTTAAGCTAGATGTTGATACAATTGTTCGTTTTGAGAATACAAACCGCTTAGAGTTACAGTATCGGGTTGAGCGTGTGCCGATTAAATTTAAAAAGAGTTCAAGGTTCTCGGGAAGATACCGTTTAGCGTCACACTTACCTGGTCCTGTTAATGTTGAAAAACCATTTAGTGCATACGACTCTAAGAAGAGTTACTTAAGCGAATTCTTGTTTAGTCTCCCGGAGAAAATCAACGATTTACAAACCAAGTCTGCCAAGAATCTTAATATTCACCGTTTTTTTGAGCGTCAAAACTTGAAGCTTGAAGATGTCCAAGACAGATTAGACGTGCAAATTGATGAGGATTTCTTAGGTCCAAAGCAAGAATATAATCAAGCAGCTATAGTTTTCTGTCCCCATGTTAAAACCACAGGGGTGTCTGTTAAACAAAACCAAGCGCTGCTGAGGGATAAAGGGATTCAAGATTTAACATCTTACAGCGGAGAAGACAAAGATCAAGTTGCAGATTCAAATCTGGTTATGTTCAGAGAGAACAAAAGTCCTTTAATGATTGCAACTAAAGCATTTGGGATGGGTATTGATAAGCCTAATGTTCGTTACACAATAAACATGAACTACTCTAGTTCTCTTGAGGCCTTTGTTCAGGAGTCTGGAAGGGCTGGACGTGATCAAAAGCTAGCTCTATCCACGATACTTTTTTCAGATTACAAGATTGCTCAAATAAGCAGAGACTATCCCGATAAAAAAGACCCCATAGAATTTTTATTTGATCACTGGTTTATTGAAACCGATTTAATTGAAATACTTGATTATTACAACTTCGAAGGATATGAAGATTATTTAGTCAGGGCGGACCCAACTAAGGATGTTGTTAAGTTGAGTTGTCCGGTCAATTCAGATATGTTTGAGTCAAGAAAATGTGCTGAGAATTGTTCTGAATTCAAAGATTGTACATTAAGAAAAACTAATTCTGAGTCGAGGCGCTGGATGCTAGAAGGTCAACTTTACGACCTATTAAATAGGCAAGGTCTAAGAATTTCGAAGAAGGATCTTAAATACTTGAGCCCCGACTACAATACTAATATGTATTTCTATTCTAGTTCCTTCAAAGGGGATTATATAGAGAAATCTTACATGCACCGCTTGTTGAATAAAGTTCCAGTGATATTTGAAAATGAAAGAGAATCTAAAAGAGGATTTCTAGATCATTTGATAGGGCTACCAGAGGGGGCTACTGTCAAGGCTCGTCTTTCGTATATGCGGGATGAAAAAATCCCTAAAGAAAAAAAGTTTAGCACCGAAATAAATGGTGAAAGCGACTTGAGTAAAGCGATTTATAGGCTAACCTGTATTGGTTTAATTGATGATTTTACACAGGATTATAGTAGGGATATTTTCATCATTGGTTTAAAGAGAAAAGCTAAGGGATGTTACTACGAAGGACTAGAGTATTTTCTTAAGCGATACTTTACTGCTGATAGAGCTGCAAAGCAGATTGATTATGTTAAAAAAATAGAGATTAAATCAGTTGAAAAAGATTCCATAAAGTATGAGATTTATCAGTGTCTGAATTTTTTAATTCAGTTTACATACGAGAAAATTTCTGAAAAGCGTAAAAGAGCCATAGACGACATAAGAAATTTTTGTTTGATTGGACTTGAGAATCCGAATTGGGTAGAGGCCAATGAAGAACTGAAAGACTACATTTATTTTTATTTTAACTCGAAGTATGCTCGTAGAGATCACATTGCACCGAATGGTGAGCCTTTTTCTTTGGTCATGGATACAGAAGAAGGGAAGTATTCTGATATTTCAATAGTGTCGAAATACCTTAGGGTTATTGACGACACAGATGCTGCGGTAGAGTCTGAAACACCATTAGATAACGTCAAACATTTGAGAGGTGCCATAAAGCTGATAGCTCGATCATTAACTGATAAAAATCCAACTATAGATTTACTACAAGCATTTTGCTTAGCATATCTAGATCCTATGGATAATCAAAAACTAATTAGTCAATTAGAGTCTAGTTATATAGAGGG
>ENA-OUOG01005605-OUOG01005605.1-marine-metagenome-genome-assembly--contig:-NODE-5605-length-10037-cov-5.777510_pt1 | contig 10037 bp, 8 predicted proteins | sample MGYA00248635_ERZ508505 | MGnify/ENA primary metagenome ERZ508505 (study PRJEB26176, sample SAMN06267871) | marine metagenome | isolation source: Saanich Inlet, British Columbia, Canada | place: Pacific...
CGCCGAGGGCCTTCTTGCAGTCCATCATGCCGGCGCCGGTCTTGTCGCGGATCTCCTTGACCTGCTTGGCGGAGATGCCGCCGGCGGCCGCGGCGGGCTTGGCAGCCTCCTCCTTCTTGGGCTCCTCCTTGGCAGCCTCGGCGGGGGCGGCGGCGGCCTGCGAGATTTCGCGGGCGGGGGAAGGTCGAGTCGACGCGTTCGGGGCGGCGGGTCAGAAGACGCGAAAGAAAAGCAAAGCGCCTTCGTCGCGATCGGACTTCGTCGTAAGAAACGTGTTATTCTTCAACCTAGGGCGAGAAGCTCGTGAGCTCCGCCCTAGGCCGAAGAACCTTCGGGATCGGCGGAGGCGCTCGCGTCGTCACTCACCTCGGCGACGGGCTCCGCGGCGGCGGGCTCGGCGGCGGCGGGCTCCTCCGCCGCCGCCTCGGGCTCGGCGGGGGCTTCCGCCTTGGCCTTCTCCAGCTGGTCAAACCCGGGGAACTGCGCGGGGGTCACGCCCTTGGTCTTGAACGCCACCTCCATGACGCCGGCGGACGCCTCCACCTGGATCCCCTGCACCATCTCCTTCAGGTCCATCTTCTCCTTCATGGAGAGCTTCACCTTGGCGCCGTCCACGCCGAGGATGCGCACGTTCACGGTCGCGCCGACGGTGACGAAATCGGAAACCTCGATGTTGTAGTCGTCGGACATCTCCGTGACGTGCACGAGGCCCTCGATGCCGTCCTGGATCTCCACGAACGCGCCGAAGGGCTGGATGGACTTCACGACGCCCTCGATCTGCTGGCCCTTCTTCACCGACTTGAGCTTGGACATCGCCGCCTCCGCCGCCTTCTTCTGCTCCTTGCGCTCCTGGAACTTCGCCTCGCGCGCCGCCTCCTTGGCCGCGATCGCCTCCATCTCCTCCGCGGAGGGGGGGGGCTTCATCGTGAGCGAGATGCGACCCTTCGCCTCGTCGATGGACTTGATCCAGACCGTCACGTCCTGCTCCTCCTTCACCACGTCCGACACGTTCTCCACGAAACCGTTGGTGAGCTCGGAGATGTGCACGAGACCGTCGTTCTTCGCGCCGAAATCGACGAAGCACCCGTACTCCTGGACGCGTTTCTGTTGTTTTTTTGAGTGAAAAGAAAAGGACAGTGAGGACACGAGGCGTCTGGTCAGCGGTCCACCCGGTTCGAGACACTCCGGTCGGCCGAAAAAACGCAACGGCGCGGCGCGAAAAAAAACGACTCGAGAAATGATCACCACCAAAACCCTCCATTGATGGGTTTCACGCGTCGATGCCGCTCGCCGATCGTCTCCACAAAAAACGCCGGCGTGGGTCCCGTCCCGTCGGGAACGCGCTACGACGGAGCCGACGCGGTTTGTTTTCGACAATAGGGACGGGCGGTGGCGATCGTTACGTGCGTCGAGATGCTTAGATGACGTACCACTTTGCCGGTGAAGGAGGCGCCGACGACCACCTCTTCGGGCTTGACGGTGATGTTCTTCTTCGCGAACTTGCGCTTCGGCTTCTCGTTCGTGGTTTCGGGCTCCGTCACGGCGGCGACGACGACCGAGCGGCGGGCCTTGACAGCCTTGCCGGGCTTGGCGCCGAAGCGGGCCTGCGCGGTGATGGCGACGGGAAAGGGGAGCGGTCAGACGGGGCGGCGAGCGAGTCGAGTCGGTGCGGGCGCGGCGTTTCCGGCGGCCGACGCCGGTACGTGGCGACGAATCCACTTAGCGCATATCCACTGACGAGCCGAATCAACGTCGCGGCGCCTCATCGGTCGCGGGGCGGGCTCCGCGTGCGTACCTGGACGGCCGGGGCCACGGCGGCCATGGCAGACATGGCGGACATGTTTACGAGAACGAAAGACGGAGCGGACGGTGCACGCGCGCGTCGGGTAATGCCCGCCGTGTGCCGGACGCCGAAAAGCGCTTTTCCTGCGTGGCCGCCGACGCGCGAGAGTTATCGACAACCTCCGGCTGAAAAAGGAGGAACGAAAGCGAGCGGCGCTGATTTCGGCCGAATGCTTCGCGTGTGTACGGTTTGGAACGTATACGTAGTCTGAAATAAAAGAAAAGTATGGCATTTTTTGCAGACTGCTGCCAGTCGACCCACATGCGCGACGTGGCGTTTTCTCCGGCTGTTTGCGACTCGGCTGTTTGCGACTCGCGCTTGTGTGCTTTTCGACGCTCCGCCATGTCAGCGTCCGAGCGTGGATGCGTGGTGGCGTCGTCGACGGAACACGGCGTCGCGATTGTTATCTCGGGGGGCTCGACCGTCGCTCTCACAACCTCCCCCTGCGACCATGGTGCAGATGTTGGCTCGCGCGGTGCGCGACATGAACCCCCTCGGCGACCAGCTGGAAGAGATGCGCGGCGCGGCGCGGCGCGCGATCGGCCGCGCGGCGAACGCGGTCGTCACCCACCTCGAGGAGAGCAAGGATCGCGTCGCCCCGGCCCCCGCATCCCTGTCCTTGTCTCGCGCGTACTCGCCGCTGCGCCACGGCCGCTTCGCGGCGATGATCCCCGGGGACTCCGCGGTGGAGACGGTCATCACGAGCGGTCTGTTCTCGACGCTCAACATCTACAACACGCTCCTCATCGGCCGGCTGATCCTCACCTGGTGCGTCGCGTTCGGAGCCGAGGCGCGACTGGAAAACCGACCATCGCGGACTCATTCTAAAACGACGACCAACTCCCGAACCCAAACGCGCGCCACGAGCGCTCACCGATTTTTCGCTCACCCGCACGCATCCACATCTTCTCCATTTGTAGGTTCCCGAACCCCCCCCGGCAGATCGTGTACCCGCTCGCGACTCTGTGCGACCCGTACCTGAACCTGTTCCGCGGCATCATCCCCCCTATCGGGGGCACCATCGACCTGTCGCCCATCCTCGCGTTCACCGTGCTCAACGTCTTCACCAACACCGCCGCCGCGCTGCCGTGCGAGATGAACGAGGACGGCACCGTGAAGGCGCCGGAGCCTAAGCGGAGCCCGGGCGCGATGCTCCGCGAACGCTTCGCCAAGCAGAGGGCCGCCAGGGCGGAGAAGGACGCGAAGAAGAACTGACGCTATCAATATCGCCTTTTTCGACGGAGGAAAGGAGAGAAGCCGCGCGACGAACGTCGACGAAACGACGATGGAAGTAGTCTATTCGCGCGTCGATGTACTCGATACGTATTATGAACACACAACACTACATGGCGATGTGTTCGGCGATGAAGCGCGCCATCTTGCGCCCCCCCGCGGCGCTCGGCTCGACCCTCTGCTCGTAGTCGCGCGAGTCCCGCGAATCGAGCGCCTCGAACAGAGGCACCGCCACAACGGGCACGCCCGGCACGGTGATGCGCGACGTGGCGTGTACATGAACAGCTCGGATCAACGCGCGCGTGTGTCGCGGGTCTTGGTCGTACCCCAGCGCGCGAAGCGCCGGGTCCGCCCACGAAGCGCCCGAGCCGGAGACAGACTCGTCGCCGGTTGTCGCCGGATGTTTTTCGCGAGGGTAGTATATGGTGCAGACCAGTACCTTTTTTGGTTTCGTGCGACTGCACAGCCTGCGGACGTAGTTCTGCACGCGGTTCCCGAACAGATCCACCGCGTACCCGAACCCGCACGGACACCCGCAGACGCCGACGACACACCCCGGCGCGCCGCAGCACGCGCGGCCGCAGTCGCAGTTTTTCGCGCCGCTCCCCGGAAGCGCGTACAGGTTGGGGGGACACGCGAACGGCGGCTTTTGTGGAAAACGGAGATCTTCGCTCTTTCGCTCGGAAGCTTCAGCTTCCCGGTTCGAGTCCCCTTCGAGGCACCACAACGGCGTGCATCGCGTGAGTATGCCCATGTGTATCGCCGTGCACGCCGTCGGCGCTAAAGCCACGTCGTTCCCGCCGACGGAAACGACGAGCACGTCGTTTTTTTCGATGTTGTCCCTGATGAACGCATCTTGCGGCAGGAGTTTACCGAACGCGCGGTCGTCCAGCGCGGTGGCCTCGACCGCGGCGTTCAAGCACGCGCGCCTCGGCTCGAAATTCGGGTCGTTCATCCAGTAACACACGTCCTTCTTCATCACCTGCGGCCGCAACACCTCCTCGTACCCGTTCCGCGCGGCGGACCACTCGTCGAACCAGAACTTGTTGTCCAGCGACGAGTCCCCGGCGAAGAACACGACGCTGTCGTGCTTCTCCCGAAGCTTCCTCAGCGCGATGCCCAGGTGCCGCACGTCGTGGCCGTGGTACGGGGCGTAGTACGACGTGATGGTCGCCTCGCCCCGCGCATCCTCCAGGACGCTCGGACCCATGGAGGCGCCGGAAGCTCACGCGGGCGCCATCGAGAATGATGGTGACGAGGATGCGAGACATGAAGAAAAAGTTTTTTCGCGAGGCGTAAAACGTGAACATCTTGATGACGTTTGACCGTCTCGACGAAAGCCGCGTTCTTCACCGGCGGTGCACTACAGTCACAATGGTTCTTCATTCGTCACAAAACGCTCTTTATCTATTCGTCCCCCGTTCGCTTCGGGAAGTCGCGCCTGGCGGGTTCGTAATCGTCGAACCATTTATGCGCGCACGCGTCGCGCGCGCTGATGCGTTCGTGTGGCGCGTATCGCAGGAGTCGTTTAAGCAGATCGACGCCGTCGGGATCGAGCGCCGGCGTGATGTCTTTCCACTCTTTCGCGCGCCACTTCGGGAACTGCGCTTTGTAATCCGGCAACGTCGTGACGGACGGCCACGTGTCGTCGTCCGGCGTTCCCAACACGCGGAAGATGCGAAACAGCTGGTCGATCTCCGAGTCGCCGGGAAATAACGGCGCTTGGTTGATCATCTCGGCGAAGATGCATCCGATGCTCCACGCGTCGACGGGCGTGGAGTAGTGCCTCGCACCGAGTAAAATCTCGGGCGAGCGGTACCATAAAGTCACCACCTCGTGCGTGTACGCTCGGACGGGAATCCCGAACGCGCGCGCTAACCCGAAATCCGCCAACTTCAACGCGTTTGTTTTCTGATCCACCAAAAGGTTTTGCGGTTTCAAGTCGCGGTGCAAAACGCGGTGCGAGTGGCAATACGCGATCCCCGCGCACATCTGGTACACGAAACCCTTCACCGCGCGTCGGTCGTTGCCGATGTGCGGGTGCGTGTCTAAGTGCTTTTTCAAGTCCACATCTAAAAACTCAAACACCAAGTACAGCTTCTTGTCCTGGTGAATCACGTCCATCAGGCTGCGGAGGCGGAGTTTAATAAAGTGTCAGCGCGTTTTCACTTCAGCGACGCGAAAAAAAAGATGATGATGATGGATGCGTGTGTCGACGACGACGGGCGGGTGGGAGGTTGCGATCGGTTCGCCTGTCGCGTGTCTGCCGAGTCGGAAATTCCGGGGGTTCGCGGCGTTCGGTCGCGTCGGCTCGGCGACCGAACCCGTACCTGACGATGTTCTCGTGCTTGAGCTCCTTCAGTAGCGATATCTCCCGAATCGCGGTGGACGGCACGCCCTCCTCCTCCTGCTCCAGCCGGATGCGCTTGAGCGCCACGATCTCGTCCGTGACGCGGTTGCGGGCCTTATACACCACCCCGTACGTCCCCTCGCCGATCTTCTCCACCTTCTCGAAGTTGTCCATCGACGCGGGGACGCGCCGGGGGGGGGCGGCGGGAGGCGCGGACATCGTGCCAGCACGCCGCGACGCGCGCAGGTGTGCCCAGTAAACGCGATCCGAGAGGTGGACGACGGTATTTTTTTCAAACCCGGGAGCCGTACGGGCGCGGCGACGAGCGCTCGCGCTGGCGCGCAGTCTGAAAATATTCACGAACAACACCTTTTTTGGTTTTGGCAAAGAAACGTCATACGCGCGTCGCGTGTGTCGCTCTACGGCGGCTCTCAAGCTCCACCCATCAGTCAGTCATCAGTCGTGGTCCATGGCAGCCTCGCCTCTTGTGTGCGACCCCGGGTCCCTCGGATTCCCCCGCCAGGCTCTGTCTCTGTCGCGATGCCCCCCCGCGGAGAAACGTCGCGATACCCCCCCGCGCGGGATCGAACCCTCGACCGAACCCTCGCCCAACGCCGTTCCGAACGACCCGCGCCCGCCTCGCCTCTGCTCGCGCGCAGACATGCTCATACCCCCGGACCCGGAGCCGTACGCGGAATACGAAGACATGCCTCTGGTGTGTGTCCCGCCCACCACCAAGTCGTGCTCTAACAGAGACGCACGCACTAAAGCGCGTCTCGCGCCGTCGACGTAATCTTTCCCCGCGCGTTTTGTTTGTAAAAGCGCGTCGCGGCGGCCGTCGGCTTTGGTCGACGCTTTTAGCGTCGGGTTTTTATTTTGACCGCCGTCGATGCGAGCCTTGATTTCGCCCGTCAAGATAAGAGCCACCAGCTCACTCTTCAAGTCCGTCAAATCGGTGCGAAACGCAGACGCCATGACGGTCAAGTCAAGCGCCGCGTACGGCGCGCAGAATCGCGCGAGGGCCTTTTCGCGAATTTTTACGCCGAGCGTCGAGAAATGCGTCGCGAGGTGCGCGTCGTAGAAAAGCCGCGGCGCGAGTTTCTTCTCCAACACTTCCAGCGCTTCCGCGAACCTGTGCGCGAAGAAGTGCTGCACGAACAAACGCGTCTCCAGCGAGTGGTCCAGCGCGGCGCGGAAGTGCGGGTCCTCCGAAAAACGCTCGCGGCTCTCGGCGGGGTCCAAACTAGCCACGCCGCACAGAGCTCCGCACGTCGCGACGTCGCGCGCGCACAAAATCTCCGCCAAAGGCTCGTCCGCGAGGTCGGAGGTTGAGGTTGTCGCTCCAGAGGGAGCACCGGAGGGAGCCCCGGAAACGGAATCACCCCCGGGTCCCGTGGGCGCGGAAGACACAGAAGGCGCGTCGGCGGCGCCCGCCAGGCGGCACGCCTCTGAGAATTTTCGCGCGGCGAGTTGGTATTTGCGCGCGTGCAGCGCGGCGACGCCGGCGGCGCGCGCAAGCTCAGCTAAAGCGCAAGGGTCAGCTCCAGAGGCGCCAGAGGCGGTAGTAGACGCAGCAGAAGCGGGTATGGTTGTGGGCGTTGGTGTCGTCGTCGTCGTCGTCGTCGTCGTCGTCGTCGTCGTCGCTCCCGTTTGACCCGCGGCGCTCGCGGCTTTGGCGCAGTACGTCTGTACGTGCGCGAAGTTTCCAGACTCGACGCCCACGCGCACGACGTTCAAGCACGTGCTGACGACGTGTCTGTTTGTGGTGCAGTAGTCCCTGGTCCTGGCGTAGCTCTTGAACGCGTTCGCGGCGTCGCCTCGAGCGCGGTGGAAGTCGCCCAAATCGACGTGTCCCATGCGAATCGACTCCTTGATGGCGTTGGTCTTGTACCCGGCGAGCTCGGACTCGAGCATCTCCAGCCTCTTCGCCGCGCGCGCATCCACGGCGTCCACCCAGTCTTTGTCCGGCGAGTAAGCGTCGCCCAGGCGACCGCCGATGCGCTCGCACACCGCGACGTACAGAGACGTGTTTTCGGACGCGCGCAGCAGGTCGTGCGCGTGCCGCAGCGCGTCGAGCTCCAGCGCGGCGTCGGGGGCGGGATCGGGGGGGGGGAGATGTTCATCCGGCGCGTCGCGCGCCTTGGCTCGGTCCGCGACGAACAGCAGGCGCGCGATCGCCGCGTTGGGCGCGTACGACGCGACGATCGCGTCGAGGTCCACCGGGGGGACGTCGTCGGAGTCCATCGCCCGCGACGAGGGACGAAGGCGAGGCGAGCGCCACCAGATCTGAAGTGTCATTTTGGTTCGGCAACGCCAACAATAAATGCGCCGGCCTGACGCTCAGACGAGTCACGCCTGCGTCGAGGGCTCGAGGCTGGTGGCGAGACACTTTCGCGAAAAAAGTTAACAACGACAACACCCTGAGGATATACGCCTCCGCCGCGACTCCGCCATCCGCCATCCGTCACCCCCATCGCCCCATCGCGCTTCCTTTCCTCCTCGCTCTCGGGTCCTCGAACGGGTACGGCAGCATCGCCGGGAACGGGTACGGCGTTTCTTCGTCAAACGAAGCGTCGAAGGATGAGAGCACGTCGCACGTGCCCTCTTTTTTCGCCTCGCGGCGACTCCACAACACCCACGCGCCGTCGGGCGTGACGCGGGTCTCTTCTTTCGTGCGCAGCGGACGCAGGAACCGCGTGACGGGGTCTAAGTGCGCGACGTGCGCCACCTCCACTCGCCCGCACGCTAACCCGTTCGCCTCCGCGATGGCCTCGCGCAGCGTATCCGGCGTACACTTCAGCTCCTTGAGCGAGATGGTCGCCGGTAAACCGTCGGGGTTTTGAGGTTTGTGTTTCGGATCGTCCCACCTCACCGCGTACACCGTCTTAGTCGCCGCTTTGACCTCGAGTGTGTTCCGAATGGCTCCCGCGACGAGTATGCTCCCACCGCCGCTTCGCCATATGCTCCCGAAAACGGAAACGACGAACACGCCCGTCGCCGCGGAAGCCGCCGTGGTCGTGTCCGCGAACCACTTTGCGTTGCGAAGTTTGCGCTGCGCCGACCGCTCCGCCCTGCGAGCCTCCGTCTCCGTCACCGTCGCCTTCGCAACCTCCTTCTCCGCCTCTCTTTTCTTCGCCGCCGCGGCAGCCAACAGCGCCTCCGCGCTGCGCGTCTCGCGAGCCGCCTGCCGGGCCGCCTGAGAGCTGCGCCGGAGAGAGGGGGAGGACAATCCCGGCGCCGCGCGCGTCTGCTCGGCAAACGGCGAGGAGGATGCGTTCGCGGTCGCGCTCGGCGCGCCGGGACCGGAGAGCGTCGGCTCCGCGGGCGACGCGCGCGCCTCGGTGGAGGCGGGCGCGACGAGCGGGAGGTCGCCCAGCGCGGTCGCGGCGAACGCGAGAGCCGCGAGCGCGGGGACCAGCGCCGGAGGGCGATCCTCCTTGGGATCACACGCGGAAGGGCGTCTCGCCGCCGTCGCCACGTGTGATGGCGTTCGCGTCGCTTTTCGCCGCACCGCCGACACGTGTTTCGCGGGGCATGCGCGCCGCGTCACGACGGAGGGACGCCGCGGGACGCGCGCCGCCGCCCGGGAATCGAGACAAACGCGGGAGAGCATCATCGCGGGTGTCGCGAACTCGCGTCCTCTGCGTGACGCGCGCGCCTGTCTCGACGGGGAGCGCGCGCGAATCCCCGGGGAAACCCGCGCGCTTTTTCTAACCGACTCGACGGATCGGTCCGCAGTCGATCGCGTCACGTCAGAAAATTCTGGGAGCGCCCGAAACGTCGCCTCGAAAGCTACGACACCTCGTGCGACCGCGCAGAGGCGGGGTGCGCGCGGAGGTCGGAGAGGCGCTCGACCGCGAGCGATGGGGAAGCGGAAACGATGCTCGCACGGCAAGCTGAAGAGCGACTGCGCGGACTGCAACCCCTGCCCGCACGGGAAGCTGAAACGCTTCTGCGCGGACTGCACCGGCTGCCCGCATAGCAAGCTGAAAAACGACTGCGTGGACTGCAACGGCTGCCCACATGGCAAGCTGAAGAAGAACTGCGTGGACTGCAACCCCTGCCCGCATGGCAAGCGGAAACGCGACTGCGTGGACTGCAACCCCTGCCCGCATGGCAAGCTGAAAAGCAACTGCGTGGACTGCAACCCCTGCCCACATGGCAAGCGGAAAAGCCACTGCGTGGACTGCAACCCCTGCCCACATGGCAAGCGGAAAAGCGACTGCGCGGACTGCAGCGGCTGCCCGCATGGCAAGCGGAAAAGCAACTGCGTGGACTGCAAGCCCTGCCCGCATGGCAAGCGGAAAAGCAACTGCGTGGACTGCAGCGGCTGCCCGCACGGCAAGCTGAAACGCAACTGCGCGGCCTGCAACGGCTGCCCGCATGGCAAGCTGAAAATCATGTGCGCGGCCTGCAACCCCTGCCCGCATGGCAAGCTGAAACGCAACTGCGCGGACTGCAAGTCCTGCCCGCATGGCAAGGTGAAGCGCTTTTGCACGGCGTGCACTGGGTGTGAACACGGCAAGCGGAAGAATAGGTGCCCGGCGTGCAAGGCCGCTCGCGCTGGTCAGCCGGTTGCGCCCGAGGTCAAGCCCGAGCCCGAGATCAAGC
>ENA-OUOG01005606-OUOG01005606.1-marine-metagenome-genome-assembly--contig:-NODE-5606-length-10037-cov-4.870281_pt1 | contig 10037 bp, 4 predicted proteins | sample MGYA00248635_ERZ508505 | MGnify/ENA primary metagenome ERZ508505 (study PRJEB26176, sample SAMN06267871) | marine metagenome | isolation source: Saanich Inlet, British Columbia, Canada | place: Pacific...
CGAGCCGGGACGAGCCGCGAGGGCACGCGCGTGGTCGCCGCGAGCGCGTGGCGTTACATCACGCGCCCACGAAAGCGCGCGAGGGCGCGCGCGCTCTTTCGTGGCCTGTGCGTGTCGCCGCGCGCGCGGGAAAGTCATCGGAGCAAACCGGAGTCGATCGGAGTAAATCGGAGTTTTGCTTGCATTTTGGTTTAGGCACTAGCTAGTCCACTACACAGACTCCTGTAGAGTCTAGGACGAACGTCGCGTGCCTTTATTCCCTCACCAAGAACCGGTCGAGCGACCCGCTCGCGCCGCCGCCTCCGTTCGCGACGGCGTTTTTTGAAGACTGAACCCCACCCGGCCGAACGATCTTCGTGCGCCCCCCCCTCCCGTCCGCGCCGTGGATGATGAACGACCCGCCGCCGCCGCCTCCCACGGCGTCGTCGGCGGTCAAATCGATCGCCGAATAGATTCGATTCTCGTCGCGATTTAAGTCGCCGCGTCTCCGCGACGCGAGCGAAGCCAAGTCGAACCCGTTAGATGGCTTTTTGTTTCGTTCCGACACTTCACGCGACGCGTTGGCGTCGACGCTCCCCAAAATGTCGTCCAGCAGGTCCTCCCCCGACTTGCCCGTTTTATGGGTGTGCTTCTTTTTTCCGCTCTTGACGGCTCTTGGCACGCGGCTCAGAGGCCCGCCGCCGTGCAACGTCCCACGCGACGCGTTTACACCGACGCCCGTTCTCGCCGCGAACGACGACGATTTATTTTTTCGCGTCGCGCCGAAAGAAACGTCTTCTTCCGAAAACGCCGCCGCGGTCGGGAACGACGACGATCCTCGGCCTAAACCGTTTCTCTTCGAGTCGTCGTCGTCGTGATACAAACCGTCGTCCATTCCCCAGCCCCGGGACACACGGCTCGCGAACGCGTCGTGGGGCGTCTCGCGCGCGCGTTTCCGAGAATCGGTCACGAGATCTTCGCGAAATTCTCCGTCTTCGCGCGTTTTTACTTGTAACGACGCGTTTCGCGCCTCGGCGCTTCTCAGCGCCTTCTCCTTCGCTCGTAGGTTCTTCGTGACCTTCGCGTACTCCTCCAGCTGCACGTGCAGCTGCCTGTTTTTGCCCGCCAGCGCGCGGCACAGCGTCTCCACCGCGACGCGCGGATCTAAACCAGAACCCTCGCCGAACCGTTTTTTAAGCTCGGCTTCGCCGAGAGACGAGCCGTCGGTTTCGGATAAATCTCTTTCGAGTTTTTTTTGCGTCTCCAACGCGTTTAACCGACCGCGCAGCCTTTGGAGCTCGGTTTTCGTTTCAGTCAACTCGTCCGTCATCCGAGTTGACTTCGTCACAGCCTGGCGTTCCAAAAACTTAGCCTCCGTAAGACTCGTCTTCGCTCGACTCAACTCGCGCTCAAGACGAGAAACGTCGGCGGCGCAAGCGCGGTCCTCGTTAATCTCCGCGTCGCGGCGTATGATTTCGGCGGCGAGCGCATCCTCCGCCTCGCGCGCGCGTTGGGAGGCGAGACGCGTCTCTTCCCGCATTTGTTCGAGCTGGTCTTCGATGGAGATGGAGGTACCATTCGTCACGTCCTCGGAAATCGTCATCCTTTCGTCGGTCCGTAAGGCCGTTCGGTTCCTTCCGTTCGCGGCGGCGTTCGCGCCGGCGCCCGTCATCGGCGACTCGGGAACGACGTCGTTTTCAGCGTCGAGCGTCTCCCAGCCGTTCGCTCCGCGAGTCTCCGCGCGCCGCGCTCCGGTTCGACGTTTCGGCTTGGCCGCGCTGTTAGGCGACACGGCACCCTTCACCAGGTCCAGGTAGATGGTCACCGTGCTCCCCATGTCGAAGGGCTCCTTGCACTTCGGACACGGCGCGTGCGGCGGCGCGCGGCGGCCGCCGCGGCGTTCAGACGCCGCATCCTTCTTGCAGTTGAACCACCGGTGGATGCACGAGAGGTGGTACACGTGGCCGCAGTTCACGAGCGCCTGCGGACGAGAAAGGGGGTGGAGGGTGGTCGGTACGACGTCGGTACGACGCGGCGTGAAACCTCCGCGTGGTCGCGCGTGTCGGAAGTCGCGTCTCGGAGGTCTTGCGCGTCGCGCGAACCGCGATAGGTGCTCATCTTCGTCGCGAGGGCGAACGCGCGGCACGCGCCCAACGGACGTGGCGCATCTCGAATCTCGCGTGCCGTCGGTGCGCCGGGAACGTACCACGCTCTTCTCCCCCGTGGACTCCATGCACACGCAGCATTGCGACATCGTCGCCGACGCGGCGCGAGGTGGCGACGACGCGCGAACCCCGCCGGCAGGCCACCCCGGGCGCGCGCCCCGTGTGACGCCCTCGTTCGTTCGGCTCCTCGGACGCCTCCCGTGAAAAAACGACGAGCGCACGACAGCTGAAATCGAACGCTAACGAGAAAATGGACTGGCTGGCATATGAAAAAGAAGAAGCGTCGTCTCGAGACGCTCAGAACGACTCCCCCTCCGCCTCGAAACTCTCCGTCCGCACCTCCGCCACGAGTTCGTTCCCGCGCGGCGCCACGAAAAGGCGCACGTGTTTACCACCCAGCGCGTTGTTCCGCTCCAAAGACGAGAAACCGAAGATCGATTCGCTTTCGCGCAACGCGGCTTTCCGCAACGCGCGCGTCACGAATCGGCTCAAAGTCGCCGGCGCTTCCTTCCCCCCCTCGATGGCGTATTCGCCCTCGAACTCTATTTGGTTCACCAGGAAACGTAACACGGTTTCAGCATCGTACGTGAACGACCGTAACGCCGCGTCGCCGTTTAACGATGTATCCGTCTTATCCGAAACGCGCGCGTCGAGGTGCGCGCGCACGATTTCCACGACTGCGTTTTTAGTCAGCGGGAAAAACGGCGCGAAGACATCAACCGCGCCGACGGCTTTCTTCGTGTCCGCTATATCCTCGCACTTCTCCTCCGCCCATTTGCTGAACACCAGGTCCCGTAAAAAACGCTGCGTTTTAGTGGTGGCTAATGGGGACACGAGTGGTTGAGACGACGACTCCGAGAACTCCGACTCCTCCGTCTCCAAACTCAAACCTCTTTGCGTCTCCTCGTCGAGCGTCTTCTTGATTGTTAAAAACCCCGCGTTCGCTTCCAACACGAAGATGGCGTTTTTAAACTCCGCGTCGTCCCCCGAGCCTTTCTCCAGTAATTGCCGTAACATGCCCCGCGCTAAACAACCCATCTTGTCGTACTCCTCCACGACTAAAACGGAGGCGGGGAAAGACGTGAGGTGGTTTAAGATTGCGTTTTTAAGCGCCGCGCTCTGTTGCTCGGCTTCGCTTAAAACGTAATCCGTCCCGAACACGATCTTGTACGCGGGGCAGTCAGGGCCGGGACACACGCGGTCGTGAGAGGAGGAAACGTGACGTTTTCCTCCTCGGGTCCCTTTTAATCCGTAATTGACCAATCGATCGACGTTCGCGTATTCGAAGAACGACGAGAAAGAGAAGTCCGCGTTTGTTCTTTTCGCGTCGTCGCGTAAGTCGTCTGTTTCTTCTCCATTTTCTTTTTCGTTCATCTCGCCCGCCAACAATGACCCGTCGCGCGTTTCGTCGTCCTCGTTTACGGCGGCGCCGTACACAGCCTGCGCCAGGAGCTGGTGGAAGTAGGACTTGCCCACCCCCGGCGGGCCGTGCACCGCGAGCACGAGCGGTTTCGAAGGAAGGGGGGTCTCCAGGTGGTCGCATATCGCGTCCGCCAGCAAATCGGTCGCGACCGCCTGCCCGTGGAGGTGGCCGTGCAAGTGCGCGCGAAGGCGCGCGCACGCCACGCCCTCGCGCGCGGCGCAGAACGTCCCGTCCACACCGCAAGGCGCGCGCGTCCGCACGAGAAGCGCGTAAAACGCCGCGGTGGCCGCCACGGCCACCGCGCCGGGAACGCCCATGCCCCGCGGGCGGGCTGTTGCGCCGGATGGAGTGCGCCCATCAGCCGCGTTGTTGCTTTTCAGCGCGAAGACCGAAAAACCGCCGCGCGCCGCGCGCCGCCGCCGCTTTTCGCCGCCGCCGCTTTTCGGTGCCCGCCGCGGTGGCGCGCGTCACTCACCTCCGCGCGAGGACGCGAGGCGCGAAGAGGAGCGCGCACCCACCGCGCGCCTCGAGGCCGACGCAGGACGCGATGGCGCCCGCGAGGAAGCGAGCCGCGGCGAAGCCCGCCGCGCGCGCCACGAGAAGAGGCGGTCGTGGTCGGGATGAGGCGGATGCGGAGGCGAGCGCGCCCGAGGAGGCGCCCGCGACGCGACCGTCTTTGACGCATCCGCGACCGGGACACCGAGAGCGCGCGAAAGAGACAAACGCGCTGTTCTACCCTTTCCGCGCGCTGGGGTACATCACCGAGCGCGCGCCGTTCGCGGTGAACCGCCGGGGCACGGAGACGTTCGTGACCGTCTCCGCGGGGCGCGCGTTCCAGATTTACAACTGCGAGAAGATGCGACTCGTGCTCGTGGGGCCGCAGCTGGGCGAGGAGGATCCCAGCGAAACGTCTCCGCGAAACATCTCCGCGCTGGCGTGCCGCGACGACCTGACGTTCGTGGGGATCGGATCGACGATCGTCGTCTGCAGGCGCACGCACAGGCTGTGCAAATTCCGACCGCCTAAACAAAACGACGACGGCGCGGAGATCACGTCGCTGTTCGTCTTCGGGTCCGACTTACTGTCGCTCGACGCGAAGGGACGCGTGCGTGCGTGGGATATCTCCAAGGCCAAGCTCGGGGCGCTGGACGGCAAGACAAAAAAAGCGCTGGATGGCGAGACACGAAGACACGAAGAGCCGAGGCAAGCCGGGGCCGATTCCGACGGGAGTTCTTCCGACGAGAGTTCTTCCGACGAGACCTCCGCCGATATCTCCGACTCGGCGCGTATCGCGCATACGACTTTCACGGGACGGACCTTTTCCAAGTTCCGGTCGTTTCCCGGCGTGCCGATTAACTTTCGCGCCACTTCGATCTGCCACCCGGACACGTACCTGAACAAAGTGCTCCTCGGGTCGGACGACGGGCGAATGCTTCTGCTCAACGTCAAGACGGGTTCGGCGATTTACGAGTTTGGGAAATTCGGAGGCGACGCCGCGGTGACGTGCCTGGCGAACTCGCCCGCGCTGGACACCGTCGCGGTCGGGCTCGCGGACGGGTCCATCCACGTACGTAACGTGAAGCTGGACGTCTCCGTCGCCGTCTTCGGGCACGACGGCAGTCGAAAACCGGTGCGCGACGTGTCCTTCAGCACGGGCCGGGGCGAGCCTTTGCTCGCCGCCGTCGGCGACAGCGGCACGGTTTCGGTGTGGGACCTGGAGAAGAAGCGTCTGCGGACGCTGGTGGTGGGGGCGCACGACGCCGCGGGCATCTCCTGCTACTTCTTCCCCGGGTCTCCCGTTCTGATGACCTCGGGCAAGGACAACGCGTTGAAGCACTGGATCTTCGACAACCGCGACGGGAGCGGGCGTCTGTTGCGCTTCCGCGCCGGACACTCCTCGCCGCCGAGGCACGTTACGTTTTACGGCGAGGGAGGCTTGAGGCTTTTGAGCGCGGGGGGGGATGACCGCGCGTTGCGTGTCTTCTCCGCCATCCAGGACCAGCAATCGCTGGAGCTGTCGCAGTCGCACGTCGAGCGCAGAGCGAAGCGCCTGAAAATCGCCGAGAAGGAATTGAAACTGCCGCCGATTTCGTCCATGGCGTGGAGCGAGACGCGCGAGCGCGATTGGGCGAACGTCGTGACCTGCCACGTAGGCGAGCCTCGCGCGTACACGTGGCGTTTGAAAGACGGCGTCTTGGGCGAGCGCGTCCTCGTGCCTCCCGCGAAAGTAGGGCCCGACGGCGTCGTCGACAACAAGAGCCCGGTGACGGCGGTTGCGGTTTCGGCGTGCGGGAACTTCGCCATCGTCGGCGTCGCCAACGGCGACGTCCACCGATTCAACTTACAATCCGGCCTACACCGCGGCGCGTTTAAACGAGCTGACAAAGGCGAGGCGGACGAAGCTTCGTTACAAAAGCAGCTCGCGCGTTACAAAGCGAACCGATTACGACAACTCAACTTACCGGGCGGCGCGAGAAGTATCTGGAACGCCGCGGATCGGTCGTACGGCGCTGATTTATTCATAAAAAACAAAGCCGCGCGGCGCGGCGCGCACGACGGCGTCGTCGCCGCCGTCGTCGCCGACGGAAGCAACGAGTCGTTAGTCACGTGCGGCGGGGACGACGGCGTCGTGCGCGTCTGGGCGTTCAACGAGCAGAAGCTTAAAGGCGAGATTGCGTTGTTTTCTGCACCTTTGAAAGGGAACGGTCGCGGGAAAGATCCTTTCAAGAAGATCGTCGTCGCGAAAGGACACGCGCCGAGCGGTTTAGTCGCAGTCGCGTGCGGCGACGCGACGACGCGCGTCGTCGACGTGAACGGTTTACGACGCGTCCGCACGTTGCGTTGCGGAGGGTCTTCATCCGACGAGGGTGCCTCGGGTGATCATTCAGTCTCACAAAAAACCGTGGCGACGTGCTTGGAGTTTTCGAGCGACGGGCGATGGGTGCTCGCGTCGTCGGCGGACGGTTGCGTGCGGGTCTGGGACGTCCCCGCGGCGCGTTTGTTGCAAACCGTCCGCTTCGGCGGTTTCGATAAAGGGAACGTCGTCACGGGCATGTCGCTCTCGCCCGCGATGGACATGCTCGCGACGACGCACGAGGGGAGGAGGGGCGTGTACCTCTGGGCCAACGCCGCCGTGTACGCGCCGAGCGCGACGGGTTCGGCGAATCCGTCGGAGGCGACGGAGGCGGAGGCGGACGAGAACTCCGCCGACGAGAACTCCGCCGACGCCGACGCGTCCGGTGACGGTCCGCCGACGGTGACGGTCCGCCTCCCGCGGCTGCACGCCGAGTCCGCGGACGCGGAGGATATCGTATTAGGGTCGGCTCCGAAACCCGTCGAGTGGGCGAAGGACGAACACGGGCTGAGCGCGAAGCAGAGCGAGGACGTCACAAAGCTCGGCCCGATGGCGCAGACGGCGGCCAAGGCGCCGACGCCGGCGCCCGCCGCGCCCGGCTTAGCGACCATGGCGCTTTTACCCAAGTCGCAGTGGATGGGCTTGTTGCACCTTGAAACGATCCGCGAGCGGAACAAACCGAGTGTGGCGGTGCAGAAACCGGAGGCGGCGCCGTTCTTCCTGCCCACCACCGCTTCGCTCGCGGGGGACGCCGTGTTTGACCTGGACAAGGAAGAGCGAGAAAAAGACGCCGACGAGAACGAAAAAGACGACTCCGACGCCGACGACGCGTCAACTCGGATTCTGACCAAGAAGACCTCTTTGGGCGGTGACGTCGAGAACGCGCTGCTCCGTTTGATCCGCCGGGGCGCCGCGAACGCGGCGGCGGCGGAGGAGCAGGCGCTGGCGGACGCTAAGAAGGGCGTGCTTCCGAACGGAGCCGGCGCGGGTGGAAAGAAACCGCAAAAGCGAAAAGAACGACGCGGCGTCTCGAAGCGATTACACGCGGCTTTTGAAACCGCCGCCGTGATCGAAGACGAGAGCGATCATTACCACGAAGTTCTTCTTCATCTGCGAAGCAAAGGCCCGTCCGCGTTAGACGCGGAGATTCGGAGTTTAGGTCCGTGGGACGTCGCGACGATGACCGACGCCGAGGCGGATGAGCTCGGCGACGTGTTGGATTTCTTCGCGGCTGAAATTCCGAGCGGGCGCAACTTTGAACTCCTCAACGCGTTGTTAGCGCACTTCCTGCGCGTGCACGGCTCGGCGATCCGCGAGCGCGAGAGCCTGCGCATGCGCGCGGAGACCGTGCGCGCGGCCGCGAGGAGGGCGTGGGGGAGCGTGGACGCGCTGATGCAGGAGGTGCGGTGCGCGCTGGGCTTCTTCGGGGGGCAGCACGGACAGTAATTACAATTAGCGCTCCCGGAGTCGAGTCGCGCGTAGACGCACTTAATGAACGCGCGTTTCATCATCAACGCGTTCGCGAGCGCGACTATGATCGGCGTCGTCTCGCCGTGGAAGGCGCGTGGCGTTTCGATATACCTTCCGGTCTACCGACACGCAGGTGGCGTTTCGTGGGGTTTCCCTCCGCACGCGTAGTACACCCCGCTCCGCGCTCCTTCACAGCTCGCCCTTGCCCTCGATCTTGAGCACCTCGATCTCGAAGTACAGCGTCCCGCCCGGCGGGATGCCCCACGCGGGGAAGCCGTTCTGGCCGTAGCCCTCGTGCGCGGGGATCTTCAGGTTGCGCACCTCGCCGAGCGCCATGCCCAGGCACCCCTGGTCCCAGCCGGTGATCACGCCGCCCACGCCCGCCTGGTACTTGAACGGCTGCTGGCCCGCATCCTTCGTGGACCAGAACTTCTTGCCGGTCTCCACGACCGTCCCGGTGGCGTGCACGGTGACGGTGTCGCCCTTGCCGACGGTCGGCCCGGAGCCTGCCTTTAAAATCTCCATGGTGGTCGCGACACCGGGGATGGGTTGCATGGCGGCAGAGCAGGAGAAGAGAGTCAGGAGGAGTAAGAAGGCGATGCGCGTGCGCATGCGGCAATGAAGAGGGGGGAACGCCGATCGCGCCGATTGAAGGGAAAACTTTTTCCGCCGGTCATGCCGGTGGAGAGACCAAGTGACGAACGAAGCGTCGTTTTCGAGGCTCGCGTCGTTTTCTCGAGTGCTTTTTCGTGCCTCGCTCTCGTCATCAGATCCGGCGCCGCGCGGGCGAGAGGACGCCGCCCTGGCGGAGCGCGGGCGAGAGGACGCTCAAGGCCCGGGAGAAGACGCGCGCGGGCGCGCTTCGTTCTCCGACCCCGCCTCGAGGCGGCAACTCGACGGCGCGTCGCGGACACCTTTTGCCCTCGCTCATAGAGGAGCGCTCTTTTTCTTTTGTGCCTCGTCCTATAGGCGATGGCGCACGAGCCGAGCACCGCCGCGCGCCTCGTCGACCGCGACTGGTTCAGCGCGGTCGCCCCGGACGAGGCGCTCAAATCGGTGTGCGAGCCCGCGATCGCGGGGGCGTTCGTGTTGACGAACGAACCGCGGTTCGGTGCCGCGCGAGACGCAGGGGAGGATGCTACGACAAGTCGTACATCCATCAAAACACCGAATGAGTCGTCCGCAGAAAGAAATCTCGCGACCGCGCACGCGACGTACGTCGAAACCCTTCGCAGACGCGAATCGCTTAAAGCCGGCGTGCCGTGCACCGCTGTGTGGTTAGCGGGTGCCGTGGCGTACCGGTGCCGCACGTGCCAGACGGGCGAGCAGAGCTCGATTTGCGTTAGCTGTTTCCGGTCCGGGAACTTACACGAGGGACACGACACGGTTGTGTACCGTTCCGAAACCGGCGGCGCCTGCGACTGCGGCGACGTCGAGGCGTGGTCGTCCAGCGGATGCTGCGCCGCGCACAGGCCGAGACCGGAAAGCGAGTCGAGGCAACGACGGAAAGCGCCGAGACGGAAAGACGTAAAGGGCGGCGACTCCGACGACGACGAAGACGACGACGACGAAGACGACGACTCCGACTCCTCCGAATCCTCCGACTCCTCCGACTCCTCCGACTCCGACTCCGAAAAATCAGAACTCCTTCCTAAAAAAGCTCTGCGCGACGCGCAGACGGCGACGTTCGGGTTGGTTTTCGAGCGCCTTTTGCTCGCGTTGGAGTCCGTGGCGCACGCGCGCGGGCCCAATCGCCCCACACCGGCGGGTGCGCGTTTCGCAGAGGAGATGCGCATCGCGAAGGGAATGATTTCTTGGGTCACGCGCGAAGCCGAGGCGGGCGCGCCGCTGCGCCGCGCCGCGGCGAGAGCGCTCTCGTCAGACTGGGATCCTCCCATCACCGACGCTTCCGATCCGCGGGAAGAAGACTCTCTTCCTGAGAAAAAGAAAAAGAAAAAGAAGAAGAAAGAAACGTTCCCCAACACTCCGTACGGAACGGAGTATGTTCCGTACGGAACGGATCCCACTTCTCTGTTCTCCGTCTCCGTCGACACGAACGCGATCCGCGCCGAACTCAGACGCCGCCGTTTGGAGATTAAAAAACGCGCCGGGAACGCGCCCGTTTTTCCGGATTGGCCGATAGGCG